>Ga0209960_1004340_pt1 | contig 10977 bp, 11 predicted proteins | sample ThiBiot_500_plan_2_FD_183947 | JGI IMG/M metagenome (GOLD analysis project Ga0209960, IMG submission 183947) | Wastewater bioreactor microbial communities from Cape Town, South Africa - Thiocy_expt_500_plan (SPAdes) | ecosystem: Engineered > Bioreactor > Thiocyanate-remediating >... | reverse complement strand
TTTCTCTTTTGTTTGTTTCATTTTATTAGGAACTAATCAAAGTGGATGATAAACAAATTGGTTTGGAAATTCCAAGTTCTAATTCTATGTATGATGCATTCTTTACAACTCAAAGTGCTCGACCAAATTCCCCTCTTCAGCAAGACAACAAAGAGGAAGAAAAAAAAAGGACTTCACAACAAGAGGAAATTCAAAAAAAATTAGAAATCCATCAAGAAACTGAAAATTTATTAAAAGAACTAGGGTTTCTTTTTATTTCTAATTTCTTTTTATTTTTTCCTTTTTCTTTTTCGAAAAAAAAAAACAAAAAAAAAACAAAAAATTGCTAGATTTGATCCAAGTATTTCAATTACTGAAGATAAGAATGACGAATATTTTAAACAATATTTGAATGTCGCAACTCTCTATGTTTCAGGTCTTGCAAAATTATATGTAAAATTATTTTACCATTGCCATTCAATTTATTGCCTCATCTTCAACAATAAAATAAAATAAAATTAGAATGAACATTTTGAGAAAAGTTCACAATACTTTTTGAGTGTAATTAGAAAAGATATTGAATTTCCAATAGCCAATTCAACGAAAATTGATGTTGATACTTATTTTAGAATTTCTCTTCGGGTATTCTTTCTTTATTAATTCTTGCATTAAATTTTTCTTCTTGACTTGAAAATTTTTAAATTTAGGGCTTTTCTGATACAGCAATAGATTCACTTAAAAGTAAGGATCTCGAAAAAATAAAATTAGGTACTATATACTTTTTTTTTTTTTTTTTTTTTTTCCAAATTATATGGAAATAAATTATGAAATAAAAAATCAATTAAAAGGATTGAAACAAGGATTACTCATTTCAAACCTCGCTATTGAAGGGTTGGGAAATGAAAATGATGAAACTCTTGTCTATTTAAGGGATATTTGGTTAAATGAACTTACGGCTCTCGCACTTGATGAAATTGAAGGTATTTTACTCATTCTTCTCCTTTGAATCACTTTAAATTCCAAATAAATAACATACGAATCAAATACAAAAAAAAAGATGAGAGAGAAAAGATCTTTAGTACTCTTTTTGAAGGAACCAAGGGTATGAAGATAGATGATTTGAAACCGACAATTCAATTTGATAATCTTCAATCACTAAAACAACATTACCAAAATTTTTTTGAAAGTGTAACATCTAAATATAAAATACAGGTTCATTTTCATTTTCATTTTCTTTTTCATTTTTCATTTTTCATTTTCAATTTTCGAACAATCCAATTATATATATATATACAGATCGAAAAGTTAAAACTAGAAATGAAAAAAGATGAAATGCAAATGGATACAGATGATGAGTTGCCTGCCATCAAGTTTTTTTATTTCCATTTTCCTTTCTTTTCTTTTCCTTTCTAACTTTTCTTTCATTTTTCAATAAAATTTAGTTAGACATGAGTTAGCTTAAACTGCCTTTTTTTTTCTGAAATTTTTTATTTTGCTATATACAAACGAATCAAAAGGAGATTATCATTCAGGAATAGGCTCCTGAAAAAAATCTAAATTTTCTTCACTAATGTATTGATTATCACTATTTACTTCTTCTCCTTCTTCCTTTTTTGATTTTCCTTTCTTTCTTGCTTTTACATACTGTCCTTTTTCTTTTGGTTGAGAAAGATTAACAGGAATTTGATTGCTCAATTTCTAATTTAATTTAATTTAATTTAATTTAATTTAATGAATTTTATTTTTGAAGGTGGGGAAAATAAAATAAAATAAAATAAAATAAATAAATAAATAAAATGAAAAATGAAAAATGAAAAATGAAAAATGAAAAAATCACCAACTGATTTACTCCTTCATGAAAACTATCAATTCGTTTTTGATTCTCTTCAAACTTGGAATTGGATAAATCTGCTAAAAGTTGAACATACTCATTTGATACAATATATTTCCCATCTTTTGTAATTGGTGAATCAAGTTTGATTGTACCTCTAATCCCTACAATGAATCGTTTTCCAACTACTATCCCAGAATTTTTAAATCCACAAGCTAATCCAACTTGAAGAATTTTCTTTGCATTCTCAAGGTTATTTGCTTCTAAATGAAGAACAAAACCTTCAAAACGAAAGAATGTCATTCCTTCTCCTTGAGGGATTTCTCCAATTGATTGTATTATGTTACTTTAAGATAAATTAATATGAAAATGTGAATTGAATTAACGAATAAATCAATATTGAATCAGTGGAAAAAAAAAAAAAAAAAATTACCTTGAATCAACTTTTTCGTGAGAAACTAACAACCATTCTCCACTTCTCTTTTTATCATTCAATCCTTCCCAATATACTGATATTCTTTATGAATCCATGTTATATAATAATAGAAAAAAAAAACTAAGAAATAATAACTAGAGAAATAGAAATAGAAAAAATTACCTTCCAGAACATGAACTTGTTGTTATAAACTCATCCATTGAGTTAATAGTTTGACATAATGGAACAACAAGAGAATCAATCTGACCTATTGAAGATGCATCACAACCACTAGCAATCTGTGTCAATAAAGCCTCTTTACGGACTTTGAAAGTGTTTGTCCCTTGGCTTCCCATCGTTCAACCTAAACCTAAAGTTAGTTAATTAGGACATCAATTGAAGAGTTGAAAGAAAGTGGAGATATTATATTCATTTTATAAGTTTCATAAGTTTGACCAGAAAGTTTCGAACCAACCACCTGCTTTTTTTTTTTCTTTCTCAAAAAATTTCGATGAGTCATATAAAATTCGGTTTGAAAACAGTTTTTTCAAGCAAAGAGAGAAATCTATCGTCTGTTCTCAAACCTTCTCTAATTAATCTCTATCTTTTTTTTCAAATCGAATAATGAAACCATACAAAAAAAAAAAAAAAGGTTTTATAACTGAAGAATCTCAAAAATGCAAAAATTGAAATCTCAAAATTTTTTTTAATTTTTAATCAAATCAATAATCAAAGCACTTTTTTTTTTTGCTTTTCAAATTAATTTTTCAATTTGATTTCTTCTCGAAATTGTCTTTCTTCTAAAGTGAAGAAGAATCAGTGCTCGCAATCTACTGGATGTTGAAATGAGAAAAAATGTTTGACTCGGAGATGGCCAACAAACTTTTTTGATCTTCAATCAAGTACATCTTTTTTCAAAAATTTTGCAAAAAAAGAGAGGAAGTAACATTAGAATTAGATAGAGTTATAGTTTGAGTTAAAGATTAAAGATTCTTCTGGAGCTACGAACTTCAAAGTAAAAAAAGTGGAGATTCTAATCATCAACTCCACCTCCGAATCACTTCTATCCTCACTTCTTGAACCCGAAAATAAATCAGCCATCCTCCAATAAATTCTTGTGCCTGATAAAAATAAAAAACAAAAAAAAAAACCAGAAAATTAAAATTAAATTTTCACTTCAAAAAGGGAACAATATTATTATAAATCAATAATCAACTTGTGTTGTTTTTGATCCCAGAATTTCATCAAAAAAACAAAAACAAATAGAAAAAAATTTTTTTTTTTTTTTTGGCTGTTGGAGTTTCAAACTTGAACATTGAAATACTCGAAAGTTTAATAAGTTAAACCTTGTTGTAAATGTGATAGATAGAAAGCTGATAAAAAATTGAGTTATTGGGTTATTAAGTTTTATTTTGGGTTTTTTTTTTTTTTTTCAGTTTAATGTTTTATTGTTTAACGGAGTATGATTTGTTTTTATAAAGTTAAACTTGAATACCTCCTTTCAACTTTAACTTTGAAATACTCGAAAGTTCAATAATTGAAGACATATTAGAAATAAGATAGATAGAAAGTTTATTAAAAATTGAGTTATTGAGCTATTAATTTTATTATTATTTTTTTAAGTGAAAACTTTTTTAATTTAATTCAACATTTAATAGTTTTAACAAAACCTTGATCAACTAGTTGAGCTTCAATTTTATCTCAATAATACCAACACTAAATGATAGTTTTATAAGATTGTTATAGATAAAATTCAAAAAAAAATTGAATTATTCAGTTATATTTATATTTATTGATATCATTTTGTATTTTGTGTACCCAAACATTTAAAAACTTCAAAAACTTATATAGCCAATATATAAGATATTCAGTTCAAACTCAAATAGAATTCTATAATTTAACTCATTCAACTCAAAAAATTTGTTAATATAAAGAACATTCAAAAGTTAGATTATGGTTGATAGTATTAGATGATTTTTAAATTGCACTTAATTTAATTTTTAATTTAATTTCCCTGATTTCTAGTTGAAACTTCAATATATTATAGCATTTAACAATATTTAAACTTCTAATACTTCAATTCAAAACCTTTATTATAATTCAAAGTTAAGACAACATATTCAACAAAGTTATAAGTTTATTGTGAATGATAATTGTCTTTTATTCATTATTTATATTTGTATTTTATATTATTGTTTTTATAATTGTTTTTATAATTGATTTTGAAACACTCCAACTTCTGACTCTCTAATAATAATAACTATAAATCAAAAACTTATTGTTGTATCATTATAAGATTATATAACCTACAACTTAGTTTTATATTACTCTGTTACCAATTTTCTGAAGTTATTATAATAAGGAGTTAGTTCTGAATTGTTCGTTATGTTATAAGTTGTTCGTTATTTATTTATAGCTTTGAGAGAATCTTATATTAATTATATTAATTATAATTATAATTATCAATTATCATTCCAGTTATAGTTATAACTATAAAATTTACACTAAGATCAATTCATCTATAAGAATAATATTGAAAGGAAGACCCTGAAAGTTTTGATAAATGTTTATAATTAGAATTATAATTGATTTTATTATTGGATTCGATAATAGAAGAACCCATTGAAATCACCTCAAAAGCTCTATAATATTATAATTATTATAATTTATTTTCAATTAGAATAGAATTATGAAACTAACTAACGAACAACTAAATAGTTGTAATTATTAAATGTTAAATATTAAATATATTAGTCATTGTTATTAATTATTGTCAACCAGGGAAACATGAATAGAGGAGAATTTTACCGAAGTTGTTACAATAATTAAATTATTGTCATATTATTGAATAGTTATTGAGAAGTTTGAATAAATGTTGAGAGATAATGATTCCTTTTGAAAAATTGATATAAAAAACATATATAATATAATATATAATTCTTTTAAAGAGAGAAAATTTGTAATAATTGTAAGAATTGGAATTATTGGACTAATTATTAATTTTATATATTGTAGGTTTTATAGGTCCTTGTAGAGAATAAACTAGATAACAGGTTTGAATTTGATAATTTCTATTCTATCCTATTATTTTTTTTTGTGAAAGTTTACATTTAAAAAAATTGGAAGACTAAAAACTATTCATATTTCTATAATAATAATAATAATAAATGATATATAGATCTCCTTTTAGATTTCCAACATCAAGAGGAAGGAAAAAAAGTAAAAAAGAAAAAGAAAAAGAAAACAAGATTTTTTCCCTTGAAATCAATATGAAGACCTCCTCTTCACAAGAACAACTTCCATCAAATAATGAAAAAGCAAAGAAGAAAGTAGCAAAGAAAAATTCACTTTTATCACAAGCAAATTCTTATTCTCCTTCAAATTCTCACTCCAATCCCAATTCTTCTCCAAATTCTCCTAATTCAAGTACATCAACTCCTGATTTTTCAAATTTTTCTTTGTTATCTCCTCGTTCTCGTATTGAAAATGATTCCCCAGGACTTGAAGCTAGCTCCTCAACGGAAAGTCTCTCTCTGTCACAAGAAAAACAAAAATTAAAATCTGAACCAAAAGAAAAAAAACCGGAAATTGACCATGGGAAAAGACAACATGAACTTCAACATAATTTTAAAGTCAAAATCACCTCGAGGCTTAACCTTGGAAGACCATCAAAACTTGATCCTCATTTCCTTCAAGATAGAATGACAATAAATGACCCCCCAATGAGAGAAGAATGTGTTCGTCAATTAGAACAAGCGACAGTAAATGATTTGAAAGAAATGTTACGTTCAAGAGGGCTTCCAGATTCAGGAAAAAGGTCAACTCTTCTTGATCGACTTTTAGGTTCAGGATTTCCAAGACCAACACCCTTAACTCTTCCATCCCATTCAAATCCTGCTAACTTTCCTCGAACTCATTCTACTCATACATCCCCTTCTCATTCCCCTTCAATTCCATCTCATACACCCACTCTCCAACACTCACATTCCTTACCTAATTTACCTTTAAATACATTACCCTCTCATACTCATACTCATGCTCATACAATTACAAATATTCAACAAAATTCTCCAACACATCCTCTTCATAGTTATTTTTCTCATTCTCTTCCTTCCCTTCATTCACCTCGTTCACCAAGATCACCTCATTCACCTCATAATCATCCTCATGTTCATTATTTTGCACCTTATGATTCTCCAAGATCTCCAAGATCTCCTAGACATGTTGTTCTCCAACAAAATCAACAAAGTCAATCACAACAAATTCATCAACATTTCCAACAACAACTCCAAAATCAACAACTTCAACAACAACTTCAAAACCAACTTCAAAACCAACAACAACAACAACAACAACAACAAAATCAAACACAAAGTCAACAACAAAATCAACAACAGCAACAGCAACTTCAACAATTCCAAAATCAACAACAACTTCAAAATCAACAACAACAACAGCAACAACAACAACAACAACAATTTCAACTTCAACAATATCAACAACAGCAACAACAGCAGCAACAACAGCAACAACTTCAAAATGACTTAAACTCTCGTCATTTTTCATTATTATCATTAAATTCTGGAACACCTCAAGAAAATCCTGAACAATTCCAAAATAATTTTCAAAAAGGATTTAAAAATAATCCTCCAATTGAAGCTCCATCTATTCCTTCTCAAAATGATTTTGTCATTACCCCATTAACATTTAAATCGAATGATCAAGGTTTTTTTTTTTTTTTTTTTTTTTTTTTTTTTTTTTTCATTTAAAAAAAATGGAAACAGAAGTTTAATTCAAAAAAAATAAAATAAATAGTAAAAACTTTTAAAGAAGTTGAACCAAATAATCAATTTTATCAAGAATCTGAAAATCAATTAATAAACCAAACCATGGGTCAAGATGAATTCAATTCAATTGATCAACAGATTCATCCTGATTCATATCCTTTCCAACCTTTATCAAATGTATACTCAAATCTTTACTCTAATGCCTTGCCTGTAAATTCACGATATATTCCTGGTGCTCTTGATACCTTCATCTATGACGATGCTGAAAGTTTTGATAATCTCTCTGATATTAATGATATTAATGATATTAATGATATCAATGAATTCCAAGTCAAAAAGGAAAGCACAGCATATTCCCTGTATCCAAAAGAATGAACTGGTATTGTTTATATTCTTTTTCTTTTTCATTTTTTTTTTCATTTTATTAATTGCATCTAACAAAAAAAAAAAATTTTTTTTTTCTTTCTTGTCAAAGAGAATATATTGTTTATAGATATTGTACAATAAATTTTTGATTCCTCTAAAATGATGTTACTTTCTACTTCGTGATCAACCATTACTCTATTCTTCTATTCTATTCAATTTACATTATCATTGATTTCTTTGTGATCATTCTGAAAGACAAGTTATTTTCATCTCCATTTCAAAGACATCTTTACAAATAACTTGATAATGTTCAAAATGTTTTTTACATTTCTCTAATTGACTTTCAAAAGCCCCATAAGAAGTTAATAACACCTTCTCTTTATCTCTCATAAAATATCCAATCTCATAAAATTTCTCTAGCGGAGCAGCTTTTGGATCATTTGGTAATGAAACAGGGTAATTGAGCATTGTTGCTAATATCATCTCACTTAAAGCCTGATTTGATTTCAATGATAAACAAAGTTCGATAAATTGTTGAACTTTTGGGGAAGAGATTGATTCTTGATTCCCATTGTATAAAATAAATGAATTGGGGAGATCATCATTTGGGGTTCTGAGTGAAGGAAGATGTTTGTGTCCTAATTCAAAATTTGGAGAGATTTGTTTTAACAATGAAATGACTTCTTTGTCAAGTAAAACCGTATTAAGAAATTGATTGAAGACACCAGGAGTGAAATGAGAGATGAGAACAATGTCTTTGAGGCCTAAGATAAGAAAAGTGATTTCTCCAAAGAGATAGGAGCTGGTAAGGTTTAATTCTTGAGGTAGAGAAGAGGAGAAGAAAGAGGAATTGGAAGAGATGAATGATTGTTCTTTTGAAAGGAGAACGAGGGGTAACTGATGTGACATCTGAGGTAGATCTAATTGATTTTTTTTTTTTTTTGCAGGATTAGGGATTTATTATTTATTTGAAAAAAAAAAAAGAAATTGGTTTTGTGAAAAAGAAAAAGTAATCCAAAAATGAATTCAAGATTCGGTCAATTAATTCATTCGAAAGCATCAATCAAAAAAGTTCTTCAGAATCATTGTTCCATAAAAATTATTAACAAAAGTGAAATCAACTCTATTTTTTATATTGACTAATTTTTATTACTTTTGATTTGATCTTAATAAACTGAAACTTTGTTATCAAGTCCAACTATGAATAAATTCTTAGTTTTTGAATCAATTGTAATATCTGTTGGTTTGTTGACATTAAATTGTGTAAGATAGGTTCCATTTGAATCAAATACTTGAATTCGATTATTTCCATAATCACAAACAAGAATATTATCACATAAATCTACACATATTCCAGAGGGATAGTTAAATTGTCCCCATCCATTTCCTTTCGACCCAAAGGCTGAAATAAAATCCCCTTCTTGATTAAATATTTGAATCCTTTCATTTTTATAATCACAAACAATTATATTTCCTTTTGAATTAATTGCAATTCCTCTAGGATTTCTAAATTGTCCACTTCCACTTCCTTTTGATCCAAAGGTCATAATAAAATTTCCTTGAGAATCAAATATTTGAACTCGATGATTAGCATACTCACAAACATAAATCTTATCATTTGAATCAACACATATTCCCCATGGATAATAAAATTGACCAATATTAGTTCCATATCCTCCAAATGTTAAAATGGAATCTCCTTTTGAATTAAACATTTGAATTTTATTTCCACTATAATCACTAACTAGAAAATTTCCTTTTGAATTGACAGTTACTCCATAAGGTGAACTAAGAAAACCTTTTCCATCAGCTCCAAATTCTGAAATAAATTTTCCTTCAAAATCAAATATTTGAACTCTAGAATTACCACTATCACAAACAAGAACATTTCCATTTGAATCAGTTGCGATTCCATAAGAACTAATAAATTGGCCATTTCCTTCTCCATGAGATCCAAAAGAAAATTTAGATTGAAGTTTTTCATAATTTCTTGAAACTTGGATTTCAAATGGAGAAGAAACAATATCGATTCCATTACATTGAACAAAGATTAAATACTTTCCTTCATTTTTGAATTTCAATTTCATTTGATATCTTCCATTATTTAAATCAATAATTTCCCAGTTATTACCTTGATTCTTTGGTTTTAATTCTCCCTCAATTTGAACTCTAAATTTCTTTTCATTTCCTCCTTTTCTCATTTCATTTCCTTCTTTTGAGTAACTAATTATTTCAAATATATATTCCTCATTTTCACATATTTTTTGGTTTTCATCTCTTGAAATCAAACATTTATCAGCTGAAATATCACTTGAATATATAGTTCCAATATTTGAAATACTTGAGTAAATTGAAAATTCTTCATTCTCATTAATTAAAAACTCGATAAATGGATTATGATGTGGTTCAATTCTCCAATTATTATTTGATAAATAATTCAATCTTGATTCATATTGTTGTTTCATTGATAATAATCTTACATCAGTCGAATTTGATAAAGAAAGTGAATTTTCAATCATTTTACAAGATCCAATAATACTTTCAATTCCAAATTTTAATTCATCTTTTTGTATTTCTAATTCTTTCTTTTTATATTTCTCAATTTCATCCAATTTATTTAATAACTCTTGTTCTTTTTCATCTAATTTGATTCTAATCTTATTAAAAAATTGATTGATTTGAGTTTGAGTTGTTGTTGAATTAATATCAAGTTGTTTAATAACGTCTTCACACTTGTCTATTCCTTCTTTAAGTTCTTTTTCTTTTGGTTTCACCTATTATTTATTATTTAAAAATTTTTTTCAAAAAATGAAAAATGAAATCTTAATTGAAAATAAATAAATAAATAAATAATAACCTCATTCATTAAATCTATAAACAATTGTTTTTCAACTCCAACAACATGTGAAAGTACAACTATCTTATGTGATGGATGTTGATCAATACATAACGAACAAATTGGTAATTTACAATCCTCACAAAATAAATCAATTTCTTTTAATTTATGAATTTGACAATAAAGTTGAGGGCTCATCTTTGTCATCTCATTCAATTGTTCTTGACTCTTCGTTTCCTCAAATGTAATAACTTGATGATTCTTTGATATTTTTGCTCTTTGATGAACCTTTGAGCACATTTCACAAAAGTAATCTTGACAATCTAAACAATAAAAAGTTGCTTCATTCTCTCCATCTAAACACATTAACTTTTGATTCCTCTGTATCGAGATCGAATTTGCCAACGAGTTATGAGTATGAAGTGAATGATAAAGAAATGAATCTGTTGTTAACTTCTCAACTTCTTCTTGAGTTTGAACATCTAAAGGCGCTCTACAAATAGGACAAGTTAGACCAAGATTTGAATGATTCCTTTCAATATATGTTCCTAAACATTCTAAACAAAACGAGTGAAGACATCCAAGTGTTTTCGGTTCTTGATAAATATCTTTACAAAGAGCACATTCTAAATCAATCTCTGGTGATATTGTCGACATCTTTCAATTAGTGAAGAATGAAGAGGAATCGAACAACTCAAATTAATTATTTTTTGACTGATTTTTTTTTTTTTTTTTTTTTTTTTTTTTTTTTTTTTTTTTTTTT
>Ga0209960_1004339_pt1 | contig 10980 bp, 9 predicted proteins | sample ThiBiot_500_plan_2_FD_183947 | JGI IMG/M metagenome (GOLD analysis project Ga0209960, IMG submission 183947) | Wastewater bioreactor microbial communities from Cape Town, South Africa - Thiocy_expt_500_plan (SPAdes) | ecosystem: Engineered > Bioreactor > Thiocyanate-remediating >... | reverse complement strand
TTTATATTAGAATATGTTCTTAAGTTTAAAGAAATTAATGTGAGCATCCTTTTTCTTGCAAAACCCGGGGTTAGAAATGGTAAAAGAGACCATGCTTTTTTGTACCTTGGGCCACTTCATATTCCTAATGAATTATTTGTTAACCAAGGTTCATCCAATGAATCTACTTTACCGAATGCTAGCCAGCCATTACTCCAGTTTTTAAAGGCGAATCAAGCGGGTGTTCTGGCTGATCCATTACTGGGTTTTGCTAATGTTTGTAGCGGAGACCTTACGCCTTTATTTAATTATTCTAAAAAATACGACGTAACGCATATTATCGGTGTGCGTTCGTTTGCTAATACTTCCGGTCTTATCGAAAATGCACCCGTTATCGAAAAGAATGCGGAGCTAATTGCAGGGGTTCTTAGATCTCGAGTAAATAGTGAAATTAGAAAAAAGCTCTCTTTTTTGTCCTTATTTCCAAATCCTCCAAAGAGCCGAAGCATTCAAAGTCTCGATGCAGATGGTGAGCCTACGATTAATTTTGAGTTTTATAATAAAAGGTAAAAAATCTCAGGTTAGAGATTAAATGCTTATCATGCTCTGATGTATAAAAATATACTTATTAGAGCATGATTCAACGTTGCCCGATTTTGATTAAAACAAGCTTTCCTCTACTGGTGGTAATTGTTCGCTTCCAGCGGCACCGGTATTATACCTAGAGGATTCTTCCTCTGCGGGTACTTCTTTTTCCCTAAAATATTCGATAATTGCATTAGGTTGGTTAGGCTGTGCCAATAAGCCACTTTGCGGATCAATACGAACGGCTACTACATTCTCAGGTTGCTTGAGCTCACTTTGAGGTTGTCCTTTTAATGCTACCTTCATGAAATCAATCCATAGAGGTAAGGAAAGATTTGCTGCGTATTCATGTAATGATTTTGGTGTGTCAAACCCTATCCAGGTGGTGACGACCAAATTTTGATTAAAACCTGCAAACCATGTATCAACCTGATCATTGGTGGTACCCGTTTTCCCTGCAATATCCTGACGATTGAGTACTCGAGCTGCGCGGGCTGTTCCGTGTTGAATGACATCTTTTAAAGCAGTATTCATCAGAAAGGCAATATCCTCAGGTATTACCCGTGGGGCTAAAGAGGATTGGTCCGCGTTGGTGCAGTCATTACATGCGATTGATGGTTTGGCCTGGAGCAATACTTTGCCATCTTTATCAGTGATTTTAGCAATGAGGTAAGGCTCGACTTTAAAACCGCCATTAGCAAATACTGCATAAGCTGCCGTTAAATCCATGGGGCTTACTGATAAACTGCCCAGAGCCAAGGAGAGGCCTCGTGGGAGGATTTTTTTATTAAAGCCAAAACGGGTAAGAAAATCGACCGTATAATTAATACCGATATCGTCCAGGATGCGAATAGACACTAGATTTTTAGACTGCACTAAGGCTTGTTTCAGGCGAGTCGGGCCATTAAATTTTAAATTGACATTATGCGGGCGCCATAAATTGGGTTGGCTGGGATCATCAACAACAATAGGAGCATCATTAATTAACGTAGCCAGGCTGTAGCCATTATTCAATGCCGCTGCATAAATAAACGGTTTAAAGCTTGAACCAGGTTGTCTGCTGGATTGTATGGCCCGATTAAACTTACTTTTTTGAAAATTAAAGCCGCCGACTAAAACTTCAATTGCTCCATCTTTTGGATTTAAGGCAACAACCGCGGATTCGACTTCAGGAATTTGTGCAAGTTCCCAATGCTTCTCGGTAGGATGGACATATACAATATCTCCTACAGCAACAATTTGCATCGCTTTTGTTGGTGCTTTACCGACCCAACCATTTTTCAGCGCAGGACGCGCCCATGACATTCCCGCCCAAGGAATAATAATGGAATGACCATTTTGCAGAATAGCCGTGGCCGCTTTATCGTGTACCTCACTAATCACAGCAGGAACCAATTCGCTAAGTTCAGGATATTTTTCCAAATTTTGATGAATCGCTTTTAAGGATTTACTGTCTTTCGCACCAATCGTTGCTACCGGTCCGCGATAGCCGTGACGATGATCGTAGGCGATGAGATTTTTCTCAACTACTTGATTGGCGGTATTTTGTAGATGTCCATCAATAGTTGTATAAACTTTATATCCTTTGGTGTATGCGTCAGGACCAAAATTCTCATAAAGTGATTGTCGAATCATTTCGGCAACGTAAGGTGCATTTACTTTAATATCAGCGCCGTGATACTTGGCCGTGATGGGTTGCTTAATGGCATTTTGATATTGCTCATCGGTGATATAATGCTCTTCGAGTAGACGTTCGAGCACATGGTCACGGCGTTTTTTCGCAGCTAATGGATTGGCAATAGGATTTTTAGTCGAAGGCGCTTGGGGAAGGCCTGCGATCATTGCCAGTTCAGCCAAGTTCAAATCTTTAAGGGATTTACCGTAATAAACCATAGCTGCTGCACCTACGCCATAAGCACGATTACCCAGATAGACGCGATTGAGGTAAAGCTCAAGAATTTTTTCTTTACTCAGTTCGCGGTCGATTTTAATCGCCAGCATGATTTCATTGAATTTGCGAAGAAATGTCTTCTTGCGAGTCAGGAAGAAATTACGTGCTACCTGCATGGTAATGGTGCTTCCACCCTGTGATTTAGTGCCTGTGCGAACCATTCGTACTGCAGCGCGACCTAATCCCATAATATCCACTCCAGGGTGTTCAAAAAAGCGCTGATCCTCGGTAGCGATCAAGGCATGGATTAGGGTTTGTGGAATTTCTTCATAACTCAGTGGTATGCGCTTTTTTTCACCATATTCTTGAATGAGCAATCCTTCTTTACTGAAAATTTGTAAGGGAACTTGAAGTTGTACTGTTTTTAAAGAGTCCACATTGGGAAGTTGGCTTTCCAGGTAAAGATATAAAAAGCTGCCAGCGACTAAAAATAAAAAACACAAGCTAATCAGCGTCCAAATACCTTTCCGCAAAAAGTATGACATTTTTTCAAGATCCACATGATATGAGTAACTGGGGGCAATTATAACGCGTTTCTAGCAAATATGGCGAGTTTTGTTTAAATTAGGCCAGAAAGCGCATTTTACTGATAAGAATTTCTTAGTAAAATACGCAAGTTTGGTTTATTGATTCGGTGCCAATATGCCAAAGCTATCTTGGTCCTCATCCGATCCTAATTCTTGAACCAATGTTTTCAGATCACCATTAGTAGTATTCCGATAGATAGGATGATTAGCAAATAGGTTGGTTCTCGTTATATGTAGTACTGAGCCTAAACTATTTGGAGCAGGGTCTGTAGGTTTTGACTTTAAAGCATTGATCTCTTTTTCAAGCTCATTATTTTTTGATAAAACGTTCTCTAGATCTTTTTTAGCTTGAATAAGTTCGCTCTGGAGTCGGCGAGTCTGTTCTTGTAAAGTCAAAAAGGCATTTGCTTTTATGGTCTTATCGAGGTCTATAAAAATCATATCCACCAACTGTTCAACCTCTCCAATATTCAAGGGGCTGTTTAATTCAAATTTTTTCTGTATAAATTTTTCAATGTATGTCCCCGAGGTACAGTAAATTGTTCCCCAATATCCTTTTTTGGAACACCCAAAAATTTTTTTTTCGTGGACTGGTGCATCCTGTTCCAAGCGGATTACTTTAGCCGTAATTTCATTCTTCTTGTCCGCCTGACAGATAGAGTTGAGATCGGTGAGAAGCTGAATTAACTTATGTTTAAATCGCTTTTCCTCAGAATTATTTAACGGCTCAATTCTTTTCTCGAATTCTTTAAGATAGACAATTTCGTCTAAAAGAAAAGTTAACAAAACTTTTCGATTAATATTTTTATCTGGTATCCGTGTGATTAAATCTGCTAGCTGAGTTTGATAATTTGGCTGTTTTAAAATGATACTTGCTTTGAAAGGAGAGTTCTCTTTATTCTTGGTTACATAATTTAGGTACTCGACTAATATATCCCCCATAGATTGAATCAAATCTGAAAGTGTATGAGCCATAACTATCTCCTTGTACATGTGAAAATCCATTACATATTGATTTTTCACTATATTAAATGTTTCTAATAAGCGCAAGTGTTTCGGAAACACTTTGTATCTGAAACGGATTCACGTTATCATGGATTTCCAACCTTGAAGATATGTTATAAATGCTAGAACAGTTTAATGGAATTAAACAGCTGTTCCGCACGGTTTATCAGCGTCACGGCTCGATTCTTGGAATCGATATAAACCCTACGGCTGTATACATGGTAGAATTAGGATACGACCACAAATCGCTGTCCCTCATATCCTATGCGCATGCATCTTTTCCTGCGTCACAAGCCGATAACGGTGCTCCTGCAACTCAATTAGTGTTCAAAGAGTTTATTAGTCAAAACAATCAGTCTGGGAAACGAACAGTCACTGCTTTGCCTGATCAACAAGCCATAAGTAAATCTTTAACCCTTAACAGCGGATTATCTTTAGAGGAGTTCGAAGCATCAATTGCTCTGGAGGTGCGAAAAAGTATTCCCCATAAATGGTCCGAGTTAAGCTGGGATTACCAAACACTTGAGCTTAATGAAACAAACTTGGAACAAAACGTTTTACTGGTCGCTGCGAAAACAGAGCACATTCATTCACATATGGAGTTATTACGTTTTGCAGGACTAAAACCCCAGGTCATAGAACTTGTCTCTCACGCAGTGGAGCGGGCAGCACAGTATATTTTTCCGCGCATGACGGGAAATTTGCAAAATAAAAATGTTGCCTTAATTCAAATAAGTGCATCAAGCCTATTGTTCTTCCTAGTACATCAAAACAAAATTGTTTTTATGCGCGAGGTACATTTTGATTGCACATATTCTGACAATAAGTCATTTGAAGCACTATTGGCGCAGCAAATACAACAAGTTGTTGAATATACCCAGGCCACCAATCCTTTATTCATTCAGCATATTTTACTCATGGGTGAATTGGCTGTTGAGGGCACAAATTTTGCGCAAAGAGTTGAGCTTAATCTGGGAATTGTCACTCAATTAGCAAATCCTGTCGTTGATTTTTATGATCCAAATCACCATCTCTCCGAGGATTTACTGCATATTGCCCCTGCATTATGGATTGCAGTGGGGTTGGCACTAAGGGTTTTAGATGGCAAAAATTAATCTCATTCCCTGGCGTGAATTGAACAAAAAAAAGGCGCAGCGGCAATTATTATTTATGATGTTTTCAAGCCTATTTTTTATCACTGTCGCGATGTACGGAGTGAAAAGACATTATGAGCATTTACTTCACAAGCAGCAGGCACGTAATCGTGCAGCACAATATGAGCTTAATCAAATAAAGCAGCAATTACTTACCATTAGAAAACTAAAAAAGAATAAAGACACCTTAATATCAAGAATGCGTACGCTCCAGGAATGGACTGTCTCAGCAGGTACCTTCTTGAGGTTACTCGAAGAATTGTCGGCGATTACACCTAAGACGATTACGTACCAAAAAATATCAAGTAGCGAAAGGCAAGTAGCTCTTGAGGGCCGTGCACAAAGTGAGGAAGAGATATCTGCGCTTATGTATGCTATTGAGCACAGTCCCCAGTTTAATCAACCGCTGTTGGATGAAATAAAAAACATTAATGACCAGGATCCGGATAAGAAGTTTAAACTCCGTGTGCAACAAAAATGGATAATTAATGACAATTTTTGAACAATTAAACAATTCTTATAGGAGACCTATTTACGATTGGCCTCAATGGATGCGAATAATTATTGTTATGAGCTTTTCTGGGATCATTTTTTTAGCAGAATATTTTTTATTACTGCCCAATGTATTCGAGGCTTATCAGACTAATCTTCATCGCGAAGCTGAATTAGTGAATCAATCGATCCAGGTTTGGAGCGAATTGGTTAATGTAAAAACTCTGGAGCGGCAAATAGTTGCACTAAAAAAAAGTGTACATGAGCGCTTAACTTATTTACCCTCACGCAATGAGAGGTCTCCCTTTTTGCGCTATTTGTCTGCACATAAAACCAATTTAAAATTGCGTTATTATTATCCAGATCCTCTGACGCATCATAAATTTTATTCCGAGCAATTAATTCGCATATCGCTAATCGGCTCCTATCAGGAATTAATTGATTTTTTGATATCTATGAATCAGCCGCGAAACCAGATGATGATGAAAGACATAAAACTCTCATTGTCAAAAAACGGTTCTAAAGATCAAGTCGTACTCATGCTTAATATAAACGCTTATATTCATTATCGAGATTAAGATGCGGTGTATTTTAACAATAATATTTTTTATCTTAATCCTGTTTACTCAGGGTGTGGCTGGGAATCAGGGTTTGTCACAACATTTTTACCAAATAAAGCAAAAAAAACTGCCTGAGCCTGAACCCTTGCCAAGTTTTTTGGAATCTCCAGTACTAGAAAAGACAGCCACCCAACTGCGCATTAACCATCTCTTTTTACCAGCTGTTGCGGCTAAGCGTAGTGCAGGATCTCAAGTAGGATTAACCGATGTATTATCAATTTATCCATTAAAGAAGTTGCGTTTTGTCGGGTTGCTAACCGATAAAAACATGCGTTGGGCACTTATTATCTTACCTAATCAGCAGGTTATCTATGCTAAAGAAGGGGATAGAATAGGTACAGATGGCGCCCAGATTAAAATTATTGAGGAGCAAAAATTAATTTTATCGTCTTCGTGTGCAGGTTCTAAGCGTGCGCTTAATAACGAAATGAACGTTCCTATTTCCAGTGATCATTTGGAGTCATGATGTACCCTGCAATTTTGTTTTTTATTTGTACTATATTTATCGCGCCCGTTTGCGGCGCGAACCCGCTGGAATCAATCAAACTCGTTGATTTACCCGAAGAAAAGGTTCGTATCGATTTTACGTTCAAAGAGGCGGTTCACTTTAAACCGCTGTGTCAGGTCAACGAAAATCCTTTACAACTGACTCTAACGTTCCCCTCAGAGTCTTTCGTCACCGCTTATGCGCGCAGCACCGCAAAGGCCTGGATTCCGTTTTACGAGGTGCGCAAAGAAGGGCAGTTTTTACGTATCGTTTTTAATTTACAACAGACTATACCGTACACCTTATCGCAGCATGGTAAAAAAGTGAGCCTATTACTGCAAGGCCCGTTACAAAAGAAACATAATTTTCAGTTAACAAGCCATACCACAAGCCCAGATCAGGACTTAACTCATTTAAAGAAAAAAATAACATTAAATTTTCAAAAAATTCCCGTAAGGGCTGTTTTGCAGCTCCTTGCTGATTTCGTTAAGATTAATCTTATTGTAAAGGATAACGTTCATGGCGATATAACTTTAAGGTTACAGGATATCCCCTGGAATGAGGCTTTAGATATCATTTTACGGATGCAAGGACTTAACAAGCGATTGCAGGGGAATATATTAATCATTGAAAAGCGCGGAGCCTTGGCACGAAATACGGATACCAAAGTAGAAATGGTGCAATCAGAATTAATTCCTGTGAACTATGCTAAGGCCACAGAATTAGCAACATTGATTAATAACCAGCAAAACTCACTCTTATCCCCTGTAGGTAAAGTGGCTGCAGATAGCCGTACCAATACCTTATGGGTGCAGGATAAATCCTCCTTTATCGCTGAAATAAAGCGCGCATTACGTCAATTTGATGTCCCGGTAAAACAAGTGTTAATTGAGGCAAGAATTATAGAAGTCTCAAAGGATTCTGCCCAAGACCTAGGTATCCGTTGGGGAATGGCCCCCGGGGCTCAAAGAGAACAGGGTACAATCATACCCCTACAAAAAACAGGAGGAGGTCAATTTAACCTGGATCTAGTTGCCTCTTCCCTTGGTGGTCTCACACCTGCGGCATTAGGCTTAGCTCTAGCACATTTAAATAATAATCATCTTCTTGATCTTGAGTTGTCCGCATTAGAAAGCGAAGGGAAAGCTGAGTTAGTTTCAAGTCCTCGCTTAATCACCACCAATCAACAACCCGCAATTATTGATTCAGGTCAAGAAATACCTTATCAAGAGACTACAGGCAATGGTGCGACAGCCGTCACTTTTCGCAAAGCCGTTTTAAGTCTTAGGGTGCTGCCGCAAATCACGCCCGACAATAAAATACTGCTCGAATTAAAAATTAATCAAGACAGTACTTCGGCGCAAATGTTTAACGGGGTTCCTGCTATACTTACTAAGGAAATTCAGACTCACGTGCTTGTGAACAATGGTCAAACGATTGTTTTGGGAGGAATTTACCAGCAGGATAAAACCAGTAAGGTTACACGCGTCCCTTTTTTAGGTAAAATACCTGTGGTCGGAAATTTATTTAGAAACAAGCATATTGCTATGACGAATGAAGAGTTACTGATTTTTATAACCCCTAAAATCATAACCTCAGCTCTAAAAGGGAAGTCTTCGTTTACTAGAATATAGAGGGAATTTTATCTACATTAATATGGCTCGACCAATTAAAATAATTTTTATGGGTTTTTGGTTGTTAATTGTGTAAAATACCGGACACTTTTAGCGGTAACGCTGATTTCCATTATAAAATGAGAATGATTGGCGTTCATCTGGCGATTTAGTCGATAAATATTGAAAACATGATTCAATATAAGACTTTATTGCAGGAGGATAGGAACAAGGGGTGATTTTACTGAGTCTGGGGATAACACGCCCACTTTCGGTAATTTGCCAGAAGATCATAACTGATAATTTATGACATCACTGAAAAGAGGTATATAATCAAAAATGAGCATGGTTAAAGTACGAAATATATTTCTAATTGGGCCTATGGGTGCAGGAAAAAGCACAATTGGTCGTGCTTTGGCAAAGGAGCTCAAATTGGAATTCTTTGATTCTGATGAGGTCATTGAGCAGCGTGCAGGTGCCGATATCTCCTGGATATTCGATATCGAGGGTGAAGAAGGTTTTCGACGTCGTGAACAAAAAGTTATTGATGAGCTCACGCAGAAATCGAATATTGTTCTCGCCACTGGCGGTGGTGTGGTTATTACGCCCGAAAACCGCAATGCCTTGGCTGGACGGGGCACGGTGATTTATCTTAAAACCTCGTTACAACAGCAGTTTGAACGCACCAAGCGTGACACGAAGCGCCCCTTACTACAAACTGATGATTTGGAAGGTCGTTTGGAGTCACTTCGTGATGAGCGAGAACCTTTTTACGATGAATTGGCTGATGTTAGTTTTGAAACAGATAAACTGACGGTTAAAGCAGTTGCCAATAACATCATTAAATATATTTATGGCGAAATATAATGCTTATGGGCAGTTTCATCTAAGGTTACCTGACGCTTCGTATCCGATTTATATAAATCGTCAAGGCCTATACTGCCCGGAAGTATTACATGAATTGATTCACTCACCGCAATTATTAATCATAACCAATAAAACCATTGCTCCTCTTTATTTGAGTGTGGTTGCTTCTGCTTTTTCCGAAAAACAATGTGATACTTTAGTTCTGGAAGATGGTGAGCAATATAAGAATTTATCGAGCCTACAGACAATTTTTGAATGCTTAATCACTCATGGTCACCATCGTGATACAACGATTGTCGCCCTAGGGGGCGGTGTTATCGGGGATATTGCAGGTTTTGCTGCAGCCACTTATCAGCGAGGGGTCAAATTTGTTCAAATACCAACCACGCTTTTGGCGCAAGTCGATTCGTCTATAGGTGGTAAAACAGCGATTAACCATGCCCAAGGAAAAAATATCATCGGGAGCTTTTACCAGCCGCAAGCGGTATACATCGATGTGAATACCTTAACCACGCTCCCTGCGCGTGAATTTCGCGCCGGTTTGGGCGAAATTATCAAGTATGGCTTGCTGGTTGGTGGAGTGTTTCTCGATGAATTGCGGCAACTTTTAGCTCGAGGAATTAACCCGCAAACACCAGAGTTGCCAAAGTTAATCGAGCAATGTTGCCGGATAAAAGCATCTTTTGTGGAAAGCGATGAAAAGGAACAAGGATCACGAGCCTTGTTAAACTTAGGCCACACCTTTGCACATGCTCTGGAAAGTTATACGCAATATACGCGTTGGCTCCATGGTGAAGCGGTGGCTATAGGTTTATACTGCGCAAGTCTTTTATCTTATGAAGCCGGTTTTGCTGCTGCAGATTTAGTGGAATTGGTTGCAGAAATGCTGCAAAATGCAGAATTAAATTATAAAATTCCTCAGGATATAAATCTGAGCACTCTACGCGACCTGATGAGCTTGGATAAGAAAGTACAAGCACAGCGTTTGCGTTTTATCTTATTAAAAAAACCAGGCGACTGTTTCATCGCCGAACATATTCGTGAGCAAGAGCTGAACCAAGTGCTATTGGCTGCAGTTGAAGGAGAGTAATAAATGCATGATGGATTATGGGGGTCTGAGATGGTATCAAGGATACAGTCTCAACCTGGAATAAAGCCTGCATCCTGGATGTCGCAAATTGAATTTATCAATCACTTAATCTTGTTTAACAACATGATTATTACGGTATTGGCTGAACAATATGGCGGTAAAACTACGCTTGCTTCTTTAATGCTAGAACATTTAGATGAACAAATAAAACCCATGCTTATTACCGCACGGGCGCCTTGTAATCGTGAACAAATTATTGATGAAATTGCAACACGCTTTCACCTAAAAAATGATGAGCATACCGATATATCGTCCTTAGTGGCGCAAATTAATGAGCGTCGCTCACACGTATTACTTATAATTGATGATGCACAACATCTACCAGAGGTTTTCATTAAGGAAGTTTTACTGGCAATAAAAAACCAGGAATGTTTTAACTATTTCCATATATGTCTATTTGCTGATTATTCTCTTGTCGGCACTTTAAATGGTTTTGCGGCATCTTTTTTCAAGGGACTGATTCATATACTTGATTTAGGTAAATTAACCGCTTCTGAAGCATTGGATTATACAAAAATCAGGGCAAAACAGTTGCGTCTCGATGCAATTG
>Ga0209960_1004334_pt1 | contig 10989 bp, 12 predicted proteins | sample ThiBiot_500_plan_2_FD_183947 | JGI IMG/M metagenome (GOLD analysis project Ga0209960, IMG submission 183947) | Wastewater bioreactor microbial communities from Cape Town, South Africa - Thiocy_expt_500_plan (SPAdes) | ecosystem: Engineered > Bioreactor > Thiocyanate-remediating >... | reverse complement strand
TCCCAATACATCCAATAATATTATTGTGTGTGGATAATTTCAAATATAGTTGAAAAGTTCTGTGTTGTTCGTGGCAAAAGTGGCGATAATTTTTCAGCCAGTTATGGCGCTGTGTCATAAAGTCAAAGTGACGGTAACATTTTGTGCCGCATGCGTGCGTTAAATAGTTTTGCGTAACTACTGACAGCTGCTGACGAGTCAAATGTAAGCGCTGTTTTAACGCGCGCTCGCCAGGCGAGACCCTTGCGATAATAACAAATCTTCCATTCTTGATGGTACACCAGTTGAACTTCGGTTTTCTTCCCGAAGTTTTTGTGCTCTATGAGAACGGCATAGCTGTTTATCGTGTTTTTGTAATAAAGTGGAAATTTCGCTAGCCAATGTAATGAAGTAGCCTCTGGTTCGCAAGCTGTCCGAGTACGCTATGTTTTTTGGTGTACGCGGACAAGCTTTGTTACATCACGACCTCCGGTTGGATAACGACGCGGCAAACGACGCCGTTTGATAGAATCTGCAGAAAACTCCAGAATGACAATTGAAAATAAATAGCGTAATGTCAGCTTGGACTAAGCGAATCATTGTATCGAGTTCTATGCGAAATGAAGTGCTGGCCAATCAGCGACGAGCTCGTTCAGTGAACCGTCGCCGTTACAAACGCAAAGGCGTTGTTTCTCCTTTTATTTCAACTTCATCGATGGCGCAACAACCGCAATTGGTATTCCCTCCGCTACCACTCCCGGCAGCTTTAAACGCACCATTAAATGGTGTTGTGGTTCCAGGTCCGGTTCCTTACGGGCCGATCCCTGATGCGACACTTTTAGCCGAGAAAAACTACTACAAGAATATTAAAAAATTAAAAAGTAATTGAATTAATTGAACTTGAATTTAATAAACTAATTTGCTGTTTTTAGATGTCGATGGCGCGGGAATTGTGACCGATCAAGAGTTTGCTGCCGTCTTAAAAAGGAAAACAGCAATAGAATTGGAGGGTAAGTAATTTGCTTCCTTCATTGCCACAGCGAATATTTGAATTGAACATTATGTATTCAGCGGCGCAATCTGGGTATCCTCAAGCCGGAGCGCCAGCTTGGGCCATTGGCCTTCAAAACAGTATCAATAATATTGCGACGACTATCGCCCAAAATGAAATGAGAAATACTGCACGCACCCAAAACCGATTCTCGTACCAACAGGACCTTCAACAAGCAGCGTTAACACCACTTCCTGCTGTGCGTAATCGTAAGTCTCAAAAACAACTATATAATCCATTTACATAACACTTTACTTGCAGCTCCTCTGGCAAATCCACTTCCGGCCAACAATAACATCTATTTCCCCCCTACGGTGGGCGCTGCATTGGAGCTCACACACATGGAATTAAACGCACTTGCGGGCTTTTATGGCGTGGTATTCAATGCCCATAATAATATTGGCGAGCGCCGCCACCAATTCAAGCTCTTCATTACGCTTGGATGAGCTTAAAACTTGGCTGCTTCCATATTAATGAAGGAAGCTTCTTTTTGTAATTATGTATATTGAAAAAACTATAAAAATTTAATCTTCTCGTTGTTAATTTATTCGTAGTTTATCTCCATCGAGACTCCGCTTTCGGCTTACTTAACAGATCCATTTCGTCCTGGCACGCGCTTTTTTCGGTTGTGTACACAGTTTGTTTAGCGGGGTAAACTCGTGTTATATTAATAGCAACTTGCCTGATAGCTAGTTCCGTCCAACTGTAAACGTACTTATGATGTAAGAAGTGTTTATTGTGAATGAGATAATAATAGTGATACAAGTAATACGGTTGATACAATTCGTATTTATAGTTGGTATAAAGACCATAACTGTTGACTACGTCAGTTATCGACTCAGGAACTTACGTCGCTTCATTACTAAATTTCCCAACGTTATTTTTAGTCTTTGATCCGTAGATTCCGGATCTTGTGTTACACCAACCTATTAATTTGTTGAATAAACGCATTTTCTGAGCAGGCTCCCCCCTTGATGAGATAATTACGTTTATTTCCAATTTCATAGGTCGAACAGAACTAAATCAGCGTTTTCATCATAGGTAATTACGCGAAGTAATGAAAACAGAGAATAAGTTCTTTTTTCATACGGCTATATTTGGATCATATTCGCCCAGTTGATATTGAAATTTCAGATCGGTTTTTTGCATATATCAATGCCTTTACAAGAAATGTATCCAAAAAATACAAAAACGACATGATCAGTTAATTACGACCCATTTGTTAGTAGACCATTTAAACTTGATGCTTCAGGTTATAGTAACTTCCAGAATTTCAAACAACAATGCCACGGCAATAACGATAGTTCCGATTCAATTACATCACGCCTCAGACCGAGAAATAAAATTCGCATCCAAAAATAAAAATATTACTACTTCAATGGATTCGCCTGAGATAAAAATGTTCCTCTAGTCGTACTTTGTGCTGCCATCAATCAACATCAAATCTCCTGACGAGTAGTACAACCATACACCTGTATCATCGGAATCATATGACCTACAAGAGGTGGTGTAACATCAATAATAAAATATTTTCATCGTTTGTAATTAATAGAGTTTCGGATCACAAATCGAAATAGCTTTCTAATAGACGAGGAGAACAGATGTAAGGTACAAACGATTAATACCAACTTAATAATAACCTAATGGATTAATTTTCAACAAACCTTATTTACCTCCTGTCTAGTGCATCGAATATTTATTTAGTTATAGTTCAATAGTTCTTGCGCTAACAAAGCAAAGTTTGGAGTGCCAAGTCCAGTCATTGGATCCCAACCAGGCACAGCATAGTAACCAAATGGGCAGCAATCAGGTGTAGTACCGTACGCACCGCATCTGTTTTGACCAACTACAATATCTATTTTCATCATTAATACTTTGTATACATACTAAACGGTCACTATGTATTAAGTACCTCGGAATGCAGCTACATTCTTCTCAGCAATTTTGTACAAAAGAGGGTTCAAAAATCCCAGCACTATAAATCAACAAATCAGGTGAGAATTGAATACTACCAGCATAATATTTGTTGCAAATCGTACTCGGTTTTCCATTGCGCGCACGCACATCGTTCAACAGGGATACAATGCCACCAAAAATAGGAGCGCTTGCTGATGTCCCATCTAAGCGGTTGTCAAAAAGAGTATTCCGTATCATAAACTAATATACGCACCGACACCAATGAATTGACCTTGATATGCTACCATGAGATTGTGCCCAACAGTTGAGATGTCAGGATAAGCACGACCAGTGCGGTTGAATGCACTTGTTGGTGGCAACAAATTGGCGTGTTTGGTCAAATAGTCCTCAACAAACTTTTGCTGATAGGTTGGGCGTGGCTGCACGTTGCTGAAGCCACCGCCAGTTGTCCAGTTGATGCCATCATCAAGTGACACACCAACCTCGCCAAGGGGGTTATTGTAGCATGGAATACCTCCCTTGTTCTTGGGTTGGTAGCAGATGGGCTGTGCAAGAGGGGAGAAGTAGGTGGAGCCCACGGCAGTCACATACTTTTAATGAATAATTCAATGGGTGCTTTAAATCGAGAATACTCTTTCATATTTCTCATAGTCTACTCGCACTTACAGGACTTTGCGAGGGCCAATCGGGATTGAGGGTCTTCATGCAAGACGGCACAGACATTGGAGGCTCTCCCAAGTCACCAGCACCAGCATCGCCATCAGCAATAATGATCGTAATACCTCGCACAGCTAATTTTTTGAACTCTGTGTCTGATCTCAACACATAGCCTGAAAAGAAGAGTGAGAGATATTGCCTAATTTGGAACCGAAAGATTCTTACCCTTGCCCAAGTAAGTGTCCACATTACGTTCAGACATGCCATACGAAAGTGAGTTGACAATAGGAGGATTAGCTGTATTGGACATTGCCACAGCCCATTGAAGAATATCATCTGGGGCAACATGTTATGTCGATTAAGAATGACAGCAATGAACTTACCAATTTCAAGCGTTGAATTGGCAGCAATCGACCAGTAAGTGGTCGGCACACTAGGAGCCACACCCATCATATATTGAATGTCGAGATTGGCTTCCACACCTGGAATTTACGTTGTTAGCTTTCAACTGAATTTGATGTTAAATACTCACCGGGATTGGTAATATCATTCGGACCGATCACAGTGACTTGAGCAGTGTTGGTAATGCCCATTGAGTCGAAGAAAAGTTGCAAGTCATCAGGACTGTAGTACTGTTGTTCGAACTCGACCACGGACTGTGACAGTGTGGTGGGTTGCATCGGTTGCCAGTTCTGAGGGATGTCGTACATGCTGTTGATCGTCTGTGGCACCACGGCAGGTGTCGCAACAGCGGGGTGATTGTTCGAGATGTTAGGACCAAGCTGATTACTGGCGAATTCGGCTTGAAGGTGGACAATTACAGGGACATAATAGTCCACTAAACAAAGTTATTTAAATTTAATAATATATTTTTTAGCGTTGAACTAGATCTTACCTGCAATGGTACCAGTACAAATAGTCCTGCCAGTATCGCTTTCAACGGTGCAACCAGACAAATCCACATTATCGGTGTAATATTTTGGCCACACATCGCTCGTTGAACTCGCTGAAATAACAATGGATGTTACTGGCAAGGCAGTATTTGCGCACGGCTGTATATATTGATTAAATATCGATATGATTATCGAGCAGTACGCGCATACTTGGGTGGTGTTGGAGTAAACTCCGTTGGCACAAACAACGTAAAACGAACAGCTAACCTCAGGTTCACCTCCGCGAGATTTAACACTAAGAATTCTAGTCGCCATTGGTGGAGGTTTGTTTGCTTTCACTTTATTGGATCTTTGTTGAGCACGCTTTCTTGGAACTATTTAGCAACAGAATAGTGTTAAATCTCGTTGTTTTTTTTTTTCTATACAATGTATACTTACATAGAGGATAGTCGCTAATGCCTTGAATAAGATCAACGTGTTGAGCAATTTCAAGCGGTGTCACGTGCTTATCAAGTGATCGGAAAATTGTTTTGCCTGTTATTAAGCACATTAGAATATGAAACGGTTCATATTAATGTATTAGATCTCAACTACTAACTTACCGTGTGCTTCAAATCGCTTAATTTGAACATTAAATGCGCGTTCCACGTGTTTCTTCGGCATGTAGGCCTTAATGACATCCTTGTTATTGACCACAGCTGAAAAATAAATTAATTGTCAATGATTTTGCACATTATCAAACTAACATTAAGTATGAATACAAACCAATTTTTTCAGCTCCATTTGCTTTCAGCCACGCAGTCACAGTGTCGAGCGTTTCAGTGTCTGGAGCAACTACAAACAAAATCAGTCTCAATGGGAAATAGTTTTATTGTCCGTACCAATGCTAGTGACTTCATCCATGGTAAGGTACTTTCCGTATTCAAGAGAGTCCGGATCTGAAAATAAAATTAAAATTTCACCTCCTAATATTACAAACAACTCATTATTACCAGACACTTCCTTGAAAATTCGCTGTCATTATGAAATAAAATAAAATGTTAGCTTGAAGTCTGTGCAACATATTTTTAAAAAGAAAGGCTCGCTTAATTAATAACAATAAATAAGTAATAAACTCACGTCTAACTCGTTGAGATTGCGCTGTTTCATATGAATTGTAATGCGCATAGTTTCGCGTTCATTGATAACCTCGCGGCTCATTGACCAAACACCCATTTGGTAAGCACTGACCGCGCCAGTCAGAGCAACCAGCAATATAATCGCTACCGAATAGTGGAACTTCATTGTTGGCATGAGGTTAATTCAAATTTTTTTTTTTATGGCCTTTAGCAAACTTTTTTATTCTATTGATCGGACAAAAAAAAAAATCTTCCTGACTCTTTATAGCCAACACCTTTAACAAACCACAATATTTTATGTTACAAAATTTAACCTCCTATTTTAATGTGAACCTTCCATACGCAATCAGTTCGAACCAATACAAAATTCTGAGGATTGTTCGTTCAATAACCGTTATACGTCCTTATAAATTCAAATAATACACACAATTGAAAATACGATCCAGTAGTATGTAATACATTTATTAAGCTTGCGAATCTAATATTTTCTAGCTTTCACACACCAAAAATAAGACCAGGGCTAGACCTAACATTACCCAAGCTTGTTCGCCGATAAGTACGGCATTGGATTGAACAGGCATCGGAACGTTATTGTCTTCCGAAACTGGTACTTCTATGGCGGTAGCTTCCACAACGAAGGAATAGATATTGACCTGATTTGCTGGAGGAAGTCCAGGAGAGCTGGCACTTAAAGATGCAGCGAGCTGCAACGCGGCCAAATCTTCTATTTGGGTTTTGAATTGTTGCAAGTCAATGCTTGGATCGAACTCTTTGAAAAAAGGCGCTAAAACTTCAGCCCTGAAACTGGAAACAGCTTCGTGATGATAAATAAACACAGAAGATCCAAGATTCTGCGGTGGATACGCGGGCGTGAGCTTGCACGTTCCATTAACAGAAATACTGGCTATGGCTTTGCCGTCTAAAGCACCTTTGACGACGGTAAAATCTAATTTGTGTTGTTCTTCTACGCTTGCGTTCCAATACCACCGAATCATCTCGGAGAGCATAATCTTTGGCAGAGTATTATTCGCCAAACCATACAAATCCGGGTTGCTAATCATAAGGCGCACGTGTCCACATCCTTGATATTGGGCCTTTGCGTATTCATCTATCCAGAGCTCCGCATTAGGTGGACTTTCTTTGGGAAAAATTGTCACTTCTTCGTGAACTATGAAACTGACAGCATCAAAGAAAATATTCAAATACTCGTAATCCGTATGGTAATAAAATGGTCTCTCAAGAGTGATGACGCTGTCCATGAATTTCCCAAAGATCTGTTTTACCAAAGAAGCGGATGGTTCAATGTTCTTGACCTGAAGGTAAGTTTGAATGCCCATTAAAAGTTCAGCAAAGTCTCCTCCGGGTGTACCAAAAATTGGATTGTCTCCTCTGCCATCTGTGCCAAGAATTAATAAAAATTGGTTCTAACATAGAAGTGCCAAAATTATATATAACAAACTATAGAATAGTAAAATAAATCACTGAAAATGAATTATTACAGAGCGAATGGAATTTTAAGAACGGATTAGGAATGTCATCCGTTTAAAAAGTTGAACCGTTATTAAAACGAGAGAAACTTACCGATGCAACGAAAAGTAGTGCCGAGGGTACTTAGAAAAACAACATCACTTTCCGTTAAGTGATCCGTGGTTTGTTTCAGTCCAAAGAGATCTACTTTGGGTGTAGCACTTGGCCCTTGCACGAACTGAGCATGCAAGGCACTGATCTCGCAACCTTGAATTGGAGGTTAATTTAGGACATGGGTTAAGCTTGTTTTGAAGGGACGTTACCTCGACTAAGAGCGACAGCGGTTAAGATGAGAAAAACCAATTTCGGTGAAAGCATTTGTTACGCTCTGCTGTTGGAAACAAAATGAAATTTTTTTTGGGTCCGAAACTCTTTTGAAGGGAAAGGAGACACAGAATTCACAAAGGTGATCCGAGATCACATCTCAACTATTATATCACTTTGAAAGTGATTATCTCACTGAGTCAAATATTCGATGGAGGGTACAAAATAATTTGCTTTTTTTCTGATGGTGTTTCCCAGAAATTTTATCTCCACGCTTTGTAAAGAATGTTTCAAGATTGGTCCCCTATTTCTCTCTCTTGATTTACGACTAAGAAATTATTAACGCATCGAGTACTGATGAAACGCTGCCTTTTTGGTGTCAGCCAAACCAAAAATTTTAAAAAAGAATTTTCCAAGGTTCGGATGTACACAACTAAATCATTGATAGGACTAACTTTCAAGACTGCAACTCGGAGTTATTGCTCTCGAGCCAGATTTGCTTTGCCTCAAAATGAACCCATCTTAAGCTTTCTTAAAGGGTTTGTAAAAAAACAACATGAAACACTTATAATTATCTAGAATATGATAATTAATTATTAACACAAAGTATCTAATCAGATCTGATGAAAGAGCTAAATTACAAAAACAAATTAAAGAAATGCGAGCACAGCAGATCGATATTCCAATGATCATTGGTGGTAAAGAAATTAGAAATGATCGGGCAAAGGTATTTATTATTGGGATTTAGAGGGTTATTTTTTCCGGCACCTTTAGGAAAAAGTACGGACAAAAATTAAATTAGCGCCCGAAACATTTCAGTAGTGCGCGGATAATTTTAAAATAATATTTGCTCGCGTTTTAGTAACTGCCGTAAATTTTTAAATTTATTTGATGAAACTTGCTGAAATACTTCCTTAAATAAAGGGCAAGATAGTCATTCCGCACGAACACTCACACGTGCTTGCCACGTTTCATCAAGCCACAGAGAACGATATTCACTCGGCAATTGCTGGCAAGTTTCAACATCCGAGAATTAATTTTTCTCAATATAATTCTAACACCGGAGCAGCGGCGAAGAAAGGCCAAGCAGAGTGGGCAGCGATGAGTTGGGAATCACGGGCTGCCGTGTTCATGAAAGCAGCGGAATTACTCTCGGGTCCTTGGCGCTGGCCGGTTCTAGCAGCTACCGTGCTTGGCCAGTCCAAGAATTTTTTTCAAGCGGAAATCGATGCCTCGTGCGAACTGATTGACTTTTTAAGATTCAACGTGTACTTCGCGCAGCAGATCTACGAACAACAACCCGAAAGTTCCAAGGGTGTGTGGAACAGAATGGTCTACCGACCGCTCGAAGGATTTGTCTACGCGGCAACACCGGTCAGTAACACGTGTCACGTTCGTAATAACTTACGTTCGTGCAGTTCAATTTCACGGCAATTGGCGGGAATTTAACTGCAGCCCCCGCGTTGATGGGTAACGGTGTCATATGGAAGCCATCAAACTACGCCATGTACAGCAACTACTACGTGATGAAATTGTTCCAAGAAGCAGGTCTGCCCGACGGCGTCATTAACTTCTTGCCCGGCGGTGAGTAATTAAATTAGAATTTTATCGCGACGATACTAATGTCCAACAGATCCGCAGTTGATCACGAAAACTTTGATGGCCAACAAGGACTTTGCGGGCCTGCACTACACAGGATCGACAGAGATATTCCGTCAAATGTGGCGGGACATTGGCAACAATATCTCGCAGTACAAGTCATTCCCGCGGGTCGTCGGTGAAACAGGAGGAAAAGATTTTGTGCTGGCCCATCCTTCAGCGCACGTCGACGCACTCGTCACGGCATTGATTCGAGGGTAAGTAGTTTCAAAGTACAATTGTATCAAATTGTAATGGCTCGCTTAGCGCATATGAATTTGCTGGTCAAAAATGTTCCGCCGCGAGTCGCGCGTATATTCCAGAGAGTTTGTGGCCTCAAGTGCGCGATAAGATGGTTGCTATTATGAAAGAGGTAATTTAATTTATTATTATATTTTTATTTTTAATTTATTCCTGCGCGACAGTTGAAAGTTGGCAACCCTGAAGAATGTGACACGTTCGTTAATGCAGTCATTCACGAACACTCCTGGAATAAGATCAACGGCTACATCCAAGAAGCAAAGTAAGTGCGAATGAATTTTTAAACAATTACATTACCTATATTACTTACAGAACAAATCCTGCTTATAAAATAATTGCTGGTGGCAAATTAGACAAGAGTGTAGGATATTTTGTGGAACCAACCCTGATCCAAACAACAGATCCGCTAAGCAGATTAATTTGCGTAAGACAAATATGATTTACGTATTAATGGAAACAATATTCATACAATTCATAGGAAGAGATATTTGGCCCCGTAATGACTGTCTACGTCTACAAGGACAACGCGTTTGATGAAATTTTAAAAATTGTATGTATTTAAGGTTATTTGAACGAAATACTAACTCGCTCTATGCACAGGTGAACAATCACATCTACTCTTTGACCGGTTCAATATTCGCACAAGACAGAAAAGCAATTGAACATGCTGAAAAACAACTGGTTAATTCCTCGGGCAACTTTTACATTAATGACAAGGTAATAATCTCGCACTCATTAAGATTGAAAACTAACGCGAATATTTGTATAGCCGACGGGTGCTGTTGTCGGTCAACAACCATTCGGCGGTGCTCGATCCTCTGGTACCAATGACAAAGCAGGCTCGTATTTGAATCTGTTGCGTTGGGTTTCTCCACGCACAATTAAAGAAACATTTGTTCCTCCCACTCATTACGCTTATCCTTACATGAAAGAATAAAAAATGTGATTGGTTTGTTTTTTTTATTCACCGATCATTTTAAACATCCCAAAAAAATATTTTAAGCAAATCGTTTGCCAGACGTTTGAACTTTGAGAGCTTTGACTCGCAATGTCTCATCAGCATCGTTGTAGAATTCTTCTAATAAAGCCACAATTTCAGGACGTGACACTTTGTCGTCACCAACTGCCGTTCCCCAAGCGGCATTGATAACAAGGTTCAAGGCAATATTGCGAGTCAAGTTCCTGTTCTCAGTTTCGTTCATTAAGCGACGCACCAGGTCGACAGTCACGGTTAGATCGTAAATCTTATCTTTCTTGTCTTTGTTAGATGTCTCTTCTTCCTCTATTTGTTCCTCGTCCTTTAGAGTCCAAGATAAGTTCATCGCGCGGTTGAATGCATCCAAAAGTCCGCTAGTGTACTGCTTTGTGCTAGCTCGTTTCTGGCTAAACGAGAGCATAGTTCGGACGAAGGTGAAAGAAACTTGAGAATTGACCCACAAGTAGGAGGGGAACTCGTTGAGCAGCGCAATGCCCACGTGATTGATCAAGCGCTGCATGGCCTCAATGATCTTCTGAGCAACAATCTCGTCCTTGTGCGAGTTAATAAAATTGCGGCTCAAGAACGAGTCAAGTGCGGCAATTGTACCAGGAGACTCAGTCAAGTCGTTATTTGTTCGCGCGCGCGTAGTTGGATTGAACTTGGTGTCCACGTAGAAGTGAATGTCACTAATCAAGTTCACTATGC
>Ga0209960_1004333_pt1 | contig 10993 bp, 18 predicted proteins | sample ThiBiot_500_plan_2_FD_183947 | JGI IMG/M metagenome (GOLD analysis project Ga0209960, IMG submission 183947) | Wastewater bioreactor microbial communities from Cape Town, South Africa - Thiocy_expt_500_plan (SPAdes) | ecosystem: Engineered > Bioreactor > Thiocyanate-remediating >... | reverse complement strand
AATGCCCAAGTCACCGCCTCATGCACCGCGTGGCAAAGCGAGCTACAAACAGAGCTCGGGCAAGTCCAGTCCAGGTCAGTCCGTTGTGCCGAGTCCTTCAGGGCACGAGACTGTCAATCCCTCGCAGGCTGGTGGCAATGTTCCCTCGTCGCAGCTCGGCCCTGCACTCAGTTCGGTACCTGGCGGCGCCGTCCTGCCTGCGCACTTCCCGCAACAACCGCAAGGTTACGAGTCATTCACTCGACCACCCAGACCTGAAGATATTAAAAACCTGCCTGGAAATTACGTGCCCTATTTTGGTCATCCGAGTCCTGGCATGTCACCGCAGTTTAGTGAGCGACAAACTGTCAAACTTGAACAAGAGCATGTCGGCCAGTCCTCGCCACAATTACAACAACGATTTACTCGCGAATATGTACGCTTTAGATTTCGAGATACTAATATGGTAACTGGACACTAACACAGTGCTATAAATAGGTGCAGGAACCACCAGCACCAGGCAAGGACGAGTCCAACGAACAACCGCAATTTCAGTCGCTGTGGAACTTGTACAGTGCCGGCCAAGTGCCCCCGTACATGCAACAGATGAGCATGCGCGCTATTGCTCCGCCTCCGCACTTGGCTCCGCATCTGGCTGGACCTGGGAAGCAGCCGCAGGGTTTGGATAGCTTCCCTGGCTTCCCATTGATGGGTAACCCACCAATGTCCGCCGAGGTGTATCAACATCAACAACAACAGCTGCAGCATATGCAACAGTTGCAGATGCAGCAATTTCAGCAGATTCAACAAGAAGCGCAACGAACTCAGCAGCGAAAGTAGATAGAAGAGGCGAAAATATGTTTAATATTGTTTTGTATATGGTTTCGCGATCGATATAACAAATGAAACAGCGAATATCGAGCACGAGCCAATGTATTATACGTATTCGTTTGTAAATAAAAATAAAACACACACGGACACATTCATTGTCGCAGCTCACCAAAAGAGCAGACTGCGGGCCGCATGACAATGGCAGTGCTGAGATCAGTGTTAGGCAAACCTTGCTCCTCACCCAAAGCAAATCTGTCGCGATCCAGCTTATTTGCCACGGAACGTAAAACAGTGCTTAATAGGGCATCTGTATTCACTATATTTAGTATTCGATCACGACGATTTAATCAGTAAGTTTCAGTGAGGTAACAACCGTCGACCCTTTAATTTTAATATTTTATTTGTAATACTAAAAAAAATAAATTGCATGATAACACGCTGATAAATGGAAATTAGTAATTTACATTGCTATAAAAAAAAATGTTGATCTGCGTTAACCGGTTACCTCACAGTAACTAACGGAACGGAGACTGCAAAAGAACATAAAATCATTTACCAACACAAACGCCATGATGGTATTCATGGTATTTTCAACTCACTTTTCCGTTGCTGACGCTGGATCCAGGTGTTAAGCATCAGTTCTCTCACCGAGTCAATGAGAAGCTGTCGATGAAGGCAGCGGAGAAGTTTGTAAGTGCAAATGGAGCCTCATGCCCGAGAATTGAGCGTCATATTCACATAGCGTGTAGGTCTCCAAGGTGTTGCCAAGACTGGCCAGAAGAGGCGGCAAACGACTCGGCGCGCGAATTGTATTTACCAAAATAGGAAGAGGTCTAGCCATTGCAGTACCGGCAGTCGGTAGCATATTTGCAGCTATTATCACGCGCGTCGATTACACGCGATACAAGACTGAAAAAAATCTCGGAAATATCTCCGCAACGCGCGCCTTTAGTGTTGCAGCAATATTTGACGTGGTGGATTGCACTGCCCATATTTGGACTGCGTTGTGCTTCAGCGGTATAATTACAGCAATCCCGGAACACTCCCTGCACGAGACAGTGCGCTTCAGTGAAACACTCTCCTTGATAAGCGCGGTAATTTCCACGTTGAGTGCCATTTATGGTGAATTCACTTCCTTGCCACCCACTGCGCAAGAACTCGCGGAGATTGCATCCGAAGCGAACGGGACTCTGCTGGAGAACGACACTTTGACAAGTGTCAACAGGAGTGTTGCAAGTGGGATGCCTGTCAAAAGCGAATGCGTTTTGACCAAGTAAATGATGCGCATCGCATTCGCCTAATTTGGAGTGTCTTTATTTACCACCCCACAACTTGTTGTTCGGAGTTAGACAATAAGTCGTTCACTGAAAATTGTTTTTTCTGCGCCGCTAATGTGATGTTCACGATGCCTGAGCTCGGTCTAGTCACGTGATCAGGCTGCGGATCGTCTGCCAGGGCATTGTCATCAGTTACTTTCACAGACACTTCTTTGACAGGTGTCATTTGCTCCAAGCCGTCGCGCTTTGATTTCTTATTCGGTGTCGGTTCGGTTTGAGGTGCAGTTCGGTCTGGTTTTCCTGATTTGGGACCAACTTTGTTCTGTTTAGGCAACTGACTCTTGTCATTTCGTTGTTGTGAATCGCCTTTTTTGGGTTGCTTGTGGTTTTCCCGCTGCACAAGTCGATCAGCACTAAATTTGCTATTTTTGTTACGCGATTGCTGTCCATTCGTGTCTTGTGCTCTGTCATTTCTTGGCTGAAATTTCTGATTGGTGTTCTGGCGTTCATCGGGAACTTGACCATCTTTCCTTTTTTGGAAAGAGGGTTTATCTTTGCGCGAATTCTGCTCGGGTGCCAATACCGCTGCGTCCTCGCTCACCTCTCGCTCAACATGATCGATCTTTTGACGCTTCAATGCAGGTTCATCGTTGACATTTGTCGTGTCTCTCTTGCGTTTGTGCGAGTCGGTGTTTGACACTTGAGGCACGCTGCCCTTCGTGTCACTCGCCACGAAACTCTTTGACTTGAACTCGCGCTTCTTACCGTCCAATATCTGAAGAACTGTCAAATCACGTGCCAATGAACGATGCTATATTTAGCTTACGCGAATGAACGGACAGATGACGTAGAGTTGATCTGGATAACTCGACTTTTGCGCGATTGGATTTCCTTTTAAGTTCAAATTCTTCAAGTTTTTCAGCTGCGCCAGTACTTTGATATCGTCATACTCCCTAATTTGGTTATTTCCCAAATCGAGGATTTCTAATTTGACATTTTTCGCGAGAGACTCGGGCAAGTTACGGATCTTATTGTCATTCAATTTTAGTTCGTGCAGATAAAACTGCTCCGTAATGTACGCTACTTCCCTAATTTGGTTATGAGATAGCGAGAGCTTTTTCATCTTTTCTAATTTGTTCAAGACGGGGCTCATTTCATCGATCTTGTTGTGCGAGAGAACTACAGGTAGTTAGCACTTGAATTCATCGCCAATACTAGCATTCGTACCTAGAGTATTCAATTCGGGGTTATTTTCCAAATTAGGAATCTTGGGGAGAAGATTGTTGTTGAGAATAAGCGCAGAGAGTTTGGGGTGAGGGCTTGGATCGAAATCTTTAACTTCGTTCATAGCCGCATTTAGCACTGTTAAAACAATTTGAATTTAATAAATAATTTTGCATCGTTTGAATAAAATAAATTTTTTTTTTTTGTTGGGATCTGATCGCGATCTAACTTACCAACTAAATTTTTCATTCTGCTAACTGAGGTTAATTTAGATAATTTGTTACTCTTCAAAGACAGCCAGGTGACTAGGTTATTATATTTTATTCCTGACAGCGAATCTAATGAATTGTTGCTCAGATCGATCTTCTTTAAGTTCGGGAACTTGGTTAATTCTGCAATAAATTAACATCATATTTATAAGCATATTCTAGATTAATACCAGGTAGTTCGGTGAGAGATCTGTTGGCAAGGTTTAATGTGGACCCATCACTCACTAGCACCGTAATCTCGGCAATAGTCACTGTCTTGCGTTCAGTCATAGTGCTTAATGCGAATAATGCTGAAGTTGTTGATGTAGCGATGATAAATAAAATAAATTGCCCAACATTCAGATCGATTTCTTCAACAGATCTTGGTCGACCATGCGAGGTTAGATATGTTACTTTACTTTGTACAAATATTGATGCGAATGCATTATGCTGACCTGCGCAATCAATACAAGATGCCGTTGCTCATGTACTGAAACTTGTCATATTGTCGCGTGCGCCAAGTGTCGAGTGAGCGAGTGACGAGGGACTCCGCGTGCGCAATGCACTCGTTCTCGGTGAGGTTCATGGCAAATCGGTCCTTGAGCGCATCGATCACTGGCTGACCGGCCTGCAGACACGGCAGTCGCGAGCCTGGCAACATAATCTCCACGAGTGTGACGATCCGCTCTTGATGTTTGCGCACTTCGAGGAAGCCTTTGACGAATATTGACCTGAAATAAGAGAATGTGGCACTGTCCGCCCCGCCCAGCAGTTCAATGTACTCGCGCGTCAGTTTGAACGGCGCAGTTTCGAAGTTAAGTGCGCCAGGCGAGTTCCACAACATGAAGCCGTAGTCGATGTGGATGAGATGACCCTCCTCGTCGAGCATTATATTGCCGTTGTGTCGGTCTTTGATCTGCAGCAAGTAGCACACAATGGCGTACCCGGCCAAGCTGTGCATGAACTGCTTCACTGCCGCACTGTGTCGCGCACTATTCGCTGGTCCGTAGCGCTGGATGGGTCAGTGCGTGCACGTGATTGATGCTATTTATAGCTCACTCACCTTGACAAATAGCTGCGATAAACTGATGCAATTATTGGCTTTCTTAATTTGGTGAATGGAAGCCGCGTCGAGAATCGTCTCAATTAGGCAACTGTTGTCGTTGAGAATCAGAATCTTGTACGGTAATACCCAATTAGGCAATTCCGCTTGTGTGAAGATGTAGTGAAATACTCCGATGAGCTGCAAAGCTAAATATTCCTGGCGACAGTCATCACCTACTTTAACGATCATCGACTTGAGAGCTGCAACGATTTGTTCAGTACATTGTTGGACGTGATGCGTGCCGTTCTATTTTTAGCTTACCCCAGCCCGGCAAGTGGCCGTACGGAGATTTTTTTCGAATTCGTTCTGTGCGATCTTTGAATAATTCCGATCTCACGAGCGGTGCGTTGACCTGAGCGATGCTATTTATAGCTCCTGGACCACCGGAGAGTGGTCCGTCACCTGTGGCTAATTCGGGATGTTCTTTTTCCTCTTTGAGTGCTGTCTCCAGCTGTCGCTTGAGTTCTTCGGGAATTTCCTTCACGTGTCTGTTCTGTAGGTCACGTGACTTGTCCTCGTTGGGCAGCGGGCGTGAGATCTCGGTCGGAAATACAATGCTGTCAAGTGTCGGCACGCTGTCCTCGGCTGTCACACTGTCGTCCCACAGCGCATTGTTCCGCAGTGCGGTCATGTACTGCTCGCCAACGCGGAACAAATTGGAATCACCGCACGTGACCGATTCGGACTGCAGCACTTCGATGTATACCAAATAAGGAGCACGATCGCGTGAGTTGAGCACGATCGCCTCGTCCGCGTCAAATCGCACGATCACGTGATGACGTTCGAGCACGGTGTTGAGTGGCAAGTACTGTCCGAGACATCTGCTGTCACGTGACTCGTAACTGAACAGCTTTGCATTCAGTGCGTCTAATTTTAAACGTAATTGTGCGAGTCGACCCTCGACAGGTGTCACACGCAAGTCTTGTCCTAATTCGGTAAGTGCTTCGATCAGAGTCAATTCGCCGTAAAAGAATTCGTAACGGTCACTCTTCACCATCGCCAGGTCGGTCAGGGCCTGATCACGTGACTCTTCGTCGGTGATAGTCACCAGGGCTTGATCGCGCGTGCCGTTGACAGCAGCAGTTTCGCACAACTCGTACAAGTCACGTGCGCGCGTGGTCACGGTCACATCCAGCTCGTCGTGCCAACTCAACAGCTGCCAACACACTTTCAGCGCCATGTGCAGCGAGCGACAACACTGATCGACAATGAAGCGCTCGAGGGTTTTACTTGTCACGTGATTGCGCACCAGCATGTAGCTAAATATAATTCATAACGTTTAGCCAAGTATAGTAATACAACTTTTAAAAACTGACTTGCAAAGGGGGGGGGTATTTAACCGTTGAACATTGTTAAACTTAAGACGCGCATTCAATATTGAGTATTTGGTTTGTCACATGATATGTATATATATATATATGCGCGATTCATTGTTATTTATACATTAAACAAAAACAGATCTTGTTAAAAAAAAACCAAATTTTTAGTTGACTTGTTACAGTGTTGGTTCACTGTGTTGATTATAAATAAATAAACCAGTAATTTATTGCACAATATTTACCATAATTGCGTCAAATAGAACTCGATCTGATCCACAGGCAGCGAGTAGAGCTGATTGACCAGATAGTCCTGCACGCCAGACGAGGCATAGCGGAACAAATATGACACGCCCATCCACGCATCGAAATAGCTGCTCTTAAATAGCCGCAGCAGACTGCCCAAATTAATGTCGGATGACTGCCGACGATGTTGGGTGCTCTTTGTCGATAATGTATTCTGATCTGCCATCAGAGTATTATTGGAACATATACATACAAACTTAAATATATAGAGCGATTATTGCGACATGTTTGCGTTTAAAATAAATAATTGAATTATTATTGTTGCAGACCACTCGAGAACAGCACACGTGTAAATAGAAGATAGATGAATAGAAGCTTGTACAATATTATAATATGAACGGGGACACGCAAATCAACATTCCCGCCGGACGTACTAGGCAGCGATCCATGTCGCGATCGCGGGATGCGGTCAAGGAACTGAATAAAAAAGTAGATATTACCAAAACTAACTACGAGGTAATTAAAAATATATTTTTTATTGTGAACAATATTTGTTTCCACGAAGATAGAAAAGTTATTGTAAAAGTACTTGGCACATTGGGTACACCGCGCACAGAACATTTCTTTTATTATTATTATTATTATTATAATTGCATTTATAGTCGTGATTAATATGCATTGTTACAGAGCTTAGACTACGATATTGTAGAGAATGATTTGTATCAAAAAGAAATTCAAGCAAAAACAAGTCGCGTGAGTATTTTACGGTTATATGGGCATGCATATTGTTACTCGTACTCAATGTCACCAAATTAGTTCTTTCGCAATCGAGATCTGGCACGGTGGGGCATGAACTTTGTTATCGCAGTGCTCGTGGGTAGTGTGGCGTGGGCTGTGGACACTGGCATCAAATCCACCGCGTATTTCAAATTTTATCTCGCGAATCAACTCAACATTGACTGCAACGATTGCTATTGGAATCCATTTCTTATTTATCTCGCCTTCAATCTCGTGTTGGTCGGCGTGGCGTCATTTTTGACCGTGTTCGTGGAACCCGCGGCAGGAGGTTCGGGTATCCCGGAGATCAAGAGCTACTTGAACGGCATCAAAGTGCCGCACATCATTCGCTTCAAGACGCTGCTCTGCAAAGTGTTCGGCACACTGCTCAGCGTCGCGAGTGGCATTCCTGCAGGCCAAGAGGGGCCGATGATTCACACGGTAATTTGCCTAATATGGACATGTTGTCTTTGTACTGACACGTGTTACAGGGCGCGATTGTAGCAGCAGGCATCTCTCAGGGCAAATCCACGACGTTCAAGCGTCTCGACACGCATCTGGTGCAGTATTTCCGCAACGATCGGTGAGTGACACGTGTCACATCTCAGAATACGTACTGACAAGGCACGTGCCAGTGAGAAGCGCGACTTTGTGAGTGGCGGTGCAGCAGCGGGAGTGGCCGCGGCATTCGGAGCACCGATCGGCGGCGTGTTGTTCGCGCTGGAAGAGGGCGCGTCGTTCTGGAATCAACCGCTCACGTGGCGCATATTCTTCACCTCGCTGGTCTCGACGTTCACATTCAACTTCTTGTCCTCGGGCGCGTCGTACAATCAGTGGGGTGCGCTGTCACAGCCCGGACTCGTCAACTTTGGCACGTTCAGCAATCAAGTCGATCACGGCTATTCCATCGTGCACTTTCCGTTCTTCATTTTGATGGGCGTCATTGGCGGACTGTTGGGCGCGCTCTACAATCATGTGATTCTCAAACTCACGATATTCCGCATGAAATATCTCCGCAATAAGTTCCTCAAGTTCTTCGAGGCACTACTTTTAGCTTTTGTAGTCAGCGTGCTCTCATTTAACTTGTCCTATTTTGTGCACGCTTGTCGGTAAGTACAGGGTCTATCCGTCGAGGTCTAACATTGACACGTGTCACAGTCGATTGCGTGGCACTGATCTGGGCAATGAGGGTGCTGAAATTCATCACTTTCAATTCTTCTGTCCGAATGTAAGTGCAGCGCTAAAAATGGGTGTGTTTTTTTGATTTTTTTTTTGGTTGACTCACGGTCCCGTCCCCTCTACCAGGGCTATTACAATGACATGGCCACCGTGTTCTTCACGACGCAAGAACTCGCAATAAAACAGCTGCTGCACAACGAAGGCGAGTTCAGCTTCACGACCCTCGCAGTATTCACGTGCATTTACTTTGCGCTCTTCTGTTGGACGCAGGGCATTGCCGCACCCGCCGGAGTGTTCGTGCCCGCCATTCTCACTGGCGCCTCGTACGGCCGCCTCGTCGGTCAACTGCTCAACTCGATTGGCTCCACGTGGCGCATCAACCCTGGCACATTTGCTTTAATTGGTGCAGCTTCCTTTTTAGGTGGTGTGACGCGCATGACCATCGCACTGACTGTCATATTGATCGAAGCAACGAACGACACGACGTACGGCCTGCCCATCATGATCACCCTCATGGTGGCCAAGTGGACTGGCGACTGGTTCAACGAGGGTCTCTACGACATTGCCATAGAAGGTAATGGTACGGCTATTTTTGGCAGTCACTCACTTGCTTGACAGTCAAACAGATCCCACTGCTGCGCTGGGAACCTCCCCACTTTATGCGAAAATTCCGCGCTTCCGATGTGATGGCGCGACACGTGGTGCAGTTCAGTCGCGTGGAGCAGGTCGAGCACATCCATCACGTGCTGCAACACACGCAACACAATGGTTATCCCGTCGTGCACGAGGACGGAACATTTGCCGGAGTGATTCTCCGCAGTCAGCTAATCACCTTATTAGGACATAAGGCATTTCAGCGCAGTCCGAGTGGCACGAAGAGCTATTATCAGCCCGTGACGCTGCTCGACTTCTCGGAGGATTATCCGAGATTTCCACCAATCAGTTCAGTGAATTTAACCGCTGATGAATTGTCACAATATTTGGACCTCACTCCTTGTACGTTTGTGACATTGCTATTTTTAGCTTGCAGCTGACCAATCACGTGTAGACATCAATCAGGCGCCATTTGTCATCCAGCAGGGCTCGTCATTGTCTCGTGTCTTTCAATTGTTCCGCACCATGGGACTGCGGCACCTCGTCGTAGTCGATCAGCACAACAAAGTTGTCGGCATGATCACACGACGAGATCTCACGCACGTGGTATGAAATCTCCTGGCAATCTGTGATGGATCGCTAGCTAACTGTAGCTATTTTTAGGAGGACAAACTCGGCCATCGACACGAGCGCTAGAGAACATATTTGTGAATAATAAACCTTAATTTAGCTTTTATTATTAAAATGTACTTTGCCTAATTTTGGACAAAGTAACGAGTTACTTTTTTTTTTTTTTTTATCAATCTTATGAACGTAAATTTTACCCTTCGTAACACCCGCCCCCATTTACATTTTAATAACTTTTGTTATAATATTTAAACGAATTGCTAGTACAGATCACTATTGAGCTATGAATTGGTCACGTGCTGAAGTGTCAGGCGAGATGCCGCACCACGGCCTGCGATCAACAACCACAACGCGAGTTGGAAACAAAATCTTTGTATTTGGAGGCCGCGGCTCGCCCAATCAGCCCTATTTTCACAATTTGTATATCTTTGACACTGGTACGCTGCAAGATTTTGTTGACACCTGTCACATCTGAAATTGAAAAAAAAAAATTGAATGCTTTCGTGGCTTTTATTAATTAATTATATTAACAGAAACATTTACATGGAGGATATCTCGCACGCAGGTAATTATTTCGAGTATAATTATTCGATAAACTCGATCAAATTTATCTGGAGTCAGCTGCGAATGGATGGACTTATATAATATGGAAATTAATGAGCTGATTTAATACATGACGGTAGGGTCAACTCCCCAGTGCACGTAGTTCAGCGAGTTCCGTGCTGATCGGAGATCGCATCTTCTACTACGGCGGTGGTGACGAGCAGACAGCTTATTATGATGACTTGCACGTGCTCAATGTCAGTAAGTCTTTGAAACTATTTTTAGCGTGATTCACGTGACTGATCGCGACAGACACACTGGAATGGACTAAAATAGACGCCAAGGGTGAACTCCCCGGTAAACGACGAGCGCACACGTGTGAAGCGGTAGGACTTGCCCAATAAGGAAGTGAGGTCGGCTAACGGAGGTGATAGGTCGGCAAGCTGATGTACTTATTTGGTGGAGGTGACGGTGTGACAGCACGCAATGACTTGCACGTGCTCGACACGGAGTCCATGACGTGGACTAAAATTAAACCGCAAGGCACTGCCCTGCCCGGTGGCCGCGGGTATCAAGCAGGGTGCGTGTTCAGTGAACGGTTTTTGTTCATTTCGGGTGGCAGTGACGGCAAGGTAACGAGTCACGTGACGCGCGTTTCAGGTCAGTGTTTGACACCCTCTCGTTCAAGGTCTGCTACAACGACACGTGGGTGTTTGATACGCAAACGAGCACCTGGTATAAGCTGCAAATTGAGAACCCTGGACCGAGATTTGCACACACCTTGACGATGATGGGTCCGTGGCTCGTGTTGTTTGCAGGTCACAACAGCAAAGCATACGACACCGAGCTGTGGCTGCTCATGTGCGATGACGAGCTGCGCCAGGCTCTGTTGACACCCGCCACTCTGGCGCAGAAGAAATTTCGCTGGACGAATAAGACAGCGAGCATTGCTGGGCCCGCACCCGATCCTCGTGGCTATCACTGCGCCGTTCTGGTCGATCAGCGGCTAATTGTCATTGGTGGATTTGACGGAAAATTGGCTGGTAC
>Ga0209960_1004332_pt1 | contig 10995 bp, 12 predicted proteins | sample ThiBiot_500_plan_2_FD_183947 | JGI IMG/M metagenome (GOLD analysis project Ga0209960, IMG submission 183947) | Wastewater bioreactor microbial communities from Cape Town, South Africa - Thiocy_expt_500_plan (SPAdes) | ecosystem: Engineered > Bioreactor > Thiocyanate-remediating >... | reverse complement strand
TATCTTTTTTTATTTTCTTGTGAGCTTTCATTTATTTCATTGTGTTATTGTTTGAAAAAAAAATCCTTTAAAAAAAATAAATAAAAAAATGGCGGAAAAGGACAACTCTTCCATTGCGAGAAAGTAAATACAATTCAATTATGCATAATTAACCAATCTTTAACAATAATTATCATAATTCGTTTTCTTTATCATTCATTGTCAAAATAATAATAATTGAATAGGTGAGATGGATTCAGCTCAGAGGGATATAATAATGAATTGGTATAATTCATTAACTTCAAAAGGAAGTATGAATTGGATAGTTGGTTTTGGAGTTGATGTCTGCTTTCAATTTGGAGTTTCTTGTACTGCGACTTTCCCTCAAAAAGTGAAGTCTTTGTATACTCTTTTTTTTTTTTTTTTTGATTCTTGTCTTAAAATTTTCACTTTATCAAGTGAAATGTTTGACATTTTAATTGTAATTAGAAATTTTGGAGGCAAAGGAATCTCAGGAACAATCTCAACCGAGTTCGGGAGTTTATCAACTTTAGAAAAACTGTAAAATTCAATATTGGTCAAAAAACATTTCTGAATTTTAAATAAATAATAGAGATCTTTCAGGTAATTCTTTTACAGGAACAATCCCAACCGAGCTTGGAAATTTAAATGTTTTAGAACAATTGTAAACCCTTCTTGTTCTTCTGATCAAGATGATCTGATTTTTTTTTGGCGTTAAGAAACAACAATAACAATATAGAAATCTATATCAGAACCAATTTACAGGAACAATACCAACAGAACTTGGAAAATTATCATCTTTAGAACAATTGTAAAATTCGACTTGTTCTTTTGATCTTGATTCTGATCTTTTATCCTTATTTTATTGAAATTAAAAAACAACAACAATACAGATATCTACATCGGAACCGATTAATAGGAACAATCTCAACAGAACTTGGAAAATTATCTTCTTTAGAATATTTGTAAAATTCAATTCATTTTTATTTTATTTTTTTTCTTGAAAACTCAAAGGAAAAAATCAACATCAGAGATCTTTCGAAGAATCAACTCACAGGAACAATCCCGACAGAATTTGGAAAATTATCATCTTTAGAAGAAATGTAAAATTATCATGATTTTCATTTCAAAGAAAAGATTCATTTCAATGATTTAAAAAATAGGTATTTGGGCGATAATCAATTACAAGGAGTAATTCCAACTCAATTAAAAAGCTTAACTCGTTTCAAAGAATTGTAAATTTCAAAATTTGCATCGGATTTTAATTTCTTTCTGAACATTTTAATGAAATAAATAATAGAGATCTTTCGAAGAACCAACTCACAGGGACAATTCCTTCTGAACTCGAACCTTTTAGAACTCGATTAACCCTATTGTAAAAGAATTGATTATTCAAATTTATTTTATTGAACTACAATGTTTTTTTCCTTCTTTCAAAGAGCTCTAAGGAATAATCAATTGACTGGCTCAATTCCATCCTTTATTCTCAATTCTTCAAAATTATCCACTTTGTAAGGACCCTTTTGATCCATTTTTTCAAAGTGGTATCTAATATATTTCAATTTCATAGATATCTTGCAGACAACTATTGGAATTGTCCAATTTCTAATTATTCTTCCAGTCAAAATGATTACAATCTTGCAAAAAGTCGTTGTGGTAAAATAAATAATGCTTCACCCTACATTTTAAAATTATTTATTATTTATTTATGTATTTTAGATTCAAGCTGTGATCCGAATCCATGTTCACCAACTCAAACTTGCTCTACAAGATTGAGCGGCACTTATAGTTGCTGTCCACCGGGTTATAATGGAAATAATTGTCAAGGTAGCTTGATTTTTTGTTCTTCTAAACAAAAAAAAAAAGAAAGAAAGAGAAAGAAAGAAAGAAATTTAAGAAATGAAACTAACATTCACTGACAAAAACAATAAATAGCTGTAAATTGTCCAGCGGTTTCAAATGAAAACAATACAGAATGGGTTCAAACTTTAGCAGATGGGCAACTGGTTAGTGGTAACTGCATTAGTGGTTACTATGGTTCAGTTTCAAGAATATGCACTCAATCTGGTGAAAATGCAAATTGGAGTCCTATTTTTGGTTCTTGTACTGGTACTTTATCTTAATTATTACCCCCAAAAAAATGAAGAAAGCTCAATCATAATTATAATAATTAATAATTAGCCGTTTATTGTTCATCTATTACAAACGAAGGAAATGCTGAGTGGAACCAAACATTGGCAAATGGGGAAACTGTCAATGGTCGTTGTATTGATATTGGTTATTTTGGTCCAATTTCAAGAGCATGTATTCAATCTGGTTCAATTGGAAATTGGAATTCAATTTCTGGTTCTTGTAATGGTATTTAGTTATTTTATTTATTTTATTTTCTCTACGCATATAATCAAATAAAAATTAAAATAAAATAAAATAAAATAAAATTACATAAATAGCTGTTTATTGTCCATATATTGCAAATGAAGGAAATGCAAAATGGAATGAAACATTTGCAAATGGACAAACTGTCAGTGGTAATTGTATTGATGGATACCAAGGTTCAATTTCAAGAACATGTATTCAATCTGGTTCAATTGGAAATTGGAATTCAATAACTATTGGTTCTTGTGATGGTATTCTTCCTCAATCTTGTTCTTAAAGAATTTGAACTTAAAATAAAAAATAAATGAAAAAAATAAAATAGATATTGATGAATGTATATCTCATACTCACAGTTGCGATACCAATGCAATATGTAAAAATACAATTGGGAGCTATGAATGTATATGTAAACCAGGATATCATGGAAATGGAATTGAATGTTTACCATGTGCTGAAAACCATTATTCATTTAATGAAACAACATGTCTTTCTTGTCCCAATGATTCAATAAGTAAATTAGCTAGTACCTCATTTTTTGATTGCATTTGTACTTCGTTCAATCATTATCCTAATAACCAAACATCAACTTGTCTTCCTTGTCCTCTTGGATTTTTAATTGATGAGGATTCAAATGCTTGTCAAAGTAGTTTTTTTTTTTTTTTTTTTTCCTTAAAATTATGCGAAAAGATTAGTTTAAATTTAAATTTAAATCTAACAATAGATGTAAAATGTCCAACATTGACTTTGAATGGAAGTATCTTTTTATCTACTGAAATTAATGAAATATCAACACCGAATTGTTTACCAAATTATCATATCTTTCAAAACTCAGTTCCATATCTACCAATCCAAAATGAAAAGGCGGAAGCAATTTGTTTATTAAATGATGATAATATCACTACATCTTGGAATATTATTCAACCTTGTGAACCATCATGTCTAATTAGAGGGTGTGATAATAATCAAACATGTATGGTAAAAGATGGAGTTTTGAGGTGTATTTGTGTTGGATATATTCATCTCTTCTAATTAATTTGTTTTTCCATTTAATTAAATTTTTCATTAACTTGTCAACAAAAAAAGGCTGCAGTCTATTAAATTGTTTGAATGGTGGAGCATGTATTGGTAAAACAGAAACGAAAGAAGCATATTGTGATTGTTCTGGAATTGGATTTAATGGACCATTATGTGAAAATGATATTAATGAATGTGAAATAAATAATGGAGGATGTAGTGAACAAGCAACGTGTAAAAATATTGAAGGAGGCTTTGAGTGTACTTGTAAGGATGGATATTCAGGAGATGGTATTTCTTGTAATCCAGCACCTTCATCTCCAAGTGACAAGGATGAAAGCAATCAAACAACTGGAATCGGAATAGGAGTTGGAGTTGGAGCTGGGATCTTGGCATTACTTCTTCTTGCTCTATTAATTCTATTCTTTTTGAGAAGAAAGGTAATCAAAAAAGAAGAAAAAGAAAAATGAAAAAGAATTAAATGAAAAAAAAAAACACAGAAGAAAGCAAGGACTGGACATAGAGCTAGCAAATATTTTCAAGAAGTCGAACTAGATAGACTCTCAATTACCCAAAGTATAATCTTTATTTTCTTTTTTTCTAAACCAATCAACCAAATAATGTAGTTGGAGATAAGACATTACTCAATACAAAAATTGAAGTTTCAATGCCAGGATTTATGAAAATTGATTACTTGAAACAAATTAGAAAAGAAGAAAAAATTGGAGGTGGTGGTTGTGCTACTATTTATCGTGGAGTTATTTTAGATAGTCTTTTAAAAGAGGTTTCTTTTTTTTTTTTTTTCCCTTTCTTTTCTTTTAAATGGCTAAATGAAATCAAATTCAAAAAAAAAGAAATTTGAATGTCAAGAAGTAGCATTAAAAGAAGTATACGATGATCAGAGCTTTTCACCAGAAGAAAATAAAATTCGATTTGAACAAGAAATTTCAATCATGTGGGGAATTTCATCACATCCAAATATTATTACTTTGATTGGTTATTCTGAAGATCCTCGTTGTATTATTACTAAAGTATTCATTCCTCTTTTCTTTTCTTTCTTTCCTTCCTTTTCGTTTTTCATTTTCCATTCTTTTAATCAAACAAAACAAAAATAAAATAAAATAATAAAATCAACATAAAAATAAATAGTTGTATAAAATGGATTTGTTGTCATTTATTAAAAGTCATTCAGAAGCTATTCCAAGTAATATTATTATGAAAATTGCCAGTGATATTGCATCTGGAATGAGCATAATGAATTCTGCTGGAATTGTTCATAGAGATCTCAAATCGTTTTTTTCCTTTTCTTTTCTTTTCATTTCTTTTCTTTCTTTTTTCCTTTTTTTTTTTTTTTTTTTTGAAAATCAAATTTATATTTCTCAAAATAGGTCAAATGTTTTATTAGAAGATGATAAAGGTAAATTGAATGCAGTTATTTGTGATTTTGGTTTAGCGAAAGTTCAAGAATCGAAAGTACAGTTTCAAAAACTCCATACTCTCTATTTATTTATTTTTTTTTTTTTCTTTTTTTCCCTTTTTTTTCTTCCCTCTATTTTAATTTTCAATCAACTCATTTAGATTCTAACTCAGAAGATGATTGACATCAAAGGATTTTCACCTCGATATACAGCACCAGAAGTTTTTGGAAAAGTGATGACAAATATTGGAAGCTTCTCAATTGAAGAGGAAATGAAAGGAGATGTTTATTCTTATGCTGTTATTCTTTGGGAAATGATGACAAGAAAGACTCCTTGGGCTCATTGTAACCTTTTCTTTTTTTGTTTTTTCCAATTCCTTTTTTTTTTTGATAAACGTTTTTTTAAAAAAATGAAGTGAAAAAAGCAGCAGAGATAGAATTTCATGTACGATCAGGAAAAAGAGAGGAAATTCCAAATGCTAACGAAGATCAATACCTCCTCATATTGTCAACTATTATTGAATTAGGTTGGAGTCAAAATCAAAATGAAAGACCCACTTTCAAACAAATTGATCAAAAATTGTCTCCAATAAAAAATCTTTGAATCTTTATTTCATAATTGGTGGGTTTTTCTCAATGCATACCAACAAAATATTGAATGAGTTGAACATTTGAGTATTGGAATAAACAATACAAATCAATTCAATAAATGAAGAACAAAGACAGGGAAAGGAAATTAAAATCAGAAAAAAAAAAAAAACAGAAGACATTCAATTTATTATTTTAATCTTAAGTATCAATGTTGACTTCTTCAGACATATCGGAAGCATTATCTGTTTTACATAAACAACATTATTTTATTTTATTTTATTTTGATTTTTGAAGAAATTGAAAGTTACCAGCAATCAAAGAAGATTTATCTTCATTTCCGTTGTTGTTAGAAACTTGAATTACATTCCCTGGGTCACTTAACAGAGCTTGATCAAATTCCCAACCTGTTTTCGAAGAAAATTTTTCAAGTTTTTTTCTTTAAAAAAAAAAAAGAAGAAGAAGAAGAAAGAAAGAAGTATTACTTTCTAATTGTGGTTTTGTTAATCTTGATGAATGTCTTGAGCCAACCCTTAGAACTTTAGGTTCAGGTTCAACTCCACCATTAAAAGCTCCATTTGTTCTTTTTTCATATAATTTTAATTGTTTTTCAAATTCTTTATCATCATCATCATAGGAATATTTAACATTTGTTGCCCTTAAAATTGTTAAAAAGAATAGATTTTGGACTTTTTAGTTTTTTTTTAAAAAAAAGAAAAGAAAAAGAAAAAAGAAAAAGGAAAAAACCTTCTTCGACTAGGCCTTTCCATAATATTTTGAAGATCAAGTTGTTCCCTTAGTCGAATTTTTTGAGTTCTTAATTTGCGCTATTTATTTGTTCAGATGAATTATAAATTGTTTTGACATCAATATTATTGATAAAAGAAATTAAAATAAATAAATTACTTCTTCATTTTTCTTGATTGAAGGAATCAGATCATTAAGGATATAGCTTTGAATTTCTTTATCTTTTTTTGTTGCTTTCAAGGATTTTGCAAAATTTTCAAGCTCTTCTAATGATTTGGTCACCTTTTTTTTTTTTAAAAAAAAAAAAAATGTTGTTTAAAATGATGGTTGAAATTAGGATTGAAAAGTTACCAATTTCCAAGTTTTTCTTGAATCACTTTCTTGATAAACTCGGCAAGAAAATTCTCCTAATAAAAAAAATGAAATTTTATTAATTTATTTTTATAATTATTTATTTCTAAAATAAAATGAAACCAAAAATCCAATATCTATTCTTTTTTGAATCACATCCAAAAGGTTCTCCTCTCTAGATGATTTTTTTTTTCTTAGATTTAGAAAAGGAGAAGAAGAAAAAGTGGATATTACCATAAATTGAATTGTATTTGAGTCTATTTCTTTTTTGATATTAATATTACATTGTAATTGCCAGTCACAAAGATCTTTAATAATAGTTGCCTATATTTGAGATAAAGAAAAAAAATATATCTATTGTTTGCTTTCTGTTTTTTTGTTTGGATAAGGGTTTACTTTTGTTGAAGCTTTTAATAAGAAAAAATCTCCTCCACTCTCGAGTGGATTCTTTGAAAAACTGCAATCTTTGATTCTATAATTAATCATATTATACAAGCCTTGTTGCCAATCATCTGTCCTGTTAATGTGAAATCAAGAAAGAATAATTGTCAATATTTGTTTTCTCTCTCTCTTCAAACAATTAATAACCTCATTTCTTTTCTATTTTGAATATTTGCTAGGAAATTTTTCAACAAATCTTCCAAAAATTCGACTTTAGTTGAACTCATCAAGGCATGCTCTAGAGCCTTTTCAATAATTAAAAAGAAAAGAAAAAGAAGTTACTATAAAATATATACCACTCAATAAGTTACTTACTTCAATCTCGAATTTAACATGAACATACTCCGAAAATGTCTGACAAAATGAATAAATATAAGCAACTTCCCAACTATCTTGAATATTATCCTCTTCTTTATTTAAATTGTTTTTTGAGATTTTAGTTTTTTGATTGTTAAATTTGTTTCAAAAATCAAAAAGAATTATTGAATTGTATCAACTTTTTGTTAATTTTGTTATCATTTAATTTTTCTTTTCCTCGTTGATTCTTCTAATTATCCAATTTTTTCGTTTTTTCATTGATTTTTCTAAAATAAACATTGATACACTTTTCATTAAGTGTTAGATGATGAATTGAAGAGCTCTTAAAGAATTTTAAGTTTGATATTGAACATTTATAATAATTAAAACTTTTGTAAAAATGTCTGATAACGAAAAGTGAAAAAGTAAACCTTCCTTCGCCATTTTTTTTTTCTTTTTTTCCAATAAATTAATGAATCATGTTTTTTTTTTTTTTTTTTCCAAAAACATCTCAGTTAAAATATGAAACTAACACACATGATGAACTTTTATTTTGATACATGAATACTTTTTTTTTTTCTGTTCTTGTTCTCTGATCAATTGAAAGCAAATCAAATAAACAAATTTTTTTGAAAAATTGTCGGTTCGAAAACAGAAAATCTTTTGCAAAAAAAAATAATAATAATAATAATTTTTTTTTTGGAGATTTGAAAAGAATCACCGATTCAAGTGGTTTACTATTGTTGTTGTTTTGTTTTTTTTCCTCCAAAGTCGATATGATTCAAATGGAAAGATGAAAGAAAAGATAATCAAATTTGATTCAAATTCAGAACATTAGCAAATCGAACAAAATTGGAGGGAGTTAGAAAACAGAAAAATCTCTTTTTAATTTTTTTGGGGATTTCAATGAATTAAATCAAACAGGATTCATCATTTGTTTTTTGTAATTGATTCATATTATTGTTCCTTCCATTGGACCATTTTCTTCGGTGATCTTTTGTAAAGCTTTCTAATATAAAAATGTGATAGCTAACATGTGAACCCTTTTTCTCTCTTTTTATAAGAACCCATTGCATCGCAAAGAAAAGTTGAACAGGGTCAGGGATAAATAACGATACCTGGGTGATCGGGTGGTTCGAAAAAAAAAAGGAGCCAAAACCCATAACTTTAAAAGTTCCAATAATTGAATTACCCAAAGATATTTTGTTGAAACTTGAATAAATAAGTCAATTAAGTATTGATTGATTTATTTATTTCGATTTATTATATCTGTTATTGGTTTTACAGTCGCATCATTTTTATATTCCCAACATCAACATCAACGGAGATCATAAAACTAAACAAATCAAAACAAATCAAAACAAAAAAAAAAACCCAAAAAAAACTTTTTCATTATTTTTTTTACAATTTTCCCAAGTTTTTTACAATTTCCTTCTTTTAAATTCAGAATTCTTAATTGTTGAAAAGGAGGAGGAAAACAAAACAATAGAACAATTAATTAATTGATTAGGAAAACAAACAAGAAATAAAAATGGATGGAATGAGAGAGAGGAGAGGGAAGATGCTTCATAGATTTCGTTATTACTCTAGGAAACTTACAGGCTACTCTCCTCCAAGTGAAACAGCCGTCCCCTTCTTTGATGTTTGCTATGTGCTTTTAATTGGGGTCATCTTCCTCACAACTCGACTCTGTATTTCAATTCTCAACTATTTTTTTTGGTACGGAACATTAAATCAAGTTTTATTCAACTTCACATCGTTTTTGGTCCTGGTAGCAAATATTTTAACTGTGAGAACAAAGATATTCTCATTGAAAGGCTCTGGAATGATGTTCATGATTCACTTCTTTATTTACTCTTATATTAGATCCCCAGGATACCTTAGAATGGGTCTCTCAAATATTCAAATGATTCCTGGTTTAACATCCATTGTAGTTGATATGAAAGGCGGGATTGTCATGATCATCATTGTTTCTGTAGCCTATGTATATGAGTTCCAAAATGCAATTCGTGCTTCAACACCACCATTAATATTAGAACAAGATTTTGAACTGTTTACAGGATGTCTAGCAACATCTGTTTTTTGGATGGGAGTCATTAATATTCTTTTTCAAGAGAGGAATGATTATTTTACAGGTTTGTTTTTTATTTTTATTCTAATCTCAAAGTTGAACTAATTGATTTTTTTTAAAAAAAACCAAAAATTATTAAAGCCCTTGTTGAATCATGTGAAAGAAAGAGTGCATTTATTAGCAATATTTCTCATGAAGTAAACAATTTATTTTCATTTTTTTAAAAAAAAAAAAAAAAATCAATTGTTCAAAAAATTTGATTTTTGATTTAATAGTTTCGAACTCCTCTTCATGCAGTCTTGGCTTCTTGTAATTTTCTCTCTGAGACACCTTTAAATCAACAACAACAAGTCTTTGTAAATACAATCACATCTTGCTCAACAAATTTAAAAAATTTAATAAATAATGTTCTTGATACTTCAAAAAGTGAAGCAAGTGGTTTAGAATTAGCTCCAATACACTTTAACCTCTTTCAACTTCTTCAAGTATTTTTTTTTTTTTTTTTTCTTAATCCTTTCTCTTTTTAAAGTTCTACAAAAACAAAAACTTTTTTTTTTTTTGCTCTTCAAAGGAAGTCTCAAATGAATTATCTGGGATCGCTGATTCAAAGAACATTCAAATGATTATGAACATTGATACTTCATATAAAATGATCCACCAATATTGTTTTTTTGATGCAAACAAACTTCGCCAAGTCTTAGTGAATGTATTTTTTTTTTATTCTCCTAATTTTATTTTATTCATATCTTGTAATGACAAAAAAAAAAAAATTAGTTCATTGGAAATGCAATTAAATTCACTTCCAAAGGATCTGTAAGGATATCATTAAAAGGTGATTTTTGTTCTTTTTTTTTTTTTTTTTTTGTTCCCAAAATTTTAAGTAAAATCTTTTTTTTTCTTTTCTAGTTTTGGGATTCAAAGCTAGTGATTCAAATCCGAATCAACCTCACTCATCAAAGTTAAGATTCGAAGTTGAGGATACTGGATGTGGGATTCAACCCCAATTTATCCCTATTCTTTTTGAACCTTTTGCTAAAGTTCTTTTTCATATCTTGAATTAATAATTTTAAAATTTTTAAAAACTTTTTTTTTTTAAAAAAAAATAAACATAGGAAAATAGAAGTAATATAGAAGGTACTGGTCTAGGATTAAGCATTTCAAATCATATTATCACTTTGATGGTTTAATTTATTTAATTTATTTAATTTATGATTTTTCTCCCTGAAATCTTACTCGAATTTAACTTGATTTTTTTTTAAAAAAAAAGCAAAGTAAGATTCAAGTTGAAAGTGTAGTTGGAAGAGGATCTCGGTTTTATTTTGATTTAGAAATACCACTTTCTTCACCAGCACAAGTATCCTCTGATTCAATTTCTTGTGAAGTAATAGCCTCACAAATTACCAAAGGACTTCATAGTGACAAAGTCTTGCTTGCTATCGATTTTTATCCTATATCAAGTTCAATTGCTTCATATTTAACTAATATTGGAGTTAGTTATGAAACAATATGTTTAAATACCCTCAAAAAAGAATTAAATTTCCATGGGATGTCATTTTTATCACAATTTCGATTTATTTTCATAGATGATAATATTGACCTTCTTCTTCAAACTATTGGTATTCTTTCTTAATCTTTTTTTTTTTTTTTTTTTTTTTTTTTTTTTTTTAAATTTTTTTTTGATTTTTTTTTTTTT
>Ga0209960_1004329_pt1 | contig 11000 bp, 17 predicted proteins | sample ThiBiot_500_plan_2_FD_183947 | JGI IMG/M metagenome (GOLD analysis project Ga0209960, IMG submission 183947) | Wastewater bioreactor microbial communities from Cape Town, South Africa - Thiocy_expt_500_plan (SPAdes) | ecosystem: Engineered > Bioreactor > Thiocyanate-remediating >... | reverse complement strand
AAAAAAAAAAAAAAAAAAAAAAATACAAAAATTTAAAACCTTCCAAAATAAATAGATATTGGAATAAGAGATATTTGAGAGATCTAATTGCTTTTAGAATCAATCAATTGCTTTCTTTCTTCTATTATATAAAAAAAAAAAAAGGAACTTTAATACTTCTCCTCTATTTATACATTTACAAAAGAGATAGGTGAAGTCGGTCCGATTATGAATGAGGTCATAGCACGATGGAAGAAGAGGAGATTTTGGCCTGATCTTCAAATAACCGTTGAACAAATATTATTAACAAGAATATCTTCAATTCAAATTAGATATATTTGAATACTAAAGAGTCTTACTTGAAGATTATGATCCAAAGATTTCTAATTGATTTGATCAATTGAATTCAAAGACTTTTGTTTTTTGCAGTAAAAAGTCAAAATGAACAAGCCTCAAATATAAACAAACATGGCGGAAAAAGATGAGAAGGTTGAGAGGATCCATAGCAAGCTGAGGGAGCACAATAACGAGGCCTTCTCAGAGACACAAGACCTTTTAAACGAGCTCACTCTTCCTAAAAACATTAAAAAACACACAACGTTACTACGTTTTCAAAGACTCATCGAGATATTTCTTCAAGAGAAGGCGTTGTTGTTGGAAGATTTGAGTTCCCAGTTTGCTGGTTGTGTTGATGGTTTGTTATCTGCGTTGAGTGAGGAGAGTCAGAGGGAGTTTGGTGTTGAGGATGTCATGTTTAGGTTTAAATTGTATGAGCTTCAGTTACTTTTAGGAGAGTATTTATGGAAATCTGTAGATCAAGCTAGACATCAACATTTACCATCAACAACAGAGATAGATTATGAATCAGGAGCTAGAAGTATTACGGTTCTTGAAGGAAATGGAGTCTTGAATACAACTCATTATCACTTGTTTCAATCATTTTCAGGATTTACAAAAATCTTGGATTTTCTTGAAAATGATACCACAGGATTAAATAATTTAAATGTTACAACCCTTTTAATTGACACTCAAAATAATATCAACAAAGCTCTTGAAAAACTGGAAGATATCTATATTGTGTATGTTTTTGAAGGCACTCGTGATTTATTTCTCCATCAAATTATTTTTAATCAGAAGCATTTTTATTCAAAAACTTTACCTTTCTTTGATAGTATGTTTCAACTACTCTTAAAGAGAGGATATATTGAGGAGGCAAAGTTTTGGAAGTCAATGGTCAAAGATTCATTACCTTCAAGAGAAATGGAACAATTTGAAATTGCAACAACAAGAATTTCTTTATGGAATGATTTAATTTCACAATTTGAATCTTCACCTTCAATTAAAAGAAATAACAATAATATTACTACATCTTCTTTGTCTCCCTTAGTTTTTGATTTTACAAGTTTTATTCAAAGGCTCAAAGGTGCAAGAAGTCTTGCAAAAAAAGTTTTTCAAGAAAATTCAGCTTTGGAAGCTTCATTATTTCTTAGACAATTTATTATTAGTTTCATTGAAAGTATTCTTCAAGGACTTCAAGATGGACCATTACCAACTTTAGAATACATTAAATTTGCGATCCTTGATGTTGGTTCACCAGCTAGAAGTCCTTACTCTGACTTTGACTATATCTTAATGGTTTTTTTTTTTTTTAGAAAAAAAGTTTGTTTGTTTGTTTGTTTGTTTTGTTTTGTTTTGTCTGAAAACAACAAAAAAAATTCAATTTTAGGCACAACTTTCTGACTGTAATAATATTCAAAAACGAGAAGCAAACATTTATCTCCTCACATTGACACGTCTTTTAAACCTTCAAGTAAATTCTTTTATTTTCTTCTTCCTCAAACAAATCAAATATAAGTCATCATAAAAAATAAAATAAAATAATAAAATAAAATAACTAAAACAAATAAAATAAAGATATTATTTTTGGGAGAAAAATCTCCTCCAGGATTTTGTGTTGATAAAGTTGGAGACTTCTACTTTGTTGAAGGAATTGAAACTTTACTTTTGACTGATTTCGATCCTAGCAATGCATTACTTACTCCTTTTCTATTTTCTACATTTCTTTGTGGTGATCAACCAACTTTTATTAACTTCAAACTTCAACTCCTCTCAATATTTTGTACTGAAAATCGAAATCATTCTCGTCAAGAATTAGGTCTTCATCTAATCAAAGAATTTGCTCGAATAGTTCAAGAACAACAACAAAAAGAAGAAAAAGGATTGATCTCAAAAGATTTCTTTAATGTGAAAAAATCTTTTCAAGTTCCATTAATGTGTTTACTTTATGGATTAGTTCTCTGTGATCCTTCTCTTTATGAGATATTGACAAAACTTGAATTGCCTTTACCGAAAAGTTATCATCCATTAGAAGATGAAAAAGAAAGAATTATAGTTAATCGGTTATGGTGGTGCACTCAATCTATTGAACTATTCCCTGAACCTTTAAAAGAAGTTCTCACTGAAGCATTAAGTTTATCTTTAAGTATTCGCCATTCATTACATCATAATTTTTGTTGGGAAAATGATATTTGTTCTCCAGAATGTTTAGATGAAAAATATTTAAAAGATTTCCTTTCATATCGTCAATTTTTGTTATATACACTTGGAAAGGTAATTGTTCTTTTTTTTCTTCAAGTTTAAAAATTTCAATTAAAATCCTTCTTAGCACTTTCAATCATTTTTAAGTGGTAATATTGAGGAAAATGAAGATTTTGATGTTGTTGAAAGAGAAGTCATTTCTGGAGTTGAATTATCAAAGCTACTACTTAAACATTCTTTAAATTCAAAATTGTTATCAGATTCTTTGATCACAGAAATTGAAAATTTGAAAGAACAAGGAAGATATCAACTTTGTTTAACTTGGCTTGAAAAAAGTAAGATTTTTCCAAATTCCTCTTTCTTTCTTTTCTTTCAAATGGTCAAATGGTCAAATTTTGATTCTTTCAAATTTAGTCCAAAGAATTGATCCATCTCAGGTCCACACAAAGATTTTACATGATTCTATAAAATGGACTGAAAAAATTCATTTTTTGAGACAACTTTCTAGTTCAAATTCTGATACTTCGGTTTATATATCTGGATTCCGAAGCCAAAAGTGGATCTTAGAGTTTTTCCTTTTTTTCTCTCTTTTTTTAAAAAAAATTCTGTTTTAACATTTTTAAAAAAAAAAAAACAAAAAAGGGATCAACATTCATTGATACTTTTTGAACCTCCTATTTCGAACTTGAAAATTAAACAATCTCCTTCTAGTACTTTTATTTTTCTTCGATTTTCTTTGTGAGACTGACATGATTTTTTTTTTTAAAAAAAAAAACAAAGACCAAATTCAACAAATTCAATTCGTTCAATATTCAAATTTAAATTGTTTTCCAACATTTTTTGCTCTTTCAAGTTTCTTTCGACATTTTGGTCAATCTGGATTTCCTGATTGTGAAGTTCTTAAGTAATTTTTTATAAAAACAAAGACATCATTTTCCTTTATGATATTTCTGATGTCGCAAAAAAAAAAAAAAAATAGATTTCAATTTGGAAGAAATACTCAATTTGTTATTGCACAAGAAACTTTTGAAGGAAAACCTTTATTTGATGTCCTAACCAATGATCCATTATTTGTATTTCACCCAATGAATAGATATCAGTTATTTTTTTTTTTTTTTGATTTTTATTTTTTTTTTTTTTTTTTTATTTTTTTTTTTTTTTTTTTTTATTTTTTTTTTTTTTTTTTTTTTTTTTTTTTTTTTTTTTTTTTTTTTGAAATAAAAATTTTAGATTTGATAAACTTGTAATTTTAACAATTGCCCTTGGAATGAAAATTCCCATTGAAAATGTTGCATTAAAACAAAATCAAGATCAATGGGAAATTTACTTAATAGAGAAGGAAGGATATTTTAATTTTGAAACAATTCAAGAAGGAATTGACGCACCATTACTTGCAAAGGATACACCACTTAATTGTCTTTTATTTTTTGATGCCATTCGAGATGAATTCGATGATAAAACGATTGAATGGATCAATTCGATTTCCATCTTGGAAACAATTGAATTGTGGCTTATGGAGCTCTCCTTTTATGACAAACAATTTAATGAGGTTCCATTTTTATTAGATCCTCAAGTAATTCATGGAATTGTAGAAAGATTAACGTTTATTCAATCTGAACTTCAAAAAAACCCTAATATCCCTGTCCTCAATCTTCTTAGCAATCTTGACCCTCCATTAAGTGATTTTATTCAAAATAAGTTTTCAGGATTTGATTTAGTTACAGAGAGATATAATTCCTCTCTTCAAACCTTATCACCTTCTTCATTAGATGATGATCGTTTATCAAGAAATAGTAGTAATAGTAGTAGTCATTTAACTTCAAAAAGTTTACTTGAACGAGTCCATGAGTTCAAACAAAAGGTGAAATTTCCTTTTCTTTTTTTTTTTCTTCTTTCTTTTTCTTTTTTGTTTTTATTATTATTATTCAACCAAATTTTTTTTGAAATAGACTTTAGATATATCTGAAGCTTTTGATTGTTTCAAAGATTCTGATAAAGCAAAAAAATCAGTTTGGTTTAATGATGCATTTAGAAAGAAAGGAAAATTTCAAGAAAAATTTTTACAAGAAACAAATTTTCAAATTCAATTTCCCCAGGTATTTTTTCTTTTCTTTCCTTTTTCCTTATTTATTTTATTTTATTTTTCACTCCTTCATCATTGATTTTTGCCCTTTTTTTCTCACCTATCTCTTTTATAGGAAGCAACTCAAAAAAGAATTTTTGAATTTTTGAAGTCTTCAAAAGCTGATTTTCAAAATTTAGCTATCTTAAACTCTGAATTCTTCACAAATTCAACATTAAAAAAATTCAACTCTAAATTGCCTCATTTGAAGGAACTTTCATTACTTAACTGCCCAAAAATCACTACCGAACTTTTAACAATTCTTCCTAGTTTTACTTTCCTTGAAAAAATTAAACTTGAAGGACTTCCTTTATTGGATTTCACTTCTAGTTTTTTCTTCTCTGAAAAGTCAATCGTTTTAACTCTTCCAAAACTTAAAACTGTTTTTTTGAAGAATTGTCAAGGTATTTCAGAACTTAACCTTCATTGTCAAGCATTAGAGTCACTTCAAATCCAAGATTGTTTGAAAGTATTATTTATTTTATTTTTATTTTATTTAAATAATAATAATGATAATGATAATAATAATAATAATAATAATAAAAGATTTCAAAAATTAACATTGATCAATGTACATCTTTAAGCTTGTGTTCTATTATTCCTGAGAAATTGAAAAATAACATTCAAAAATTTGGATCTCTTGATCTCAATAAAACAGAAACTGGACCCGCCAATATACCTGATGAATCAAGAACTTTGAGTCTTTATTGTGCTCAAAAGTTTAATTTTTCTTTCTTTTTAACACAGTATTATTCTTGGATGCAAAAAGAAATGAAGTACCTTCCTATTTTTTTTTTTCTTTCTTTATTTATTTTTTTAAATCAATATCGAAAATAGATTCCAAAAAAGAGTAATGTCTGATATTGAATATGATGATCTCTCTTATGCTGTCAAGTTTTCAGAATTAGCCATTCTCGAGTATTGTTTTGTTACATCTTTTTATTTAATTTCATTCTTTTTTTTAAAAAAAATGATTTAACTCTAGTTTCGAAGGAACAAAAATCAGTGAAAGGAATATCAAGATTCTCTGTCAAGGATTAAAAGACTCCATCACCATTACGGAACTCTAGTTCTTTTTCTTTTCTTTTTTCTCTTCTTTTTTCATTGCAATTAATCACGAAATTGTAGTCTTTCAGGATGTGACATTAGAGATACTGGAGCTACCCATGTTTCATCCATTTTACTTTCAACTAGCCTCAAGACACTTGGTCTCTCACAAAATGAAATTACTGATGAAGGAGCTACAGTCATTGCACAATCATTGATGTCTAATGGTTCACTGGAAGAATTATTGTACTTTTTTTTTAAATCAAAAAAAAAAAAAAATGATTATTCTTTAATATTGAAAAATATTGGTAGTCTCGGACAGAATCAAATTTCAGATAATGGAGCAAAAGCACTTGGTTCCTCACTTATAAAAAATAAGAAGCTTCATAACTTATTGTTTCATTTCATTTTTTATCTTTTCTTTTCATAGAAAATTCAAAAATCTAAAAATAATTCACTGACTTTTTGAAAAATATTAGTTTGCGAGATAATTTCATTACAGATCAAGGACTTAAAGAATTGTTTCTTTCTTTAAAACATAATTCTTCGATCCAAAAGCTCAAGTATGATTTTTTTTTTTTTTTTTTTTTTTTTTTTTTTTTTTTAAAAAAAAAAAAAATCTAAATTCGCGATTTAGTGTGACGAGGAATAAAATTTCGACCACAAAGCCTGAAGAGTTAAAAAGACAACTCAAAAGGAATGTACAATTTGAATTTTGAATTTTTTGACTTTTGTATATTTTTTGAAATAGATTTTTATTATGGAAAGTTTTTTTTTTCATTATTTTCTTTGGACAACAGTTTTTTGTCAACTAATGTATTGATAGACTTCCTAAATGATTTCATAATGACAACAAAGAATTTCAAAATTTCAAAATTAATTTGGATTAGGTAGGAATTGGAAGAATTAAATGAGAGCAAGAGATTGATGGAGGCAAAAGATCTTAGGAGTTTATGTTAGCTTGGAATATTGAAAGCTTTCTTTGATAAAGTATTAAAATTTGTGTTCCAATGATGATGTTTCAACATTTGATATCGAACATTTCAGGAAATTAAAATGAAGCTTAGAACTTGTAAGTTGCAAACTTGTTGAAGCAAAATCTACAACCATTATTGTTATAATTGCGAACTAAACTATTTCCTTGTGAAAAAAACCATAAGTCCACGTGAGGACTTGAATTCATGTGAAAAAAAAAAAAAATAAAAAACAAAAACAAAAACAAAGCATAAATAAATAAGTAAAATAAATAAATAATGCAAGGAAAAAACACAACTTCACAACGCATAAACTATTAAAATCACCTATCAAGATCAAGATCTCTTTCGATTCATCCTCTTTTACTCCATCTCTATATTGTATCTCATCTATCTGTATTTATTGTTTTGAAAAAAGAGAAGGAAATGTTTCAAATTAATTTTTTTTTTTTTTTTTTTTGGAGAAAAAAAAAATATTTATGTTGAACTTGATGAGTTTTGTTGAATGAATGAATTAATTGTATTAAGTTCATAAGTTTTTTTGAATTCATTTGATGGATCTATATTCATGAATGTTGTAGATTCCTTTAATTTTTTTAAAAAATGAAGAAAAATGAAGAGATCTGAATATGAATTCTTTTTTGAAATTTTTGTGGAAAATACCAACTTTGAAATTCCTTTAAAATTATTCAAAAAATAATTGAATTTGAAAAAACAGAAGTTTAGAATAATTTTTTTTTTTTGTTTCTTTTTGTTCTTTTCAATATTAATTCTTAATTAATGAAAAAATAAAAAAATAATAGATTAGTTAAGAATGTTGTCAAAGGTTTCAAGAATTAAGCCATTGAGTGTATTTGCTCCAAAGGTTGCTAAAGCCTTTTCAACTCAAGAACTCAAATTTGGTAAGAATATCACTAATTTTTAATTTTTAAAACAATTTTAAAGGAAAGAAAAGCAATAAAAAAAACTAATTAAAATTCAATTTTTGAAAATAAATGAATTTAGATAACATGAAATTCGAAGTTGAAAAAGATATTGCCATTATTTCTTTGGATATCCCAAATGCTAAAGTAAACACTTTGACTCAATCACTTATGAATGACTTTGTTAAAGTAAATCTTTGCCTTTGTTTTATTCTTTCTTTTATTCTTCACGATTTCTTAAAAAAAAAAAACCCAATTTATAAAATGAAAATAAAGGTTTTAGATCATCTTGACAAATCTTCTGGAATCAGAGGTGCTGTTTTAATTTCAAGTAAACCTGATGGCTTCATTGCAGGAGCTGATATCAATATGCTTGCTGCTTGTAAATCAGAAAAAGAACTTCAAGAGGTAAAAAAAAAAAAAAAAAAAAAAAAAAACTCAAAATAATTTGATAAAACTTTATTTTAGTTATCATCAAATGGCCACAAAATTATGGATAGAATCGAAAATAGTAGAATTCCTATTGTCGCAGCAATTCATGGAAGTTGTCTTGGAGGAGGTCTTGAGGTTGCATTGGCTTGTCAATCAAGAGTTGCTTCATCAAGCCCAAAAACTATTTTAGGATTACCCGAAGGTATTTTTTTTATTTCTTTCTTCCAATATCAATCTATTTCATTTATACTAATATGAGATCATCTATCTATTGAAATTTATTAACTTATAAAAAAAATCAATTAATGAATAGTTAAATTGGGATTATTACCAGGAGCAGGAGGAACTCAAAGACTCCCAAGACTTATTGGAGCACCACAAGCATTAGATATTATTCTTACAGGAAAAAATATTAAAGCTGATAAAGCAAAAAAAATGAAATTAGTTGATGTTGTTGCTGATCCAACTGCATTAAAAAGTGCTGCTATGTTGGTAAACTTTTATTTTAATTTAATTTTTTTTTTTTTTCAAACTTATTATTTTGGTTTCAAATACTAATTTTTTTTTTTTCAAAAAATAAAAAATAAAAGGTTGCCAAACAATTAGCTGATGGAACAATGAAAAAGACACAACCTCCATCTGGATTAATGAACTTCCTTCTTGAAAAAAATCGATTTGGAATTGACTTTATGATTAATCAAGCTACAAAATCTGTAAAAGAAAAAACTGGTGGCAAATATCCAGCCCCTTTTGCTATTCTTAAAGTTATTAAAGAAGGATTATCCAAAGGACCTGCTGCAGGATATGCCATGGAAGCAGTTGAATTCGGAAAACTTGGAATGTCAAACGAAAGTAAATCTCTTGTTAGTATTTTCTTTGCTGATACTGCAGCAAAGAAAAATCGTTTTGGAAAACCAAAAAATACTTACAATAATCTTGCTGTTATTGGAGCTGGTTTAATGGGAGCTGGTATTGCTCAAGTATACTTTCCTTTTTTTTTTTTTTTTTTTTTTTTTTTTTTCTTTTCTTTTTTCTTTTTTTTTTTTTTTTTTTTAATAAAAAAAAAAAAAAAAAAATAGGTAAGCATTGAGAAAGGTATGAAAACAGTTTTGAAAGATCGTGATCATGCTGGACTTACACGTGGAGAGAAACAAATCTATGGTAATCTCAATGAAAAAGTTAAGAGACGTTCCCTTACTCCCATGCAAAGAGATATTACTGTTTCAAGACTTATAGGAATAACAGCTTCTGATTCATTTGGAAATGCTCACCTCAAAAATTCTAATATGGTTATTGAAGCTGTTTTCGAAGATTTAAAAATTAAACACAATGTTTGCTTTATTTCTTTACTTTTATTTCTTTATTTATTTATTATTAATTAACTTTCAATCGTTTATTCTTTCTTGTTTTTTCATTTTTTTCTATTAATAGGTTATTCGTGAATTAGAAGAAATTGTAAATGAGAATTGTATTATTGCTACAAACACCTCTGCTATCCCAATTGCCGATGTTGCAACTGCTTCAAAAAGACCACAAAACATTGTTGGAATGCATTATTTCTCCCCAGTAGACAAAATGCCACTTCTTGAAGTCATTACCACAAGTCAAACTTCACATGAAGCCAAAGCTGCTGCTGTTGAAGTTGGAATTAAACAAGGAAAAACTGTTATTGTTGTTAATGATGGACCAGGATTTTATACAACTCGTATCTTATCCCCATTTATGGTTTTTATTTATTTATTTATTTATTTTATTTCGTTGAAATTGGTACAATTAATCAATTAATCAAAAAAAAAAAAAAAAAATGTAAATCAGGTTGAAGCTGGTGCTTTATTACAAGAAGGTTATGGAATTCGTGAACTTGATAAATATATTAAAGATTTTGGTTTCCCAGTTGGACCAGTTACACTTTTTGATGAAGTTGGTATTGATGTTGGAAACCACATTCAACCCACTTTAATAAAAGCTTTTGGAGAGAGAATGGGAGGAGCTAAGACTGAAATGATGGAAGAAATGGTTAAACAAGGACTTTGTGGAAGAAAAACTAAAGCAGGTTTCTTCCTTTACAATGGAAAAAAGAAAGAAGTCAACCCCAAAGCAGAAGAAATTATCAAGAGATATCAAGGTTTGAATTTTTTTTTTCACCAATTTAAATTTTTTTTTTTTTTTTGCACCATTTTAAAAAAAAAAAAATTTTTTTTTTTCATGTCATTCAGTTGGAACAAAAGGATCTTTAAGTGTTGATGTTATTCAACAAAGAGTTGTCCTTCGTATGGTTAATGAAGCTGTTGCATGTCTCCAAGATCAAACTGTCTCATCCCCTCAAGATGCTGATGTTGGAGCAATTTTCGGTTTGGGATTCCCTCCTTTCCTTGGTGGACCTTTCAGATACATTGACTACTTGACCCCAAGAGTTGTTGCTGATAAACTCAGAACCCTTGCTGACACTTTTGGACCTCGTTTTGCACCCTCACAATTACTACTTGATCACGCAAAAGAAGGAAAACCATTCTACCCAAAAAATTAAAAAAATTGAAATAAAAGTTGTTTTTTTTTATAGACAAATACAAATCCTTCTTTTCAATTTTATTATTGTCATCAAGTTGTTGAAGTGAATAAAAAAAGATGGAAATTTTGTCAAATCAGTAACATTAATCAAATGATGAAAATTTTTGATTACAGAAAAAAAACAAAAAAAAACATGGCGTGAATGGCTTGGTTGGTTTTTTTTTTTTTTTTTTTTCTTTCTCTTCTTTCTTTCTTATTTTACCAACATTAGAAAAAGAAAAAGAAAAAGAAAAAGAAAAAGAAAATGAACATAAATTCAAAAATTTTCATCATTTAAAGTTTATTTTTGAATGTTATTTTTCTTATTTTGAGGAAGAACTTTAGGATATTGGGGATATATTGAATGATTGGAGTTGATTCTTTTTTTTTTTTTTTTTTTTTTTTTTTCCTTTTTTTTTTTTTTTTTCTTTTTTTTTT
>Ga0209960_1004328_pt1:0-10000 | contig 11000 bp, 11 predicted proteins | sample ThiBiot_500_plan_2_FD_183947 | JGI IMG/M metagenome (GOLD analysis project Ga0209960, IMG submission 183947) | Wastewater bioreactor microbial communities from Cape Town, South Africa - Thiocy_expt_500_plan (SPAdes) | ecosystem: Engineered > Bioreactor > Thiocyanate-remediating >... | reverse complement strand
TGATAAAATTTGCAAAACTTGGAGCATCTTTGGGAGAAACAAGAGTTATTTTACGTCTTGTTGGTGCATTTGCATCAATTGATGAAGTTATTAGATTACATACAACTAGAAGGGATGAAAGAGAACCTCTTTGGCTTTATTATTTAAGATTTATTCAAGCATATTCAATGTTAGGATATTATCCATGTGAGAACATTTATTGGCTTGCTACAAGAAATATTATCAAACTTTCAGAGAATACACAAAATATTTTATCTGTTTGGTCTTGTCGTTCATGGCTCTTATATATTATTTTAGATTTAATTGCAGATATACGTAATTGGAATAGTAATTTTTTTTTTTCTTTTCATTTTCATTTTCTTTTTCTTTTTTGGATTTAACTTTTTTTTAAAAAACTCTAATTTTTGTTTTTTCAATTTTTTCATTCAATTAGTCCTCAAATCTGAATTAAAATATGCAAGTACAAAGAAAGATCAAGAATCAATTCAAAAACAAAAAACAAATTTAATCTTGAGATTTTTAGTTAACCTTTTTGACTTACCATTAGCAATTCATTGGTCATTATATGAATCAAAATTTCCACCTCTTGGAGTTGGAATTACTGGAACTATTTCTTCAATTGCTGGTCTCACTTCAAAATGGAAAAATACTCAATAAATCAAATTTTTGTTTAATGAATCAAAGTTTAACATCTCTATTTCTATCGTTTTCTAACTAGAACTTGGTGCTTCTTTTTTTGGTTCAGGCCACCAAGATGGTTTAAAAGGTTTCACATATAGTCCATTACTCACAAGTTGAGGTTGATTTGGTTCAAGATAATTAAGTCTCAAAGTCACAAGAGCAATGTTATACAATTTAGTTCCAAATTTTCCAACAGGTTTTCCTACTTTTCCTTCCTCATCAACTCCAACACCATCTGGAATTTCAAATTTCAAACTCTTGTCAACTTCTGGTTCTGATTTTTGGAAATTCCTTATTTTATTTTATTTTATTTTATTTGAATGATTATATTTGAATGATTTGATTTGATTTATTTTGAAAAAAGAATTACTTTAATTGATCCAAATCTTTAAATAATTGAACTGGCAATAATCTCTTCCTTGTTACACCTCTATGATGAGTTCTTGCTGTCAATTCTTGTCCAAGGTAACAACCTTTATCAAAATGAACTATTGGACAAAAAAAAATGTCAATGAATAAATTTTTTTCTAAATCTCAAAATAAAATTAAGAGAAAAAATTCAAAGAAGAAAAAATTTGTAACCTCCTCCTCCATAATCTAAATTACATTCAAATGGAAGAGATTCCATTGGTAAAACATCTTGAATTCCTTCTCCAATACCATTTACAATTCTATGAATATGGTAATCCTCATTTGGGACTTGTTGGTAATGTGCTGGTAATGTTACTAAAAAAAATATTTTTTTCATAAAATGTTCAACACAATTTCCAACAAGAAAGCTAAAGAAACTTACACTTTTCGTTTTTGGGTAAAATCACTCTAATTCCCATTTTTGAAACACGAGGATCAGTACATCCCATTGTAGATAATTTTTCCCAAGAGATATCATTCAAAGGTTCTTTACCCCAAATCGTCCACAATGAAAATTGATCAGAAACATCCTTATAAGTAAGCTTCAGTCTCACTTTATACATTTTAAAATGGGCCATTAAATTTGGCAATAAGTCCTTGTCACATTCTATCATAAATCCTTGATTATCAAAGTCTTTTCCAGGAGTATTCTTTGGATAAATAAATGTATCACATATCACTCTTCCCTAAAAGAAAGAAAAAATCCATTTTCAATTTAATAAACTTGAATTTCTTCCTCTTTCAATTTTCTATTTCTTATCTTTTAACAAAAAACAAACTTACATTAAAATTTAAAAACATTGAATAAACTGCAGGACCTCCAGTTTCCAACAAATCCGTATTATAAGTAACAAGGTTCTTCAAGAACACATTTGCATCCTTTCCATCAATAGAAACTAAAGCTCTCTTCTCAGGTGAAGTGTAACAAGAGTAAAACCTTGTTCCAAAGGAGACTCGAGATGTGCTCCTAACAAGCCTCGTCAACATTTTGTCTTTTCAGCTTTCCAAAAACTCTAATTATTTTTCAGAAAATATGTTAAAACCTATCTCAAAAATTAGTTGAATTGATAAATAGTTTGATAATTGATCGATATTTGTTCTCAAATTATATGTTTTCAATTTGTGTTTTTCAATTCAATTTCCTTATCGCAATTAATTAATTCCCAATTTTTTTTTTTTGTAACAAAACTTTATAAAACTAACTTTTGTAAACTTATGGTTTGAATTTGAGATAATATTAATGAAAATGTTAATGAGAATGTGTTATTGAATTTGGAGTGAATTGAATATACAAAAGTTGTAGAAGTTCAAGTAATAATTATTAGAAGTTGGTTGATGTTCAATTAGAAAAAAAAAAAAAAAAAAAAAAAAAAAAAAAAAAAAAAAAAAAAAAAAATTGATCAACAACTTCCTTCCAATAACTCTGTATAATAACTCTCAACTCATAACTATTGAATACATTCATCATATCTCTTATATTTTGTTTCAAAATGCAAATTTTTAGAAGAGATCACTTATCAATTTGGCACTTTTTTTTGAAAGATTATTTATTTGAAATCTTAATTAGATTTCTAATCAATTCAATTATAAACAGTCTCGATTCCAACATTCTAATGTCATTTCTTTAAATTTGAAAAATATTAATTGATCCCAATGAATCAAAATTTATAAGTATGGATTGTTGTTCAAATGATAACTTTTATAATGTTGAATCGAGTTAAGTTGTGCTTTTATATATTTTCAAAAAAAATTTTTTTATAAGTGGAATTGCCAATTGGAGTGAGGATGTGATGTGAGGTCATTTAAATGAAGTCAGAAGTTTGAACTATGAAACATTTGTTTGACTTAACTATATATACTACTTATCATTAGAACATTGATTCGTTGAATGTTCAAATTTAAGTTTTGAACAGTTAAATTGTGAATATTTTTTGAAGAGTATTGACTAAAACTTCATTGTATTGGTTTTGTATTGGTTGATATGTGATTATACAATTATGACATGGAAGAGATCTTCAATTACAATGGAAATATAGGAAAATAGAAGAAGTATAATTGTAAAACAAGAGAAGAGATTGGAAGAAGAAGAGGAAGATGTTGTTTTTTTAAAAAAGAATATATGGAAAAATATTCAAAGGAAATAAATGATTTCAATATTGAAAAGCTAGAAAAAGATGTATTAATTAATTGGAAATGAATGAAAAGTTTATTAACATTATGAACATTATGAACATTATTTTGCAAGGAAAATGGATGGTGTTCTTGAAATGATGATTCATTTACTTATCTTTGAGGGCATTACGTTCAAAGAAGAAGAGGAGAAGATAACATAAGCAAACAAAAAAGCAAAGAATTCCTGCTGAGAATCCAACAACACCAGCGGTACCCAATATAAGGAATCCAAGGCTAATTATTTGAATAAATATCAATGAAATGAAAAATGAAAAGTGAATTGGAAAACTTACAATAAATACAAAAGCATTGGACCATTAGAAAAGAGAGGATCAATAATAGTGAGGAATGGTAAACGACCTCGGAATGGTAAAAGAACCGTGCTCATAGCTAGAACACTAAAATGAAAAATGAAAAAAGAAAAACAAAAATCAATTAATCAAGAATTTTTCTTTTTTTTTCTCAACAAAAAATAGAAAAAAATCTTACAAAGTAACACCTGCTGATGCTGCAAGTATGAATTTTGAATTAATAATTGGAGAAATGCAAGCTGCATATCTATGATCACCATCAGCTTTACTACTTTCTGGTCCATTATCATTCCAAACAGTGTCTTGATACCAAGTATTGCAGCTGGGAAATGTTGTAATGAAATGGGTAGCAGAAAAAGGAAGACCATTACTAGCCACAAGAATTAGTTGTATCATTGCTATTGAAAATGAGAAATGAAAGAAAAGTGTTAAATACATGGAAGAAGAAGAAAAAGAAAGAAGAAAAGGATTGTGAAGAAAGAAGAAACAGAAAAAGTAAGATTAACAAACCAGCAGCAGCAGTAAACAATCCAACAAGAGAAGCAAATGTTCCAAGAAAAATTGAAGGGTAGTAAACTCTTGCTGGTACTTTAACTGCAGTTACAGTGGTTGTCTTCATTTTGAATCAAACTTTAAGCTCACAAAAGGAATTTTGAAGTTGAGAATTTTTCTTTTACTTTTTATTTTCTTTCTTTTTGAAAATTGAGAGAATAATTTGGTTTGATATTGTTCGATTTTTTTTTTTTTTTTGAATTGCTGAAACAAAAAAATATGTATGATGATTTCAAAAATTCATCAACAAAAGAAAAAAAATTTGAAAGTATTTATACTTTTCTGATTTGCATTCCTGTTCTGTTTTTTTTCTTTGACTCACTCCCAATTTTTTTTTTTTTTTTCCCTTACTTCCTCGACTTGACTTTCTGTGGTATGTTCAACGAACGAGCCAACAATCAAAAGAGTAAACTGTGGAAAATACATCACTATTTATTTTCAAAGTTTTTGAAACTCAAAAACAAAAAAGAAAAAAAAATCCAAAAATTGAGATATTTAACTTTGTTTCAAAAAAAAAAAAATAAGTTTGATTCTTTTGGGTCTCTTTTAGTTTTTTGGAATGTCTAAAATATATATCTTCAAAAATGGATCTTAAAGACAGTGAAACTGACTATAGACTGAAAACTGTAACTTATTGAGAAAAAAAACAAAAACAAAAAACAAAACAAGGAGAGTCTATTCACTTTTTTTGTTACAGAAGTTTTGAAGATGTTTTTTTTTTTTTTTTTTTTCTCATAGTTCTATCTTGCTTTACAAACTGTCTTATGTCTTGACCAATCAAGTTCTTGACACTCTCTTGAACAATAACCTACCAATTTACATTTTCCACATTTTTTCAAAGTTATAAAATCTTGATTGTGTACAATATTTCGAATTGAACTCTCTTTTTCATCCATTATCCCTGAATACTTTTCAATTTTTTCTTCTGTTACTTTCTTCCTTTTCTCTTGAGTTTCATCTTGATTTTTATTAGAATTATTTTGAATCCATTCATCCATCTCTTGTTCAATTTCTTTAACTAATTGAGGTTCTAAATTCTCTCTCCAAAATTTTTTTGAAGTTTGAATAACTTCATCTTCTTTTGATCTCTCCCTAGGTCCTTTATGATTCTTATATGCTTCCATGACTTGATTGTTTGTTGAGTATCCTGAACTTTTTGAACAATTTGGTCTTTCACACAAAATTTCTGGTCGACTAGCAGTTTCTGGATGTTCAATTAAAGGCCAACTCAAAAATTCTTTGTGAATCAAGTTTGGCATCGTTCTATAAAAGGGTCTATCAAAAAGATCAAAGTCTCTAAATACACAAACAAAATAATCTTGATCTTTGAGTGAATATAAAATAATATTTGCTAGGTCATTCTCATGTCTAATTTTTAAAATTGCCAAAGAAAACTTTCTATAAAGCTCTTTATCTTTTGAACTTGATTCAAACAAAGATCTTAAATGAGTTGATTCTTCTGGACTAAGTTTTTCTTTTTGTTGATAACTAATAAAAGTTGATAAAGCAATAAGTGAACAATCTACTGCTAACACCAAACCAAATCCATTTCGTTCATAACCACTTAATAATAATGAACTAGGTACAGCAAGTTGACTAAGTACTTTTTTAGCGACCTCAAATAAAACATTCTTATTTGGTTGTGGAGGTAAAGAATGAAAATGAACTTCCTTCCAAGCACCTGTTGCCCATCTTCCTGTATCCACAGTTTTAAATTGCCAATTCCAAGGGAATCCTTGACCTCCTATCTTCTTCTCATCAAACACAAACATCACTTCCCCCTTAGATTGCAAATCCGTTTGTTCTTTAGCCCATCTCTCCCATTTCTCTCTATTCCTCGGTTCTTGCTTAATATACAACTCAGCAACTTGAGCAATTGTTAAATTACATTTACTAGCTTGTTGTTCCATTTTTTTTTTTTTTCCAAGGTAGATTCTAATTCTAATTCTATAATGATTTGATTATTCTATCCACACAATTAATCTATAATTTTCATTCAAATGTTGAATCTTGAAGTGGGAATCACCAATAAGTTTACTTATTGAGAAAAAAAAAAAAAAAAAAAAATGAAAATCCGCCATTTTTTGAGTATTTTCAGTGATTTTGAGAAATTTTATCAATCAGGAACTGATCTTGTTGGCAATTCAATCAGTCGCGCCACTCCTGCGCCATCATCTCCTTCAAAAGTTCCTTCTTCTTCCATCATCAAAACTTTACAGCCCAAAAACTTAATTCTTAAAGTAACACTTCATTAAATTTTCTTCCTTTTCTTTCTTTTTTTTTATTACAATTTATCTTGTTTGTTTTTTTGATTCAAAAAGAAAAAAAAAATCATAATATTTCAATTTGTTTTTTTGAGGAAGAGGAGACAAATAGTTTGTTTTTCTCTTTGGTAAAAGATATAGTTTTTGGTGAGAGCTACAAGTGAATTGCTTTTTGTTGTTACTTTGGATCAATTTGATCACAAGAAGGTTTGTTTTTATTTTGTTTGATCTTAATTTTTTTTTTGTTTTGCTTTGAAATTATTTATGCTTTTCAATTTTTTTAAAAAAGCAAATTATTGAAAACAACTTGAAAAAAGTGAAGAGCGTAGAGTAAATTAAATTTATTGTTCTATTGTGAAATCCTCTCTCAAAGAAAATGGGAGGAACTTGCCCACTCGGAGGAGAAATTCAAGTAACTTACTTTGAACAACATTCGGCGCCAAAAAGTTTGTGGGAAATACTTCCTGAATCATTTCAAAATGATGATAGTGATGAAGAGTGCGAAACAATTGTAATTAATTTTTTATTTTTATTTTCTTGGAATTTATTAATGTTCATTTCTTTTTTCTTTTTTTTTTTTTACTTTAAAAAATAGGTTGAAAAAAGTCAATCTAGTCAAAATTCAATTACTCTTGAAGATTTAAAGTCTTTTGATTTAGAACAAAGCACATTAATGGAAGAGGCACCACTACCAACATTTCAAAAAGCATCACATATCTTAAAAAATATGAATATGAATTTAATTGAAAAAGAAACTCCAAAAATTAATATACAGAAAGAATTGAATCAAACTATTAATGATGATGAAGATATGAATGAAGAAAAAGAAGAGGAGGAAGAAAAAGAAGAAAAGAACTCAACAAAAAGGAAAATTGAAGAAAAAGAAGAATCACCCCAACCTCAAAAGAAACCAAAATCCCCTCCAGCAACAACAACAACAACTTTTGTTGGTTTTCAAACTGCATCTTTCAAGAAAGTTCTTATTTCTGAAGAGAATATTAAACAAGCTAAAGAAAGATTTGGAGAAGAAATTTTTGGAGAAGATAATAAAAATTTAACTGAAGAAAAACCATTATTGGATTTAAAGGAAAAAAAGAAAGAAAAAGTATCAGAAACAGTTGAAGATGATCTTAATCTTGATCTTGACCTTTTAGAACCAGATGAAGAACTTGAGAAAGAACTTCAAGAACTTGCAAATGCAAAAAATTCTCGTCAATCAAAAGTCACTCCAATTCCTATTTCATCTCCTATCTCTCCATTTCAACAACAACAACCTCAACCTCAACAACCAAAAAAAGATTTTTATCCACCATTTGCTAAAGCTTCTTCGACCATCAATAATTTTTCAAAGTCTCCAACTCCAATCTCAAGAAATCAATTACATCAAAGTCCTCGTCCTCAAATTGTTCCACTAAATTTTAAAACTCCTGAAAAAGATTTTCAACCTGGAATTTCACAACAACCTCAAAAAATCGAATCACCTTCTTTTTCAAGCCCAAAACTTAATTCACCATCAAATATCAAAAGAAATTTTAGAACTCCATTTAAATCTCCTTCAAAAGTTTCCCTCCCTCAACCCAAACAACAACAAATTTCAACTCGACCAATTCCCATTCAAAATCGAAATTCCTCTTCAAACCTAATACCTCAATCTCCAAAAACTAAGTCAAATCCTAACTTGAGTTTAATGTCAAATTTTGAAGGTTCGATTTTGAAGATTATTTTTTTTTTCTTCTTTTATTCCTTCTTTTTTTTTTCTTTTTCCAACTTTTTTTTTCGTTCAATATTTAGTTCCAGAGAAAAGAATAACTTTAAAAGAATTGGATCAAGAATGTCCTCGAAATTTAATATCTGCATCTGACCTTTTTGAATTTTTGTAAGCTCTCTTAATTGCTCTTAATTGTTCTTTTTTATTTTATTTTATTTTATTTTATTTTGAATTTGGAAAAAATTGAAAATGAATAGGGATCAAACCATTTGTGAAATGACAGCAGAAAATGCAAAAACATTTCGATTTTCAAAATCTCTTTGTTCTGATGAACCTCAACATTTATTATTCTCTGATTTGGATCAATGTTGGGGAAGTGATGAAGCTTATAATGATTTATTAAAAATTGGAGTAAACTCTTCTTCAATTTCAAATGCTTGGGTTTCTAATCACTATCAATGGATTGTTTGGAAACTTGCTTCCCTTGAAAGAGGTTATTTTTTTTTTTGAAAAAAATAACAATTCTGAAATTTTAATCGTTTTTTTTTTTTCCCTCAAAGCTTTTCCAACAAAATTCGGAAGAAAGTTGTGCCTCCCTCAAACAGTTTTTGATCAATTACGTTATCGATATGAACGAGAAGTTAATATGGCTCATCGTTCCGCAATTAAAAAGATTCTTGAAAAAGATGATATTCCAAGTCGAGATATGATACTTTGTGTTTATGATATTATTAAGGATGAAGAAAATCAGAATTTGATTGGACTTCGTTTAACTGATGGATGGTATAAAATCCGTGCAACGATTGATGAACATTTAATGAAATTAATTCAAACTTCAAAAATTTATATTGGACAAAAACTTTTAATTTCAGGAGCAGAGGTATTCCTTCTTTTTTTTTTTTTTTTCCTCTTCAAAATAAGTCATAAATAAATCAATAGCTTGTTGGATTAAGTGATCCAAAACCACCACTTGAAGTTGGTGATGAAACTTCATTAAGATTATCAATTAATGGAACCCATAGAGCAGCTTGGAATTCAAAACTAGGATATCAAAATCATAGAGGAAATTCTTTATCAATTCAAAATATTTATCCAAAAGGTGGTCCAATCTCATCTATGGATGTAATTGTAATGAGGAAATATCCAATTCAATATCAAACTAGTATCTATTTTTTATTTTTATTTTTATTTTTATTTCTAACTTTTTTTTTGAAAAAGGCTTAGCTGATGGTCAAAAAATGATTTTGAATGAAAAAGAGAAAAATGATCTTGACAGACAAAATCAAGTTTTTTTTTTTTTTTTTTCATTTATCATTGCTCATTCTTTATATTTCTAATTATTTACTTTATTAGACTCAACTTCAAGAACAAGCTTCAGCACTTGTCACAGAATATACTAAAAAGAATATGACAACAAAAGATATTCAAAAAGACTATAAGGAAAATTTACAAGCTTATGTTTCTGAAAACTTAACAGTTCTTTTTCTTAATTTTTATTGTTTGATTCAAGAAACAAACTAAATAAATGAAAATAGATTAAAAAGACAGAATATTCACCATTTTTCAAAGTCAGGTTATGTGATTATCCTAGAACAAACGTTATTTCTGATAAACAATGTCTCTTTACTATTTGGAAACCAACAGAAGATGATTTTTCTTTATTTACTGAAGGTCGAAGAGTGAAAGTAGTTTTTCATTTTAATTGAATTTTTTATTCTTTCATTTTGAAAGAATTTTTCTTTCATTAGATTTATGGTGCATCAGCAGGATTTGGTTCTAATTCTCAATCAAATAATTTAGTTTCTTCTAAACAAGCAAAATCTCAAGTATTTTTTTTTTTTCTTAAATCTTTCCTATTCTTTCTTTTTTTTTTTTTTTTTTGTTTTAAAAAAAAAAAAAAA
>Ga0209960_1004327_pt1 | contig 11003 bp, 16 predicted proteins | sample ThiBiot_500_plan_2_FD_183947 | JGI IMG/M metagenome (GOLD analysis project Ga0209960, IMG submission 183947) | Wastewater bioreactor microbial communities from Cape Town, South Africa - Thiocy_expt_500_plan (SPAdes) | ecosystem: Engineered > Bioreactor > Thiocyanate-remediating >... | reverse complement strand
TCACTTTGATATTTTACACAATTTAAACTGTACATGAGGTGTTATATTTTGCATATTTACAGCTGAAACTCCGTGATAAATTTGGCGCACAGCTCCATAAATGTAAAGGTCTCGCCTTCTGCTTTTTTAATATCCAACAAATAACTTGTCTTGTGTTTTTTCTGGGACTTGTTCTCGTTGATTTTGAATAGCTGCAGCACAATTTTCACAACGTGCACTTGATCTTCGCGATGTGTGAGGCGTCGACACCGCAGTTGATATGGACCTGTCTTCTTCCACTCCTGTGCGCCCAACATTATTAAACTAACACGTAATAAAGTAGAAAACGATTGTTCACTTACAAATCTGAATCGCTTGAGCACGCGAAAGACTTCAGTCATGATCGTGTCGGCCGAGTGCGCGGACATGAGTCCCAAGTACCACCGTCGACTATTTTCATCATGCCATTCGTGACTTTGAGTCATATGTGGGGCATTTAAATCACTGCTGCGACTAGGTGGACCGCTGTCATCGCTCAGCGGCTCTTTGTCTTGCAGGTAATCTTGCGCGAGTGAGCTCACCGGCACCTCCGTCAGCGCGGCGTCTGAGGGTCGCGGTGTCTGTACAAATGATTCGTTGAGTAACGAGCATGCGCGTCATGTTCAACACTTACATCAGTGAGCGCTACGGGGGGTGACATGGATAGTTCGGCCAGTGACCGACTGATCAGCGAGGCCTCGTCAGCTGCAGTGCTGTCGCGCATTGAATATCCGCCCGCATCGTACAGCAGTCTATAGGCCACGACCAACTCCTTCGAACTCTCCGTCTCTTCGCCGCGCATGATATCACGAACTAAGCGATCACGTGGCATTTCGTATTTCTGTTGGTTCACGCGTGTCAATACCATTGAACCATTTCCATATATGGTAATACATACTAGTTCGAGTTCGTTAATCACGTGAGGCTCGAGATACTTCAGGTCCATCGCAGTCTCTTCTTCTGGATACAACTCCAAATAGCGCGGATAAGACACTTTGAACCAAGGATGTTTTCTATTCATAGTACCTTATATTAGTTACAATACTACCCCTACAACATTACACATTTCTTACTTAATTTCGAGGATTGAAATTCGACGCAGCGGATCAACGACCAACATTTTTGAAATTAAATCTTTGCAGCCGTCGCTCAAATACTCGGGTATAACGTATTTGCCCTCTGTTGTCAATCGCTCGTGGTTAATATTGCTACACATTTACAAATAATTGTACCTTTGATCTTTGTGAACAATAGTGGAATATAATCATCATCAAATGGCAACCTAGCAGTTAATAGTGCATACAATATGACACCACAACTCCATACATCGACTTCAGGTCCCGTGTATAATCTGCCAAACATAAACAATTGAATTTAAGTAAATGAGTTTCTAATGGAATACAAACTTACTTTGCTGATATGACTTCTGGCGCGGCATAATTAGGAGAGCCGCTAATGAATATAATAACTTAAAATGAAATCATTTTGGAGAAATTTGGGGGCGTACCAGCTTGTTTTGAGAAAATCGCCGTCCACAATGATAGTACTCAGACCAAAGTCAGCAATTTTTATAGTATTATTGACAGAATCTAAGAGCAAGTTCTCAGGCTTAAGATCACTATTTACACAAAATTAATATCAAATTTTAACTTTAAATAAAATCGAGATCCTTACCGATGCACTACTTTGTGTTTATGACAATAGCTAACAGCAGATATAATTTGCTGTAAATAATATCGTGCTGTATCCTCCGAGAGCTAAGAAATATGATTAAGTAATCGTACTGGATCTGTCACTCGAATTTTCTTAGTTTTAAACAACGCGAAAAGTGCACCAAACTTGTTACGATTTGATTACCTTTCCATTGGACACTATGAAATCGAACAGTTCTCCTCCGTCAACGTACTCCATGACCATAAATACATCTGCTTGAGTTTCTATCACTTCGTACCTAATTATATTTTGGTTTTTAAGTAAAAATGCCATCAAATAATTTTTACATACAATTTTACAATATGTGGGTGCCTGAAACGCTTCATGCTGTCGATCTCTCTTTTGATGTTTTGATCCATTTTCGCACTTTTAATTTTGTCTCGATTAATGACCTTAACAGCTACTTTAACTCCTGTTTGTATATGGTGGCCCACTATACAATCAATTTATTAGTTCTTACGGGAAACAAAAACTAAGAAAAGTAATATTACAAATTTTTAAGCTAGGAAGTATGCGGAATACAGAGTCCATTATCACATATTATTATACGAACCCTTGACTTTTCCAAAAGCGCCAATTCCAATTGTTTCCCGCAGCTGGTAATTGCCAATCTGCAATCCAAGCGGTCTTGACGCAGTTCTCTTGGTGGAGGTCATTTGCTTGCTGTAGTTATCCCATGAATGCAATGTAAGCAATGTTCAACCAGGTCACAGCGACAGCCGAAGTGTCGTTTCGGTGGAATAGCTCCCAAAGGTTTCTGGGCTAAATTCTTGCGCAAAATATTTCCGCTGCCAAAACTCGAACCCGCGCGATAATTCAAAAAAATTATTGTTAGTTGTCACGTACAGCAAATAGATATTAACTCGTAGAAGTATTCATGTCGCAGAAGCCGGCAAGTGACTTCTACGCTCTGTTAGGCCTTTCGCGAGATGTAAGTTCATTCACACTTTCAACAACTTAAGTCCCGTACGGCGTTCCTAACATTACGAATAATTCAGGCAACAAAAGAGGATATCGCCAAAGCGTACAGAAAGTTTGCAAAAACATTTCATCCTGATAAAATTAGAGATCCAGACCAAAAAAAATTAGCAGAGCAAAGATTTCACGATGTAAAAGAAGCATTCGATATATTACACGATGAGGGCAAGAGAAAAATTTATGATGTTTACGGCGTAGCTGGAATCAAGTCTGGCAAAGAACTAGGCGAAAAAATTAAAACACCAGAAGAGGTTAGCGTTATTTATTATTATTCCGTCACTACAATCTACGTAATATATGAATTTGCTAAATAATTTTTTTCCAAAGTTTCTACGGTATTTCGAAAAGATGAAGCGCAAAGAAGAAGACGATTACATTGAAGAGCGCGTCCATCTGCGAGGCAACATCGTTACATCCATGGCCTTGCACGATATCAATCACGTTTTGAGCGGACAACGTTCATTCGTTGAAGTGCTAGCCATGTCCATCAGCGAACGTGTCAAGGTTCGTAAAACGAAATCAACATGCATTTTTTGAATGTTAAATAACACTGTTTGCCAGATTCCAATCACAGAAAAAGACATATTAACAGTTGAGGCACAAATTTCAGCGGGCAATGGTCGTGGCAATGGCGCAGTAGCTTTAAATTATCGCAAAATCTTCTCATCGCGATCTTTTGGCTTCATTAACGTACGAATATATTTTTCAGTAAGAGAACACCCTTAATAATTAATTACATAGACCGGCACAAATTTGGCGAATAGATTTGCACAAATTGGATTCTGGAGGAAATTCTCAGCGAGCAAGTACGTAAAATAACAAAATATTTAGCGAATACCTCGACATTAATGCCAACATACGGTTAAATAGCGAGGGGTACTTGACATTTTCAAAGTACGCCAAAGGCACGAGTTTAGACGTGTTGTTGGTACGTAAGTTGACGGAGAACTCGCATCTCTTTTGGTCGCTACGCCAGGGTGTCAATCCGAACATGAAGATTGGCTTCACAACGCAGACTGAGGACTACTATCACACCACTTCTGTTGAAGTTGACTCGCGTGATGTTTCACTCAATTTGGCGGGCAAAACACAACTTGACAAGAACTCTGCGGGCTCAGGCTCGGTGAGCATATCAACTTCAGGCTTTTCTGTCGATTATGCTGTTATTCGTCGCATTTCAAACTTGTCAAAGTTTATTCTGGGCTTCAACTATACCGGCCAAACAGGCGTCACACTGACATTTGGGTAAACTTTACAAGTAACTTGTCGTAAAATAACGCCCATGCTTTTTTTTTGCAGCTTCACTCGCTTAGGTCAGCGCTACTCATTCCCGTTCATTTTGATGGGCAACACACTGTTGCACACTATCACAGGAGTGCTCGCTCACGCAACATTCACGGTGTTGATCAAGGCACTAATTATTGAGCCATTGAAGGCACGCAAGAAGATGAAGTAAGTCTCGTCACAATCCGAACGATAATTTGTAACGCTTTTATGCCAGAAAATTGCAACAGAAGAGAAAAGATCAAGAAGAGACGATGCGCGAGGCCAAAGAGAAGGCTGAATCATTCGTCAAACTTATGGACCCAGCTGTGGCTCGCAAACGAGAAGAAGAAGAGGCGAAGGGCGGATTGATCATTCAACACGCAAGTTATGGTAGATTGCCACAAGCCAATGAGGTATAATTACACTACTGTCGAAGACTAATGCGACTTTGGATCAAAATGATTCGTTGCTTTTGGTCGTAGATCCGCTATTATACCACACTCTATATTAGCGCTATTATAGACAGTCTATTCACTGCGCGCCTATACTGATGACTGTCAATTAATGAATGCGTTTCAAAGGGCGAGTTGAAGTTGGACGAAGAAGAAGATGAAGAGAACCCGTTCGTGATTGACGTAACCGTCCCGCTGCAGTACTTGGTCGAGAACTCACAACTGCACTTGCATCCAGGCTCTAAGGTCCGTTAATTGTGACAGAGCTCGTCGCGTGTTTTCTAACTCGGAATTTTCGTAGGCCGGTCTTGTTGGCTTCTATGACCCGTGCCCCGGCGAGGACAAGCATTTAGAAGTGATTTATTTGTTCCGCAATAAGCTGCATCGAGTCTGCATCTCTGATGATGAATTGTTGCGCTTACCGCTGCAGTGTAAGTAACGAGCTAGAAATTTCGAGAATAGAACTAATTGATCGTGCACAGCACACGCATTCGGTTGGACCCCATGAAGTGACTGAACATCAGGTAAATAGCCGGCTGTGTGGTTGTTGTTATACAGAGGAAACTCCGCTCGGATAAACTTTTTGTACAAAATAAAATTTCACGTAATTCACGCAAGTCAATGTGACTGACGAATTGTGCTTATCGACAGTCAAGCTACTTTCGAACCACATCCCGGAAATTTATCCGCAAGTTAAATTTTATTATTGTTCAATATTTCATAAACAACCGATCAGTTGTTAGGTACAGACAACGTACCTTACTCTGCGCATGAAGGCAAGTCCCGGAATGATTAATTAAATTACGATGAAATCTCGTTTGGAGGCGAAATTTTTGTGAGTTGCGAATATTAACTGTCTTGTTTTTAATTAAATTCAACCACAACACCATGGCGCAAGTAACATCTTCAGGACCTTCCTTGACTGGCAAGCTAGCCAAAGTTTTTGGGTGCACAGTACATGCAGAAGAAAAAACTACGAATTATTGTGAAGGTAATTAGCAAAAGAAGCACGAATATTATTTGTAATAAAGACGTTTATTAATATACATTGTTCTTAAAAGGAGCTTTGAAAGAAATTTATGATTCTCTCTTCGCAAAGCATCAAGGATTTGGACTTGCTCAATTTAAGCAATTAGGTACGCGTTATTAATTATTCTTATCAAGACTACATATTAATTTATTGCCGCAAAGTTACGCTCTTTGATGAGCATCTAGAAAGCGACATCTTGTCAGAAGCATTCCGGATTCTTTCTGGAGCCAACATACATAACGCTGCTACTTACAATATAACATATTATCAGGTGCGTGTATTTATAAAACCAGTGTAATTTATGTTTTTGATTTTGTGTTCGATCACTAAAATAATTTGTAATTCAGATGGAAAACTGGTATTATCGCGAGCCAGAGACAAGTGTACAAATTTCAGAAGATGATATCAAAAGGGACAATACTCGTCAGAAAAAGATTTCAGAATTGTTTAAAAAGAAGAACATATTTTCCGCCATGCGCTTATGGAAAGAGATTCACGACGATTATGAGGAAGAATTCAAAGAAGACCTCAATCCCACGACTAAGACCCTTGCTAAGCGCAAGTTAGCTATTATCCGAGCTAAAATGCACATTCCTACCTGTGTTGCGCGTGCGCTGGATATGTTAACTAAGGGATCTGATTGCCCGTCAAAAAGAAGCGCTAAATCTTACTTTTAAACGGGAAATATAACTTTGCGAAATTTCATGTAATTAGTGTAGTATATTGTAGGATGCAAAAAATGGATGAATAAATCCGCTTGGTTTTGTACTCTAATAATATTAAAAAAATTGAATTTTTATGCAAAGGACCTATTTATAACATTACTTTGTCTTCTGTCGTTTACGAGAGTTCTCAGCCTTTTGGTGCATCTCGCGGTACTTTCGTTTAGCATACTGTTTGTATTTTTGGTCGCTAATAACTTCGTCTACAAAGTGTTGTTTACGCTCTTTGCGTGATACTCGACTCGAATAGAAATCAGCGGCGTTCTCAACTACTGTACCGACCTACAAGCGAGCAAAAAAAAAAAAAAAGTTAGATCTGGTCAAGATAGACATTGGCCTTTAATTTGATTGATATTACCTCAAAGTATTTAGGCATCTCTTTGAACTCTGGTCGACGATAAATATCGGAAGGGTCGACGTAGTTTCTCAAGTTCAAGATCTGCATATCTTGCTTCAATTCCTCAGTCATTTCTGGTGCTGCTAGTCCGAACCATTTCGGCCCAGCCGTCTTCTCTCGCTATAGAATGTCATTAATTCTAATTATCCAGCAAAATTGGAATGCTTTGAACTTATCCTGCAAAAGGATCTGTACCTGTTGGCGAGCTTGTCGCTTCTTCTCAGACTTAGAAATAGGTGTGGGTACCGTCAATTCCTTTTCAATATTTTCGAGTTTGCTTTTCTTCATTATCTTCGCTAACCTTTCTTCTTCAGCACTCGTCAGGTGTAGTTTGTCTTCCTCGACTTGCGGTGCAGGAATGCGCAAATTAATCGGCTCTTCTTTGCCCATATTAAACGAATTCATAGGGAAGTATAGTTGTGCTGTAAAGTTTGCTTGTAGCCTAAAAACAAGGTGGGGTGAGGATCCTGATCCAGATCGCGAAAAAAAAAATAATTCTAAAACTAACTCATATATTTTCCTACCATTACAATTATTACACTTACTTTGTTTTTTGACTTTTTATTTGTTCTTCCCTTTCTTCATCTGTTTCTTCTAAACATTTTTCTTTTTCATCAATCTTATGTTTGTAAATTGTAGAATATCGTGGTAATCTAATTATAAATGACAATGTGTTGTTAGTGTAATTGAAGGTTGCCAATGTCACTCAGAATACAACAATTCGATCCCAATAATATAACGTAATTCATATATCACGCACGACAGACTAAAAATGATTTTCGACCATACGAATATACTTACAATTCATCAATGTTTGATTTTAAAATTGTTGAGACTGAATCCCAAAAAGCAATCTGCTCCGGATCCGACGATTTTCGTGGTGATTCTGTTGTTTTCTTTTGCGGAGTGGACTTCTTTGATCCACTGTTAGATCTCCTTCGACCGCTCATATTGATAGTCGTGCTGTTGCGTTTTTTCTGGCATAAAAAAAGATCTGAACTTATTTTCCATTTCTTAGGCATCGAAAACAACAGCAGTATGAACTTATCCAAAGGGAAAAGCGCCACGCCCAAGCCTCCAGAGAAGGGAAGCTTCCCTTTGGATCACGACAGCGAGTGCGGCACGCTAATGCGCCGATACATGCAGTGCTTGAAAGAAAATGACTTTGTGTCGCGATATTGTCGCTCATACTCTAAAGAGTATCTGCAGTGTCGCATGAACAAGTACGTCTGATGAGCTCATCCATTTTAAAATCTGAAATAAATATTTTACTGAATATTTCTTGAGCTTAATCACATTATTAATGATCCTATATTATAGTGGATTAATGGCCCCTGAAGAGTTATCCATGTTAGGATTTGACGGCACGGAAGATAAAATTACAAAGCCGCTCAAGAATTCAACCCCAAAATAGATCGCAAATTTTAACTATTGTACATAGCCAAGATAAATAATTTAGTTAACTATTTAATCTAGTCGCTTTCATTCATGAACAACGAAGGACGGCGGCTGTGTTAAAAATCAAATCAACGATATTTTATTTCACTATTGTTTTATAGCCGAACAACAACTTGTAATATAGTAATGTATATATAATAACAACATGGCGAGCTCCATTGCACAAGCTTGGTTGGCACGTAAAGTCGATCTGGATCCCACCGAATTTACACCAGAAGTAGAAAATATTTTAGTTAATTGTCTTAGCAACGGCAGTCACCCCAGTGTATTGGTAGGTTATTCGAAGCTCTCAGAAATAATAGTTAAATTTAATTAATAAATAAACAATTATTTCTGTTTTAAGTCTTATTATCCACGCATTAACTCTGTTCTATTCTTAGATCATAAATCAGCTTAAATCGAGTATTATTCGAGGATTGATAAAGGATCTGCCGGGATTATTGTCGAAAATAATTCATCAGTTAACAGCGCTACACGACTCATTGTCTCCACACACAATTTGTATCAGCGAGAAACTACCTTATTACTTTGAAGTTATTAAGGCAATTTTGGCCTCGCTGTACGTTGTCAAAAAGAGTGGATCAGTGGACACAAAAGGAGAAGAAATCTTTCGCTTGATTGGCGAGCTGTTGATAATGTGCATTAAAACCATATTACACTCTGGCGTAGAAGCGCTACATAAAGGGTAAAATAATCCAATTTCATTTTATAACAACATTTTTGACACAATTCCGTTCTGCATCCAGTCAAATTACTCTGACGCAGACCAAATTGATCAACAACAACTTGTCCACATGCCTCGAACACGTGATTGGTCTATGCTCTAAACCTCGCCTGTTGTGTCTGCTTTTGATCGAGAAAGAACAGAATTCAGGTACAAAATGCAGAAACGACTAAATTTGGTCATCGTAACCCAATCTATTTTAGGATTTTTGTCCGAATTAAGGATCAATCTCGTGGCCTTGTACAACAGCGTCATGTCTAGCAAATTGATCGCGGTCAAAGTGCTGTTCAAACCACTCTGGGACGCTTCCGAGTGCGTCATGTCGCCAAACAATTTGCTGCTGAAGATTCAACATCCACTCGAAGACAGTTTGTACGGCATTCACCTGCTAAAACAAGCGCTCTTTACTGAGGATATGTTTCCGTGGACCTCGCTCGCCTTGCTCGTTCATGAAGAGGCACGTCACAGTCTATATTATCGATCATCGCGCGCAATCTCACACTAAAATTAGGTCCTCGGCAATCGATATTTATCGCTCGAGCAATCGATCGCTCGATTTGAAAGTTTCAGGCAGATGCGACACATGAACTCTTTCGTGTTCTGCAGCGAATTGATTGCAGCGGCATTAAGACTCGAGTCTCAATGCGTGTCTCAATCTTTGCAGTGGTACCGCGCACGATGCTTTTTGTTGGCTCGGGTACGTAAATGACATTTTGATGCATTTGCGTGCATTGACACGCCACTTTTTCAGTTGCCAAGAATGTTGCAGTACTGGTCAAAAAAAGAGTCTGAGAGTTTGTTGCCGCAATGGAGCTCTTTGCCTGAGCATTTGCGCGACTGCACCGATGTTGAACTGGCTCTCATTCAAACGTCTCGTTTTACTTCGCTGTATATGCGCAAAGATCAAACACTCGATATTGTAGATAGGTAATACAACAATTGCACAGTGCCTCCGTCTGACGCATTCTGCCGCAGTGTTCGCGACTCAGTCTTGGATGCGCAATTGCTCGGCGAAATATTTGCTGCATGTGTTGCGCGAGGCGTGGCACGAGCAGACAAGTTGCAGCAAGTGATCACCGCGGTCCAATCATGTTCGAGCGGCAATCCTGCCTCACCTTCCAAGAGCAATGACATCGTGTGGGGTGAAATCAGCAAACAACTTTCGTCCCTGAATCGTGTCAGTTGCTCTGACTTTGACTCTCTCGTAAATCAACACGTGCTCACGACACCTGAAGCAAGTGACACTTTGACACGTTGACACTTTGACACATTGACACTAACATATACGCAGGAAATGAATTTGTTGTGGGATACGATTCAAGCACGACCTGACAACAACGAAGTGCTCTCCAACTCCGCCGCACTCATTGTCAATTCACTACGTACCCAGTTTTATATTCAAGAACAAGTGGTGGAATTTACCCTCAAGGCATGTCCTCTAGTAAATACTTAGCTGAACTAATAATGCCGCGACAGATTTTTAATCCACGAAGTCAAAGTCCGCTCGCGCTGTTGACGTGTTTGTGTGACGCGCTCTGTTCTGAACTCTTGTTGTGCGCGTTTTATTTTCATTCAGCTCTCCCCGGACTGCTCGCGAACCTAGCTTATTATTGCAATCTATTCGGGGCTGAGTGTTCTGAAGGTAAGTCCCCAAATAGCTTCTATTTTTAGGCCCACCAAAGAACTTACCCCGCACTCCCCTCTCTTTACAGAGGCTTACACATACTTCGGCTCATTTTACGCGCTGTTGCTCATGTTACTCGAGTTTTATCAAGTCAAGTCAAATTCGTACAATCAAACTGCCGTGTTACACATTCTGCCCACGATCAATCGCACTGAGGGCTATGACTTTGAACGGTGGTACTTCGATTATATTAACAACTTCACTTCCATCGTGCTCGACAGTTCGACGAGTGTGGCTAGTTCCGTGCTGCGGGACGTGTGGATCCAGCCCACGTCAGAACGAATCAGTGCCAAGGTCTCAGCTTGGACACTGCTGCGAATCCTGCCCTACCTGCTCAAACAGATGCTCACTGCAATTATGACAGCGTCAACTAAGGGCGAGGGTCAAATTCTGCCCGACGACCACGCAATGAACGGTCTCGAGATGTTGTTCGTGCAATGTCCGTTCTGTTCGCCGAGTGCACTGGAGATATTCCTGAATTCTGCGTACTACACGACCCAGTCTGATTGTGACATGGCGCTCTCACTCTTCACCGCTAGTTTGGACATTGTGTACGTCACG
>Ga0209960_1004324_pt1 | contig 11006 bp, 13 predicted proteins | sample ThiBiot_500_plan_2_FD_183947 | JGI IMG/M metagenome (GOLD analysis project Ga0209960, IMG submission 183947) | Wastewater bioreactor microbial communities from Cape Town, South Africa - Thiocy_expt_500_plan (SPAdes) | ecosystem: Engineered > Bioreactor > Thiocyanate-remediating >... | reverse complement strand
AAAAAAAAAAAAGAGAAAAAAAAAAAAGAGAAAAAAAGAAAGAAAAAAAGAAAAATTTGTCAAGATTGTTTCGTATTATTTCAAAAGCTAAAGCTTTTCCTTCAATAAAATACAATAATGCAATAATACAATACTATTCATAAGAAAGTAATTTCAATAAAAAAAGAATCTACTAGAATAATAAAGAAGAATAAAGAAGAATAAAGAATAAAATAAAATAAATAAGAACTGTGAAGAATAGCGGGTGTCAAAAACACGAGGGCAGAAAAGGGTAAAGAGAAAGAAAAAAAAAAAAAAAAAAAAAAAAAAAAAAAAAAAAAAAAGAAAAAAGAAAATCAAGGCACGTGGCTTCAAATAAAAAACGAAAAAAAAAATGGCCAACCAATCGAAAAAGTGTTCCAATAAAAATTTTGTGAAAGAGAGAAAAAAAAGAAAAAAAAAAGACGCGTGGTTTATAAAGACAAAAACCTCGGAGGATTATGCAACCGAATTAGTTAGTAGGGATCAAAAACAAAACATGTTGGATAAGTGGTGTTATTGATTTTATAACCTTTTTGAAATATTAGGTTTCGGATTGATTTTCTTGGGAATTTGGATCAAGGAAAAAAAATTTTTTTTTTCGGTCAACATCGATTTTTTATTGTTATTTTATTTTGGGAGAAGGTTCTAGAAAGTTTTGATTACAACCAAACAGAAGTAACTCGGTTCTAAAAAAAAGATATTGAATGGATCTAAAAGAAAATACTTCATTTAACACACATTGTATACTGAGAAAATTTGATAAAAATTGTTTGTTCTAAAAACTGAGAAGGGATATAGGATAAATTTATTACTCTAAATCAAAAAAACTGCGAAGTCCATTGAAGTGAATATTGAATTCACAAAACAGTTGTCAATTCGTACACTTTGAAAATATGCAAGACACTTTTCACAGAGCACTTAATATAATCAAGGCAATTGGGACAGATGACCAGCTAGAAAATGTTGTCCTAAAATTGGGAAATGGAAAATTCTTTGAGATGGTTTCTGAAAATAAAAATACAGTCATTGATGCTTTGGTCCAAAAAAAAGCAAAAATGTTGCTTTCACTAAAATTGATTGAAAAAATAATGTCTAGTATTGGCTGTTCTTTCAGAACAGATAAAGGATATTTTCAATCTAGTTGAATTCAATGGGTTTGATCCAACTTGACTAGAAGCCAAAATATTTTGCCAGTAAATAAAACAATAAAGCGCTGATGAATCATTTTTTTCATCTTTTCCAGACGTCACCTATCGTATTCTTCTTGAAAATGATCAGTCTATTTTCCTAATGGACTACCGTTCTGACGAAATGATCAGAGAACTATCTTTCCAAGGATCCATTTCTCTCCTTATTTACAATAACGATAGTGGCAAAGCAAGTTTTGAAATTATATGCTAAGGAGCATGAAAAGTTTAATGCAACAAAAGTTTGACTGAAGAAACTAGAATTCTACAAAAAACTAAAAGAATGAGAACACAAGCAACAGAGAAGGTTCATCTAAGCATTCGTTGAGATCCATTTTTTATTTTTATTTTTGTTTTTGTTTTGGTTAACCTTTTTTAGATTGGTTCAGGAGAAAATCCAATTCCAAGAAAAAAATCGAAAATAAACAACAAAAAAACATAAAAAAACATGGCGACAAGGGGAATATTTCAAACACCAATTTACTTATAAAATCACTCCAAAAATCATTCAAAATCACTCAAAATCACCTCCAATTACTTATAAAACCCCTCAAAATGACTTAAAATACCCTCAAAATCACTTATTCAAACATACAATTTTGATGTAAATGATTTAAGATTTGATTATTTTGAGGATTTTAAAGGATTTAATTGATTTATTATTTGAATTATTGGATTGAATTGTTGGATTGAAATTGTTATGATTTGATTAAGATTGAATCATATCTTTGTTTGAAAAATCATAATTGTGAAGAGATGGAATAAAGAAATGAGTTGAATTGATGAGAATTTGATTGAAGTTGAGTTGATAATTTTTTTTTTTGAAACAAAAAAAAAAAAATTCCAAAAATAAATAATAATTAATAATTAACTCCTATTACTCATTAATTGTCCTGCGGAGAGGACCTTTAACTTATGAACCCAATGAATTCTCCATTATAACTATATCTAATCATTCAAACTTATTTTTTATTGAAAACAATATCAATTTGCTTTGTTAAAATAATATTTTCTGCAACTAAATTTATTTTTTTTTAAAAATAATAATAGAATAAAAAAAACTTGGTACATTTTTAGTTTTTTTAATAGTTTGCAAAGGTAAGCTTTTCTTATTGTTTTATTGAGATAGAAATTGGATGAAATGATATTAGATATAAGAGAGAAGAGGAAGAAGGTATTAAATTTGTGAGAGAAAGAGAAGAGTGAGTTAGGAAGAATGAGCTCAGGAAAAACGGTAATTTATTAAATTATTGAATTGTTGAATATTAATGTTTTTTGAATTTTATTTGATTTAGGGAAAAGTCCTTTGGGATTATACCGCAACAAGAGAAGATGAATTGACTCTTGAAGAAGGAGATTTGTTGACCATTCTAAGTTGTGACGATGAAAGTTGGTGGGAAGGAGAATTAAATGGAAATGTTGGATGGTTCCCTTCAAATTATATTGAGATCATTTCAGAAGAAGAAGCTGCAGAGGTTTTTCTTTTATTTTTTTTTTGAAAAAATTGAATTGTTTGAAATGAAAATACAATTCATTATTTACATTTAATTAATTCAAATTGTAGGCTTTTGAAGAATTTGAAGTTGACCAAGATCAAAATGATACAAAAGGAATTGATGCAGAAAAAAATCGTGCTTGGTATAATGCATATAAAACACTGGTCTCAATTTAAATTTTTCAAGGATATATAAAAAAAAAAAGTCAAATCAAACAATCTTTTGATCAATAAATTTTTTTTTAGAAACCAAGTTCCCAATCAACTGAATCAGCTCCTGAAGAAGTGGAAGTAGAAGAGGAAGAGGAAGAACGAAAAGTTTCCAAAAAACCAAGAGTTGTTCTTGCAACAACCCAACAGCAAGTAGTTGCTAAATGGTAATTTCATCATATTATTATCATTTCACATTAATTCAATTGAATTATTTGCTCTAACATTCATAATTTTGTTTATCAACAACAAAAATCAAATTTGAAAACAGGTTTGATCCAGTTGATGGTAAAGTTTTGGCAAGTTTATCTGATAAAGAAAAAAAGAGACAAGAAGTTATTTTTGAACTTATTCAAACTGAAAGAGATTATGTTCGAGATTTGGATATTATTTTTTCAGTAGAATTTTTTTGTTTTTTCTCTCTCTTTTTCTTGATTAATACGATTTGTTTAGCTATTCTGTGACCCTCTTAGAAAGAAAAAAATCGTAAATGCAAAAGATGCAACCATTTTATTTTCAAATATTGAACAACTTATTCCAGTGAATCAAGTTATTTTTTTTTTTTTATCACATTGATTCAAAAATACTGATGATTATTTCTTTTTTTTTTTCCTTTTGCCTTTTAGGAATTATTAAGAGAACTGGAAACAAGAAGAACAGCTAATCCTGTCATTGAATTTGTTGGAGATGTATTTCTTCGTCTGGTTGGAATTCACTTCCTCTTTTTTTCTTTCTTTCATTCTTTGTGGAAATTTTTAATTCACATTTAACTTTTTTTTTTTTTTTTGAAATCTCGAATTTAATAGGCAGATTATTTAAAAATGTATAATATGTATTGCAGTAATCATCCATTTGCATTAGTTAAATATCAAAATATTAATTCTAAAGCTTTCAAAACTTTTGTGATGGTAAATTTTCTTTTTTTTTCCTTCATTTTAGATTTGAAAATAGAACAAACCTCATCACCTTATTTTCATTATTAGGAAGCATTTGTAAAACCAGAATGTCGTGGTTTGGACATGTGTAGTTTTTTAATTAAACCAGTTCAAAGAATTTGCAAATACCCTTTGTTGATCAGAGTTCTTTTCTTTTTCTTATTCTTTTTTTTTTTACAATATCAAGAATTTTGATTAAAATTCTTTTTTTTTAAAAAAAAGGAAATTTTGAAACAAACCGATTCAACTCATAAAGATTTTACAAATTTGGAAAATGCATTCGAAAAAATTGAAATGGTGGTCACAATTGTAAATGAAGCTTCTAGACAAGCTGAAGCTGTTCGTAAAATGCTTTCAATTCAACAACGTTTTGCTGATGTTCATTTTATTTTATTTATTTTTCCAAACAGAATTTTATTTTTTTCTAAATCAAACAATTTTTTTTTTTTGAAAATTAAAGAAAGTTACATTCATCACACCAACTCGAAGATTATTAAGAGATGAAGAACTTACACAAGTTGCTGAAGGAAAGAAAAAACCTAGACAAATCTTTTTATTTAATGATTTATTTGTTGTTTCAAAAGCTGGAGGAGGATTAACCAAATCAAATGACAAATTAAAAGTTGTTGGAATGATTCCATTGGATATGGTCATTGCCTATGAAAACGATCCTGGTTTAATTTTCATTTTCAACTCTTTTTATAGATTAATTAATTAATTTGAAAAAAAAATTTTTTTAGAGGGATTGACTTTCACTGTTGTTCATCATGGACATGCAAGTTATGAATTTCTTGTTGAAAGTGTAGAAAAAAAAGGTAATCATTAAATTAAATTAAATTTTTCTATCTCTAATAACTCTATAAAATAAGCCAAATGGGTAGAACAACTTACAACTCTTGCAAAAGAAGAACTCGAACTTAAAGTTTGATTTCCTCTTTTTTTTTTTTTTTTTCTTTTTTTTTTTTTTCAAGCTTCTTGAAATTTTATATTTATATTTTATTCCCTTTTAGCAACTTGAGTGGGAAAATGAAGCTGAAGATACAATTGATGAAGAAGAAGATGTTATTGAAGAACCTCCACAAGACTTTTCTTCAGATATCAAAAAAGGAAAATCAACAAGAGATAGTCTCCCCGCACCTCTTCCTCCTGGAGGCTCAAATAATACTTCTTCTTCCAGCATTGCCTCAAATTTTAATGCAAATTCAAACTCAAACTCAAACTCAACTCCCCTTAATCAAAGTCCAGGATCATCCAGAAGAAGTTTTAATTCAAGTAAAACAAGTCAATCTCCAGATCCTCAAAAACTTGGTCAAAAAGATTCAAAAGAAGCTGAAGATGTTTTTTCAATATTTTTACACAAAAAAAAGAAAAAAAAAAAAAAAAATTTTTTTTTTTTAAATTCCATTTCAATAATAATAGCTTTCTTCACTTCGTGGAAATTTACGTAAAGTTGGATCAAAGGATAATGTAGAGAAAAAGCCAGAACCAAATAATGAACTTGAAGCACTAAGAAAACTTCGTTCAGAAAGAAGAGCAGTTTCAGAATTAGATATTAGAACGTATTTCATTTTATTTCTCTTTTTTTTCCCCTCTGATCTTCTTAACTTTATTAAACTTTAATTTCTTGAATTTCTTTAGTACTCAAGATGATTCAACACCAGAATTTTTAAAAGTTAAAAATAATTTGAGAAGAACAATTTATGAAGAAGAAGATCAAAAGAGTAATGTTGGTCCTTCTAAACCCCTTCCACTCTCAGATGCTAAGAGTCGTCAAAGATCAAAGTCCATGTCAGATGTTCACAGAGAAGAAGAAGATAAATCTAAAAAGAAAGGATTCTTTTCAAATTTATTTTCAAAGGTAATATATATTCATAATAATAAAAAAATGATCATTTTTTTTTTTAGAAAATAAAAAATTCAACAAATAAAATAATAATAATAATTAGTTTAAAAAGAAGAAAGGTACTGACGAAAAAGATGATAAAAAGAGGTAATTTGAGGATTTTTTTTTTTTTTTTTTTTTTTTTTTTTTTTTTTTCTTTCTTTTTTCTAATTTAATTTTTTTTTTTTCCTTTTTTTTTTCAATTGAAAAGAATTAGTGATCCCAAACCTGTTTCTAAATCATCTACGTACTTTTTTATTTTTATTTTTATTTTTATTTTTGATATTTTAAAATAATGGTTAATTATTTTAGGAAAAATGATCTTCCTTCAACACCACCTCCTAAATCAAACTTATCCAACTCAAACTTATCTAACTCAAACTCAACCAGTAGTACTAACTCTAATCAATCTAAACATGCTTCAAAAAGAATTTCTTCACCACCTCCTGCAATTGCAACAGGTCCAGTGCTTTCAGTTGCAGTCAAATCATATAAGAAAGTTGATAGACCCAAAGCTGACTATGTAATCTTTTTTTCTTTTTTTTTTTTTCAAAAAATCCTCTTAATTTTCCTTTTACTCATTCTCTCTTTCTCTCTTTTTTTGATAGCTCTTCACAATTGAAGTTACACGTCCCGCTGGAGCATATGCAATTACAAAAGTTTATGATGATTTCTACAACTTCCACACTAGTCTTATTTTCCAATTCCCTGAAGAAGCAGGTCGTAGAAATCAAAGAAGAACTTTACCTGATTTACCATTGTTCTTTTTCTTTCTTTTTCTTGACTTTTTTTTTCGTTTTATTTATTTATTAACTCATTTTTTTTTTTTTCATTAAAAATTAAAAGACAATGTATGTTTGTTTCTGATTCAATTGCAGCACAAAGAAGAGCAGAGCTCGACCGATATCTTAAGGTTTTCTATTTAAATTTTCTTTTTTTTCAAAAAAAAAAAAAAATTGGAACTAAAGTTCAATTATTTTTTTTAGAAATTATTCCAATTACCAGAAAAAGTTTCACAAGCTTCTTCTGTTCTCAAATTCCTTGAACCAAAAGGATCAGAATTAACAAGCACTGTAAATACTAGTCAATCAAAAGCAAATCAACCAGCAAAACAAACCACCCAATCAGTTAAACAAACAACAACTACAACTACAACTACAACTACAACCACAACCACAAAACAAGTTACACAACCTACTAAACAAACAACCCAACCAACAAAAGTTACTCATCCCCTTAAAAGCACGACAACAGTGGCTAATAACAATTCCTCAAAGACCACTTCAACTTCTTCATCCTCTCCCTCTAGAGCCTCTAATACTCCCCCTCCAAATAATAGTTTTGCATCAAATCAAGCCAAATTTACAAGCGATGGAAAGAGATATGCTCAAAAAACCCTTCCTCGTCCAAGACCCAATGCACCAAGACCTAGAGTTGTACCAGGTCAAAAAGTAACTCAAGCTCAAAGAGCATTTCAAAATTCAACCCAAAATTCGAGCCAAGGTGGACCTCCCAAACCAAATATCTCAACTGGTTCAAATATCAATCAACGTATTTCAAGCCTCGCTACAAACTCTACCTATTCCAGCAACTCATCTTCATCTTCAATCAATTCAAACTCTCTTCCACAAAAATCAGCAGTTCAATCAAATCCATTTAAACAAAATGATCAAAGATCCTCTACGAATCTTAAAAAATAATCCTCATTTTTGTAATTAAAGTGAAAGAAAAGAAAAGAAATCAAAGAAATCAAAGAAATATATGAATAAAGATATTGAATATTGTATGATTTTTTTTTTATTGAAAAGAATAATCTCTATTTTTGGAACAAACAAACAAAAAAGTAATCAAAAGATAACATGAGTCTTTAATGTTCATTTAATTAAACATTAAATTTTTTCTCTCTGTATAAACAGACATAAGCAATGTGCCAATCACCTCCACCATCAAGTTTTAAAATTTCTTCAGATGGAACAAGTGTAACCTTGTCATCATCAAATTTCCACCAGTCATTTGCTAATTTATTATGATTTTTTTAAAAAAATTTTGAGAACAAGAACAAGAAAAAATCATACATTCTTCTTTTCTAACCCATGCCATATAATGTCCTGAATCTGATGATCGACCAATATGTGTTAAAACAGCGGCAAGTTCATAAAATCCAGTTGCATTGCAACCAACTTTGAGAAAATGATTAAAAATCAATTAAAATAAATAAATAAATCAAATATATACTTTCTTTATCAACTTGCATTTCTGAAGAAGAAGAAGAAGAAGATGTTGGATTAGTTTCCATAACATCTTTGGATTCTTGATCTTTTTCTGGTTCCTTTCTTTTCAAATCTTTTTTATCTTCAGCTAGAATTTTAGCTCTCAAAGGTTGTAATTTAGCTTGTAATTCTTCTGTACAGATTTCATATAAATCTAAATCCATAGGATATTTTACTTTCTAAAAACAGAAAGAAAGAAAGAAAAAAATCGGTTTAGATTCGTTTTTTGTCAAAAAAAAAAAAAAAAAAATGAAAATGAAATTTACTCTAAGAATTTTGGCTTTCTTTTGAATATCTTTTTTCCAGAAAAATCTCACAAAATTGACCATTAAATATGATGGGAGTCTACTAATTTTAGAAGTTTTTGTATATAAAGCAGTTCTTCCAAGATTTTCAGATTGTTTTTCAATTTGTTCAGTTAATCCAGCTTTAATTCCTTGAAGCAAGAAATTGACATCTTTTTTTTTTTTTTCATTAAAAAAAAAAAATGAAATTTGCTCAGGAATCAAAAATAAAAATAAAAAAATCAAAATAAAAAAATCACCTTGGTTGATATGGCAAGCAATTTTAGTATTAGTTTCAGTAGTTATCTTTGGAGGTTCACTTGGATCTTCATCACATGTCCATCTACATTAATTATAAATGATTCAATTTCAATTCAAAAAATTAAACAACACAACAAGTTTTTTGAAAAAAAAAAAAGAAATACTTTGTTAAAAATTCAATTCCAAAAAATTGTTTCATAAAGCTTTCTGAATTTCCAGTTTTTAGTTTAGCTCCAAGTGATTGAAAGAGTTGATTCAAACATTCTTCAGCATCTTGTTGTACGTATACTCCTTGTTGTTGTTCATTAAATTGAGGAAATAATTGTCTGAAAGCCTGATTCAGATAAAGATTGATTTTTTTTTTTTTTTTTTTTTTGAAAACAGAGAAAAGAAAAAGAAAAAGAAAAAAGAAAATTACAAGAACGAAAGTCATTGGAGAGAAAGATTCTCCAGAATTATCCATTTGTTTAAAAAGATCTCTAAAGGCCACAGTTAAAGCATTATTTTGATCAGTGAAGTTTGTTAAAGTTCCAGGGTAACTAAAATCAAAAAGTTTTTTTTGAAAATGGAATGATAAAGAATTATAAAGTTGTTTTTACCTCTTTAAAACATCTCTTAATTCTGGAACTTTTCTAAAACATTGAAGGGTTGCATTAAGATAGCAAGTATTTCCAAGATTTTCGAGTCCAGGAGGTATATTTGTCTTTTCAGGAAAAAAAAAAAAAAAAAAAACACATTTAAAAAAATTATAAAAAAAAGGAAAGAAATTGAAATAAACAGCTTTTGCAAGTTCTGCATCTGACATATCTTCTATAAATTTAATGACAGGTTTTGGTTCTTCTTTAATCTCTCCTGCAGTTCCCATCAACATAACTACAGCACCCTAATCAAAAAAGAAAAAAAGAAAAGAAGATTTTTAATTTCTTTGAATATTCTTTGAATGTGTTGAAGATATTGATTATTAAATTGTACATCCTTTAACTTCAAAGTTTTAAAATCGGTATCATCCTTTTAGAGGAAAAGAAAAAAAGATAGAATGTTATAAATTTTAATGATTGATTTCAATTTTCTTTTTTCAAAAAAAAGTACTTTAATTGTCACTCCTTTAATAATAACTTTTTGTCTTTCTGGATCAACTCCTGTAATAGAGAAGAGTTGAGCTTTGAAAATAGCAGGTGGTTGATCAAGGTCTAGTTCTATATTTTCAAACACTTGTTTGTTCCATTTTAAAGTCACTATAATAATTATTTTATGGAATTTCAATAAGAAACAATTTTTATTTTTTGTTTTTTTTTATTAAATAATAAGAAATAAAATAAGAAAAATACCTTTCAATGTTCCCATTGTTCACTTTAGATGCTAAGTCTTTGGTTTAACTATTTTATTATTTTATATTATTAAAATTATAGAAATCTTCGATTTGAAATACTTGAAGGAATGTCCAACAACAAAACAATTTTTTCTTTAAAAATTTCAATATGAAATATGAAATATTGAAATTCACAAAACATATATCAAATTTACTGTTTTAACACTATTTTCATATGTTTTAACTCCAACTATTAGGTTTTAATGTTCAACTATGTTCTGTTTGTAAAAAAAAAAAAACATTTTTTCTTTTGAAAACATTTTTCACAATTCAAATTTCAAATTTCAAAAACTCTTTTTGATTGTTATTCTGATTTTGATGTTCAAAAAAAATAATGAAACAAATGTTTAAATCAATGAGTTGTAGTTGTCAGAGTTATAGAGTTATAGTTATAGTTATAGTTATGGTTGAAGAAGGAACACAAAAGAACATTTCGAATCGAATAAGAAAAAAATAAAATAAAAAAACGCCATTTTCTTTCTCAAATTTGATGAAAATTCAGAAATTTTTTCAATCCAAACATCCTTTACAGTTCGAAATTCAAAATAATGAAAGAAAGATGCAAAATAACAAATTGAATGAATGAAATAGAGCGAGAACTACATAGTCTGGTTGTAAGAATCTTGACGAGAAACAAATAGGAATCCTTTGTTTTTTTCAAAAACTTAATTGTAAAATCGCTTGAGAAGGTTGGTTTGATGTTGGTGATTCTTTGGTGATTCTTTGAGTTGTTGTGGTGAAATTAGATTGTTCTTGTTTTATTGGAGATGAAAAATAAAATGACTTGACTTTCTTTTTCTCTATTTGAATGCTTCAATCCCTCCCTCTCTTGTTTCACTTTTCAAATAAAGAAAAAAATGGAAGTCAAAAAAAGCAGAACAAACACTCAATATCCACAATCAAGTTTCTTCAGCAAATTTGCTCCAAATAAGAAGAATCTTGCATTGCATGCTTGTTCTCAACAACATATTCATTGTTCACTAACTCTTGTTTCATATCAAATGTTATGAAAGAGAAGCAGAAGTCAACTGCAATCAAAAGAAAAGCTTAATTGTGGAAAAAACTGGCACAAAAAAAAAAAAAAAAAAAAAT
>Ga0209960_1004323_pt1 | contig 11007 bp, 14 predicted proteins | sample ThiBiot_500_plan_2_FD_183947 | JGI IMG/M metagenome (GOLD analysis project Ga0209960, IMG submission 183947) | Wastewater bioreactor microbial communities from Cape Town, South Africa - Thiocy_expt_500_plan (SPAdes) | ecosystem: Engineered > Bioreactor > Thiocyanate-remediating >... | reverse complement strand
ATCATTTGCCAACACATCTTGAAGAAATAAATGAAAAAAAAAAAAATCAATGAAGTTTTTACAACATCCTCTTTATTTTTGAACCTCCCTGACTTCCAAATTTTTGTTGGTTACTGCTTTGAATTAATGGAAGAAAGGAAACTTTGAAGCGCCCGTTAAAAAAAATTTTGGCGCCTTCCTTGGGATATCCATTCCAATCTGAATTGAAAATTAGGCTAATTGAACGAGAATTACTTAAGCAATTCTCGAGCCTTTCAAGTTATAACTGAGAAATAGTTTAAATTATTCGTTCAGAAAAAGAGAATTCATAACTTAAAATTAATTATTTAGAGACGATGGAAGGAGAGAGAAAGGTGAAGAAAGCTAGGAAGGAAGAGATCTGGAGGTCAATTGTTGAAAGAGAAGGACTTGAGAACCTCAGTGAACAAGCTCATGATTATGCTATTACCTCTGGATTGTTAATGGGCTATGTGGTATGTTTTCAAATTATTATAATTATTGTAGTTATTATATTGGTGATAGTTTGTTTTAAATGAATGGGAGATTGTTAGTGAAACCTTTTTGTTGGACCAACATTTAACAAATCATGCAATTAAATGTGAAATAAGAATGTGAAAGAGAGGATTGTTAACAAGTTTATGAATGTAATGAAGAATTGAATTGAGGACTTGAAGTTAACTAATGATCTATTATGCATAATGGATTTTTTTTATTAAGATTTCAAATTAAATAATGTTGTTGAATTATTAAAAGAATCACTCATTAAACTTGAAATACTCACATTTATTAAGTGATAATAATAGCAATAATCTTGAGATTCTTTAATTCAATTAAACAAAATACTTTTTCTTAATATTTAGGCATCAAAAGAAGAATCAATTCTTTTCACACATGCTCCCATCACTCTCTTTCCAACACCTTTTCCAAAGAGTGCTTTTCAACATGCAAAAGATATCTCAATACCTTTCAATACACTTGTTCATAAATTAAGTTTAGATGTTCCTTATTTATCAGAAATTATTGAAGAGTAATTTCTTTTTCTTTCTTTTTTTTTTTTTTTCAATTGAGTTAATGATCTATTCTGAAAAATAAAGAGTTGCTCAAGTAGATCCATTTACTAATGGATTGTATGAGATTTTCAAAAAAGTTAATGAACAAGGAATTACCCAAGTAAGTTTATTATTTATTTGTTCCTTGATCTTTGAATTCAAGAAATAAAAAATAAAAAAAAAAAAAAAAAAATAAAAAAAATAGAAAATCAGTTTTGGAATTCATCGTTCTGATTATCTCCTTCATAATGGACCTGACAAAATCGTCTTACAACAAGTTGAATTAAATACAATTTCATCTTCCTTTTCAAGTTTATCTTATTTAGTTGGAGAAGCACATCGGTTTCATTTTTTTAATTTAGATTTTTTTTTTTTAATTAATAAATAAATAAATAAATAAATAAATAAATAAAATTTTAGTTACACTCTATCAAAAAATGATTTACCTCTTGATAATTTACCCCAAAATGATTCATTTTACAGTTTTTGTGATGGAATTGCTCAAGCTTTTCAATTATATTCAAATAATAAGTATTTTGAATTCAATCTTTTTTTTTTCCAAAATAAATATATTAAAATAAAATAAATTAGTGCCGTGGTATTACTTATTTGTCAACCTGGTGAAAAAAATAGAGTAGATCAAAGATGGATTGAATTTAATCTTTTTCAAAGGTTTTTCTTTTTTCTTTTTTTTAAAAAATAAAAAATAAAAAAACTTATTTATGGATTATTCTATTTAGACATAAAGTGAAGCTAATTAGAAGAACCTTAAAAGAAATTCATGACAAAGCAACTGTTGATCCAAAAACTAAAGTTCTTAAAATGTTTGATTTTATTTACTCGAATCAACAAAATAGATTTTTCAATTTTGTATTTTAAAAAAAGAGATGGACATGAAGTAGCTGTTGCATACTTCAGATCAGGATATGGTCCAGGTGATTATCCTTCTGATGATGAATGGAAAGCTAGATATTTAGTTGAGTCATCCCTTGCCATTAAATGTCCAACAATTGCATATCACTTAGCTGGTCTCAAAAAAGTTCAACAAAAAATATGTGCTCCTGGTATCATTGAAAGGTTTCTTTTTGACTCTTTTCCTTTCTTTTCTTTCTTTTCTTTTATAATTATTGTTCAATAGATATTTAGATGCTGATTCAGCTCGAAAAGTTCGATCATGTTTTACTGGACTTTACTCAATGGATGATGTTTATTTTATTTTATTTTATTTTATTTCTTATTCTATTTCTTCATAACTTTTTTCTTAGCCCATTGTAGAAAAAGTTATGAAATCTCCAAAAGGTTTTGTCTTAAAACCACAAAGAGAAGGAGGAGGTAATCAATTAATTTTTTTTTTAAAAAAAAGAAAAACAATAGAAGCATTTAATTGATTCCTGTTTTTTTTTATTTAAAGGAAACAATTTTTATGATGAAGAGATTCCAACAATTTTAAATAAAATCAGTTCTGAAGAAAGAAAAGCATATATCTTAATGGATAAAATCCAACCTTTAACAGTTAGAAATTATTTGTTGAGAAAAGGGAAATGTGAAGAATTTGAAGTCATTAGTGAATTAGGAATTTATGGAATATTTATTGGGTAAACTTCAATGATTATTTTTTTTATTTCATCATTATTGGTATTTCATTTGAATTTAATCAAATTTAGGGATCCTGAAAAAGTATACTTAAACAAGGAAGGAGGACACCTTCTTAGAACAAAAAGCTCTACTGTAAATGAAGGAGGAGTTGCATCTGGATATTCTTTTCTTGATACACCTTATTTAACAGATGAATAATCCAATAAAATAAAAATGCAAATCAAAAAAAAAATTGAATTTATTCTTTTTTTGAGTGTTATATACAAACTAAATATATTGGGTAAAATTGACAACATTTTCAAGAGTGGCCAAAGAAGGTCCAAAGTCTTTATGTTCTTTGTGCTCTTTGTGTTCCTTAGTTTCTTTAATATCTCTTGTATTTGAATCTTTCATATCTTTTGATTCCTTTGTCGTATCTTTTCCTTCTTTTGTACCTTCTTTTTGTTGATTTACTTCATCATGCCTAAATTCTACACACCTTTCATTAATTCTTCGAATTTGTCTCAATCTTTCAATAAAATTTGAAACATATGATTGGTTATGAACAACTTGAGAAAGTCTATCTGCATGAATAGCAACTTGTCGAATAAAAATACCAATACAACTCTCGGAAATGACTTTTGGAGTTGTTAAAGGAGAAAAATCTGGGAATCCTGGTTTCGTTTTCATTTTAACTTCAAATGCGTCATCATCGAGTGGAGTAATAATAATTTTGACAGCATCAAATTGACTAGGAAGTGTTCCTAATTAAATTTGTTTTTTTTTAAAAAAATTAAAAAAATTAAAGGTTTGAAAAAAAATTTTAAAAAAAAAAAATTAAAAGTGAACCAAAATTAAATTCTGAGTTTGAATCATTATATACAATCGTAACGTAGTCATTTCCAATGTGTTTCTTTTTTAAGAACCATGAATTTGGTTCGGATCCCTATTTAAAGTTTTTTTTTTTTTTTCCTGATTTTTAGACAGAAAAAGAAAAAGAGGAAGAAGAAAAAATCAAACATTTGATGGCATTAATGTTGCTACATGGAAAATAATTTGAGTAATATCGTCTTGCCAATAATAAGAATATTTTCCATCCAAATCATTTGAAGTATCAAGACCTCCAGTATATATTTCTTTACAATCTTTATTGAAAAAAAAATTATTTTTTTAAAAAAGAAAAGTTGGAGTGGAAAACATAAAATAAAATAAAATAAAATAATAAAATAACATAAAAATAGAATTACCTTTTAATCGAACTAATCTTCCTAAATTTTGAAGGAATTTATTATATCTTGGAGATCCATAAGTGTTTGAAAGAATTTGACCCTCTTTATCTTGTCCTTCATCCACGAACACAATTCCAATCTTTTTAAAAAAATAAATATTATATTATATTCTGTCCAATAATTGAATTGGAAATAAACAAAAGATAAGATACTTTATGGAATTCAACTCCGGGAATACGATCCAAATTTTTGATTGCTCTTGTTGTATTCTCTCCTTCTTTTAATGGCAAAAAGGAAACATTTGAAACGCCTACAATTGTATTGATAAAAATATTATTTCTTTTTCATGTCAATTTAAATGAAATTTACTTGGATAAGGTTGGAGTTGAAGAAAAAAGAATCCAGGATGAAGTCCAAGATCATTTTTTAGAGCCATATTATCAGGTTGATCTTTTAAATATTCTTGAAATATTTCACTTGGTTTAAAAGGATAAGATATTGGTTTATCAACTTCATCATCTTTTGGAATTTTTGCAAGATAAGGAGTACTTTGTCTCCTTGATTTTAAACGGGCATATTTCTTTCGAGCTTCATCACTGTAAATTTTCTTTTTTTCAGAATCCAAAAAAAAAAAAAAAAAAAAAAAAAAAAAAAAAAAAAAAAATACATTGAAGTCTTTGCTCTTCCTCTAAAGCGACCATCTTCGGTAGCATCTTCATCAGAGTGTTCACTTAAATTTGGTTCCCAAGGAGTTTGAGGGAACCTTTCTGTTTCCATTGATTCTCTAAAAAAAAAAAAGAAATTGATGAATTGGATTTAAGAAAAGGAAAGAAAAGAAATTACTGAGGAGTATTTGAAACTTGATTTTGATTGGATTCAATCTTATCAACTTTTTGGATTTGTTCTTCATCTTTGATTTTCTCTTCGATTTTAACTGACTTTTCTATTGGTGTATCATCTCGTTTACTTTGTTTATCCTCTTCTTTTGAACCTCTTCTTCCATCATCTATTGAAACCTTTCTCTGATTATGACTTTGATTTTGGCTTTGATTTTGATTGGTTTCAACTTCAGGTTTGGGGACTTTTTCTTCTTTTGAATCTGAAATTTTTTCTTTTTCTTTCTCATTTTTTTTCCAATGCATCATTAACATTCCTGGGAGTGTCATATTATCTGGTTCTAAATTTTTTTTTTTGAAAGAATTAATTAATTAATTTGATTTTTATTTTTATTTTATTTTATTTTATATTATTTTTGTTTTGTTCAAGATAGAGAAAGAAATATAAAAATTACTGTCACTAATTTTATTTTGAAGTTTAGTAATGAAGGAGACAGCACCAGTTGGTCTTCTAACAACAATCTCAGTCCATCCAGATTTAGATGTCGAAATTGAAAGAACAGATGAACCACAAATCCATTGTTTAGTTGTACTATTTTCCAGAAGAAACTCTGATAAAAATGATCTAAAGTTTAGAAGAAGTTAGTTATAAAGCATAAAGTTTTTTTTTTTTCTTTTTTTTTTTTCCTACCTAGTTGGTTTAGTATGACAATTAGCATAGGTATATCTTGCTAAAATATCAAAGCAAACATGTGCCAATTCACTAACATTATTATGAGTTTGAGCAGCAAGGAGTCCTACAAAAAATGATGTTAATAAATGTGGAAAACGAAAACAATGTCAAATTGTTGAAAAAAAAAAACCTTTAGTAATAAATGGAATATATGATTTCCTATCTGCTTGCTTTAATGCAATGAACCAAACAAACATAACATGAAAAGCAAGATCATATACATATCTGTTCACAATTTCAGTTTTATCACCACCATCTAGTTTGTTTGTTAATAAATCAGAATTTTAAAAATAAGGATTCAAAATTTTGACTTCAACTGAAAGAAAATAATTCTTACCTTTAACAGGTCTAAATGTTACATATTGAAGAGCAATCCCAAATAATCGTTTATAATCTGCTTCAACAAAATTAATATACAAATCAGGAATTTGAATTAAAGCAGATAAAAATTCCAAGATGTGAAGAGAGAGTCGAACATTTGATGCAATTTGAGAAAGTTTTAAGATGATACTTTGCAAAAGTTTGGTCATGGAAAGTGGGAGTTCAAGATTACAAATTGTAAGAGCATGAATACAAGTTTTTGGAGTATTAGACCATCGATAAAGTCCTTTTTCAAAACAAAGAATCATTTCATCGTGTTGTTTTTTTGATAAAATATGTTTATAAGCAATCATTCCAGATAAAATGTTGAAGGCATTTACATAGATGTCAGTCTAAAGAGAAAAGAAGAAAAATAAAAATTTTTTTTTCATTTAAAAAAAATTAAAAAAAAAAAAATTTAAAAAAATGAAAAAATGAAAATGAAAAGCTCATAAAAAAAACCTTAGAAGATGCTAATTTACCTCCAGATCCAGTGGTTGGTAATACATGAGGATTACCACTTGGAGGTAAGGTTTGTGCCATAACCAAACTTTCTGATAGTATTTTATCACAAAGGAAAGTCTGCAATCTACTAATCTCAGCATCTGCTCCATGGAAAAGTCTAATTGATTTCAAAATAAGAATAAATGAAAAGAGGAAAAAGGAAACAAAAAAGAGAAATGAATAAAATACGTTTTATCAGCCAATTGAATACTTAATCCTTGAAAAATTGAATTGTGTAGATCGGTCGTTTGAGATGTTTGAATTAGATGAAGCATTGATGATACATATTCACTTGATAAGAATTGTTCTATTTCATTTCCATCCTGAGTAATCGGTGGAAAACAATGGACGTAAGGACTTGGTTGTGATTTTGTACCTAAATAATGTTAAATTAAGAAGGTTTGAGGAAAAAAAAATCAAATAAATCAAATAAATCAAACCATCAGGAGATTCCAGTTGTAAAAAACCTGTTCTATCAGCTCGAAGTGACATTAATAGTAATGAAGCTTGTAATAAGAGGTCTGTTCGAATCTTTATTTTTTTTTAAAAAAAAAAAAATTAAGTTTTTTGATTTCAAGAATTAGATATGAAATTACTTTGCTCCTCAGGATTAAAAATAATTGTTTACAAACAAAAAGGAAATGATTAGGAGGATAATGATATAATTTCTTTTGAGCAATTAATATGAGTCCATCCATTGCCGCTTTAGATGATTGAATTGCCCTTTCAGATCCTATATTTTCCAAGTTAATTATTAAAAACCAATTATTTTTTTAAAAACAAATAAGTAAATAAATAAATAAATAACCAGCATGGGAGGGATTACAAATACAATTAACAAGAACTTCAACAATAGCGGGAAAGAATTTTGAATGTGTTTCAACAAGGATGCCAATCAAAAAATCTAAAGAAATTAATTGAATATCTTGATCATCTTCAGTTTGTAGTTGAGAAAAATGAGGAATAATTATGTGTTCAATTAATTCGCTTTCATATATTTCTTTTGTTGAAGAGTAAGTTTGTTCTAACATTTGAAGCGCACGAAGTCTAATGCTTTTAACAACTGCAATTTTTATTTTATTTTATTTTTTTTTTTTTTTTTGAAAAAAAAATTCTGAGTTTGAAAAAAATAAAATAAAAAATGTACAATCTTTTCTCATAAACTGTTGTACAAGGGAACTAAATTCTTGAATCCAACCAGGAGAACCTGGATATAAATTATCAAACTTGTAAGCTAATAAAGTAAATAAAATATCTCCATTCATATAACCAGCTACTTCTTCCAAAATTTGAAAATATCTTTTTTGTTTTTTTTTTTTTTTTGAAAAAAAAAAAATTCATTATTCCTCTGTTCATGGAAATCAAAATAAAAAAAATAAATTAAAATTAACTTTTCAGTGTTTCCTGAAAATTGGCCAGCAATAATTAATTCTTGAATATGAATTATAAGATTTTCATAAATTTTTGCATCAGAATTTTCTTCAGTTTTGATCATCTTTTTCTCAATGAAATATGTTTTTAATTCTAATAAAATATCAAGTCCAGAATCCCATTCAATATGTGAAAGCTTGAAGAAAGAAAAAAAATCAATAAATTATAGTAAAGGAAGAAAAAATTGACTTACATCCTTTCCAAATTTTTTAATTAATCTTTGAATTGATAAGAGAACTTCGTGATTTGTAATTTCATGATGATATTGAAGAACATGAATAAAAGAAGGAAGGACAACAGAGTATGAAGGAATTAAATTTGCAACTCTTTGGAAACCCCAACATGCCATACCTATATTTTATTTTATTTTGTTGAAGGTTATTTATTTATTTATTTATTTATTTATTTCAAAAATTACCAATAAAAAAGATTGCTCCTCTTAATAAATTTCCTGCATTTCTATTCGCAGGATTTTCAAGAGTTTCACAAAGAATTTTGATTGAATTCCAAGCACAATGACTTTTTAATAAATTTCTTAAAATTTGCCAGCTTTGTTTGGAAAAACTGTAATTTTTTTTAAAAAATATAGATAGTTTTGAAATAATAGAATTAAAAAAAAAAAAAAAAAAAAAAAAAAAAAAAAAAAAAAACAATACCTTTCAGCATTCACAGTTCTACACAAAGTTTGAACATAAGGAACTAAACAATGTTGAGGAATAACTCCATATCTTACAACTACGTCCATAAAATTTAAACAATGTTCAACTTCTGCAGGATATTGTGAATTCAAACAAACACGACAAATTCCTGTAATAAGTTGAGAAATTTCTTCTTCTTCAAAAAATGCAAAATTAAATTTAACAACATTGGTTGTTAATTCAAGTAAAGCAACAATTTCTTTATGAAGGAGTTTTTGTTTTGGAGGTTCAAGAGATAAGATAGCAGACATCCAAGATAATATTAAAGTAGCAATATTCTTCTCAAAACAAGAGATATCCCTTCCTTCCTTTGTTAATTTCTTTAATATGGATAATTTATAGGGGAAATCTTCCATTTTTGTATGTTTTCGTACAATATTATAAAATTTTGATCTAATGACATCTCCTAATTGATCATTTTGACTTTCAACTAAAATTGCAAGAAAAATAAAGGTTGCTTGGCGAGCTTCAAGTGGCACCCCTTCCCGAAGTAAATCCTCAATTGTGTAAAGTATAATCTCAACATCATTTATAAGATAACGTGAAACTATATCTGAGAAATCTTTTAATGTTTTAATCCTAGTTTGAAGTGGTTCTGAAGGTGAAAGGTCATGAAGATAAGCTTTTAATTCATTTGCATTTGCATAAGTGACTGGTTTTGATTGGGAATTTGATACAGAGGACAATGAATTTTGAGAATTTGAATGACTTAATTTATAAGTTTGAGGTGCTGGAGGAGGAAATGAAGTTGAATAATTATCAAAATGTGCTGTCTCTCTCAAACTTTGAGTTAAATTTGTTTGAAAAAAACTATTCTGCGTAGTAATTGAACCCCCTGAAGATATAGGAGGTGTAAACAATGGTAACGTTGTATTTAAATTCCCACCTCCTCCTTGAAGTGGAAGTGTTCCATGAGATAAACTTGGGTTCAAAGTGGAAGTATGTGTGTTTGTATTCGACCCTGATGGGCCACCAGTTGAATGAGTGAGATTAGGGGAGGAATGTGATGAAGTGTTAGGTGAAGGGTGGTCTTTTGAAACAGGGCTTGAAGAAGTAGGACTTGATGGAGGGTTCGTATTTGAAGAAGAAGAGTTGTTATTGAGAGGAGTTGTTGGGTGTTGGGTTCCACTGGCCCAGTTACGAATCTTCTCTAATGTCTTGGGCAGTACCGACATCTCAAACAGCAGCAGATCACTCCTCCTATTTTACTTTTTTTTTTACTTTTTTTTTCCGCCATGATTTTTTGAGAAAAAAAAAAATGGCGAAAAAAATGGCGAAAAAAATGGCGAAAAAGTTTGGAAGAAGCAAAGAAATTAATTAGAGGACTTGGGCAATCATTTTCCCTTGGACAAAAACTTAATGAACTTGAAGGAAAAAACAAAAAAAACAAGACAAAAAAATAGCAAATGAAAGATATTTTATATGAACTTTTTTAGCTCTTGTCAAGAGAAAATTGAAGATGGGATAGCGAAGATTTGAAGGAAGATTTGGAGGTTGAAGAAAGATGGACCCAAAGGGCAAGTCAACAATAATTATTACAGTTCTTGCTTTCACTTACCAAAATTCAAAAGGACAATCACAGAGCTTTGACTCAGATAATTGAAACTGAACCCCTTACAGTTGTAAATAATTGGAATAATTGTGATTCAAAAAAAGACAGTCACAAGAAGCTGATCCTGACGAGTAGTAAGTTAGTTAGAATGGGGAGACAGATACAATATGATGGTGTAGTTTATTGTGACTGGAGGATAAATGTAAGGAGTTGTGTTGGTGAAGAATTTTTCTTTGGAGTTCTAGCTTATAGTACAGTTGCATACTTTCTTGCTTCTATTATGTTACTGGTCGCAATATTTTTCAGAGTTTGATCTTTTTTTACCCTTTCATTATGACTTGAAGTTTCATTGATTGAACAATAGGCATTTATCTTACAAGAGAGCTTTCGGACTTTTGGACCAAATCAAATTTTAATCATACTCCTGAGCAGCACTTTTTGTAATCTTTTCTTTTTTTCTTTTTCTTTGAAACAAAGAATTTGGAAAATTCACGAAATAATATAAATAGGCTTGACAATGAATGGGATACTTTTATTTTTTGGGAATAACACAATTGCAACTGCAATTTTCTGGGCTCTTGGTTTTTCAATTGTTATTCTAACTTGTGCTAGTTATGCTTATTTCTTGTATTGCTTCATTTTTTTTTTGTTTTGTTTCAAAGAATGTCATGATTTTCATGATTTTTTCCTTTTAGAATGATAACTTTTCAAGCTCAAATTAATACCAACTTTATTACAAGCCCCAAAAATTTTCGAATAATTCTGATATTCTTTGGAGTGGAATTGACAACAGTTTTTGTATTCCTCCTTGGATTTTCAGAGCATCAGAATTTAATTGGAGATTTTGAAACATCAAATACTTTATTTATTGCTGCCTTTTATTTTTTTATCGTCAATTTAATAATTTTTCTACCTTACCACCTTTATTGTTCCATTGTTATATTAAAGATGATGGGAAAAAGAGATCTTCAAGTGAGTCAAACTATGAAGCTTATTTTATTTAAGGTTGTTTTTTTTTTTTTTTTTTTTTTTCTTTTTTT
>Ga0209960_1004322_pt1 | contig 11011 bp, 11 predicted proteins | sample ThiBiot_500_plan_2_FD_183947 | JGI IMG/M metagenome (GOLD analysis project Ga0209960, IMG submission 183947) | Wastewater bioreactor microbial communities from Cape Town, South Africa - Thiocy_expt_500_plan (SPAdes) | ecosystem: Engineered > Bioreactor > Thiocyanate-remediating >... | reverse complement strand
AAAACAAAAAAATAAAATAAAAAATGAAATAAATAAATATAAAAAAAAACAATGAATAATGAATTCAAAAAAAAAATGCAAAATAGATAAATGAATATTATATATTTCTATTATATATTGTGGCAATAGAATAGAATAGGAATAGAATAGAATGGGGAGGGAGAAGACTCACTTTTCTTTTTTCTTTTTTCTCTTTTGAATAAATTTTTCTTTTTTCTTTCTTTTTTTCTTTCTTCTTTTCCTTTTTGGCTCATTTTTTTCCAAGAATCGCTTCATTTTTCATTTCCTTTTTCTTTCCCTTCATTTATTATTATTCTTATTATTCTTCTGCAGTAAAAATGTTTTTTTGGCAGCCAACTGTGGTCATTATGTTCGTGTGGTAGAGTTTTTACTTGGACAAAAGAATTTAGACTTCAATGCAATTGAGTTGGAGGAGAAATTCAGGTCTTCCATTAGAAAAGATATACTGAAAATTTTCAGATGTGATCATTCACTTTGATCGTTTTCATTTTTCAAGGTCCATTTTAAGTACTCTACAACAAACTGATCTCTATCTCTATATACAGATACTACTCTTTTGTCATTGGCAAGCATTTAATAAATTTTTATTTCCATCTCTTTAAAGCTCAATTTCATGGAATGTTATGATGAAGTTTATGAAAATCATCTATAGAGGAGTTTCTTATGGAATTCGGGAGAGAGGATTCTCAAGATTTTGTGGAAACATAGAAAGTTTGAAGATATTTCCAGAAACCAAATATGTTGCCATCATTGCAAAGTTTGTATTTTTTCATTTTCTATGGGAATTAAACAATAATCAAGACTAGTGGAGCGAACTACATAATTAACATCTAAGATGCTTTCAATCGAGATAAAACAAGCCAATTCATGTTTTCATTTGCATTTTTGAAATATTGTTGTGATTTCATTTTGCCTGTGATGATCTTTCCTAAAGATATACTCTCCATTTCCACTTCAAAAGTTTGAGGCAAATTGACTCTTTCGTCTCCATTTGCCCTTTTTTTTTTTTAAACTCATGTTTTAGACATCTACAAAATGGAATAATAAAAATAAAGGTCTCTTTTGATAAAAAAATTGTTGAAGTTTATTGATTTGATTTGAACTTTTCAATTTGTTCTTGGATTCTTTTGAAAAAGTAATTATGTTCACTTTCGAAACCTTTATTTCTGGAAACCTCGAAGATGTGTTGCCAAATATTCTTGAGAAAGGGTACAAAAACCTTTTTTTTATTTTGATTTTGATTTTTTTTTTTTTTTTTTTTTGGGAAAAGAAAAATGGAAAATACCTCTTGTTGAATCGATGAATTAGTTAACAATGTTTCAATTTTGGTTAATTTTTCAGGGAATTCTTTAGCTTGGGTGAGTGATTCATGAATTAAAAAATTAAGGGTTGGGAATTCTTCTTCTAATAAATTTTGAGATGGATTCCAAGTGGGTCCAATTCTTTTGAAATTTGAAAGCAAAATTTCTATTTCTAATCTTTCTCTCCAACAAAGAATCTCTTTTGTATTTTTGAGAGTCAAAATTTCGGAGATTGAGAGATATATTTCAAATTGATTTGAAGAAGGTGGAGTGAGGGAGTTAATTTTCTCTGGAAAAGGGGATTTGGCAACTGAGATTAATGATAGTGAAAATAAAAATGATTCTTCTCTAGTCTTGCAAATTGGGAAAATCTTGGCATCCCATAATGAACATTTTCTTTTATCTTGTAACCAAGATTGAACCTTTTTGAATTTGTTTATTGAATTGAAGAAATGAATAAGATGAAACAAACAAAAGTGAAAACAAAAAGAAAAGAAAAAAGAAACTAGTTGAGGGTTTATCGATGAAAAAATATTTTGAAGGGAGGAACCAAAAATTGTAATATCATGGATTGAATTATAGCTTTTTTTCAGATCATCTTCAGTTGAGAAACATAATGTAACATAGTAATCAGTCTATTTTTTTTGAATGAGAGAAAGAAAGAAGAAAGAAAGAAAGAAAAAAAAAGAAAAAGAAAAAAAACTTGATTCAAGTTAACTTCTAAGGTGTAAATAAATGAGTTATCAGTAATGATTGATCCTTTTGGAATTAAAGTATTGCTTTTTTTATAGAAAAAAAAAAAAAAAGATTGGGTTAAAAGGAATAGATAAAATTGCCAAATGAAAATTAAGAACCTTATTATACAATGAGATCCAATAGTAATGTTGGGTTCAATTTTAGAAAGTTCAATGACATTATCTTTTCCTATTTGACATGTGTCAAAATATTCAAAAAAACTTGATATATAAGTTGAGTTCAGTTCTCTAGATTTCAAATCACTAAAGATAAAAAGTTAAATAAGTTTGGAATGAAGGGAAATGGAAATGAAACAAATAAACAACTTGTTACAAAGAATTGCTCTATTCCCAGAAATTTCATATAAAAAATTGCTGATTCCAGAATAATGTTCAATGTATTCCTCCATTGTACCAATATGATAAAATATTGAACTATTCATAATTAATACTTGCAATGGAATATCTAAGAAGAAAAAAAAAAAAAAAATGGAATGGAATCGTTTGGAAAAAAAAAAAAAAAAAAAAAAAAACTTTTCAATTTCTGATAAATGGTTTTTCTAACTTCAACAATATTGTTTTCTTGAGTGGTGACATTTGCCAAATTATTTGTGTATTCATCATTTGAGTTTGGTCCTTTTATTAAATTATTACTCAAGGAAATATTAAAACAATAAATTGAAAAAAAAAAAAAAAATACCAAGTGCTTGTAAAAAATCTCCATATGCATCTATTTCACATGAAACTGGTTTAATTTCTTGATAAATCTATATTGATTTGGTTTGTTTAAAGGTCTTTCAAAGAGAATGAATCAATACATTTAGTAATTTTAGTGAGGTTTCTCTATCAAAGTAATAAGCACTATCAGTATATACAAGTTCCTCTTTTTCTTTTACCTTTTGTTTTTTTGGATAACAAAAACGAATAAATAAAAAATCTAAACAAAGATAGACAAAGAAGAAAAAAAAAACATTAACAACTGCACTTTCATCTTTCATAATTTTAATTGATGGTTTATGAAGAAATTTAATGGCTTCCTTTTGAATAATCTTTCTTTGCAAGTCATCCAAAAGATAATCATCCTTTAATTCATCTAAGTTATCAAACACAAAAACTCCGTGAGTTTGTCCAATTGTTAGAGTTGATGGATGTCCAAGTGCAGTAAATCCTTTCTTGTGGAATGAACAATTTTCATCTATTGTAGAGATTTTTCAGTTTTTTTGCTATTATTTTGGGAAACAAAGTGAATAAATTTACCACAAGAATTAAATAACTCAATATCATCAGCACAAGTAACAAAAACCTATTTTTTGAATTTTTTTTTTTTTTTTAAAAAAAAGAAGAAAAAAAAAGACTAAAAAAGAAGAAGGTGAACGAAAATGGATAGAAAATGAATACTCCAGGAGACATTCTTTGTGGAAAGTGAATATACATAATCAATTTTAATTCAAGCATTTGAAGCATTGGTGCTATAATTACGATTTTTTTTTTTTCCTTCAAAGAAAACAAAAGAGGAAGAAAGAAAAAAGAAAAAAGAAAAATACCAATCGGAAGAGAAGTAAAAATTTTTCCAGTAGCACTAACATGAGGCAATCTCTTACTATATCCCCCAGCATGAATCAGTAAAACCAATTCTTTTATAATGAGGTTGTTAGGAAAAAAAAAAAAAGAGAAAGAAAGAAATAGAAAAGAAAGAAAATAACTCGAGTTCATCTCATCTTTTTGATACTTTGATTCCAAAAACTCTAAAGCATGTAATGTTGAACCTCCATTTCCAATCTTAGGCCCTGGTGGATCTGAAACAACATGATAACTAATATTAAAAAAAATTTTTTTTAAAAAAAAGAGTGAATAAATGAAAGAGATGAGAGTCTAAGAAATCTCAAAAAGACCTTGGTGTGGATGGAATCTCATTTCTTGCAAGCTTTCTATGGATCTGTTCTTCATAACTTTCTGCCTACAGATAGGAAAATCCATCAACTCTTTTGAAACATTCAATCAAACATAAAAATAAAAACAAAAGAATAATATTTAAAAATCTTACTTGATTTTGGTCACAAGCAGTGATAAGAATGATATCCCAAAATCTAAATAATGTTGGTTCTTGAAGAAGTCTTTGATAGTCTATAACCTTTGCTTTGTGAAATCTCTTGAAGGACTCCATTTCTTCAATTAATCCAAAATTAATTTTCTTTGAATTCCTTTAAAAAAATTTGTTTGTGTGCGGGTGATGTGGTCAGGAAAGCAGGGAGCAACACAAAATCAACACGTCAACAAAAACTAAAAACTGTAAAATATAAAATAAAATTTTAAAGCTCATTTTATGATAAAATTTCAAACAAAATAAAATAAAACTCAATAAAACAATTAAAATGAGTGATGAATACCTCAAACAAAAGCGCCAGAAGCTCCAAAACGAGAGACCTTTAGATATTCAATACTGGTACCCTCTTGTGTCTGAACTAACATTCAAGACTTGGTGGTTTAGTATCTCTCTTGAGGAAGCAAATGCTATCACGAAATACTACAAATGCTTCTCTCTCAACTCAACTCTCGAATGGAACCAACAAGATAAGGATTCACTCCAGTCTTTCAAAAACAAAATTGATGCACTTATTGTTCAAGCTAAACAAGAAGTTGGAAAGAAAGAAGAGAATGAAGATTTTTCTTTCTTTTGTAGACTTGGATCAAGAAGTCCAAAAGATGCTGTCTTGGAGGGTTCAAGCTCACTTCAAAGACTTAAAGTTGGAATGAACTGTGAGTTTGAGAGACTTAATGAAGGAATGAAGGAATCAATTGAACAAATGGAAAATCCAGTTTCAATTATAGTTACCAAAGAAGATTATATGGCTTTTAAAAGGGCTGGAATGAAAGCAATGGAGATGAGAACAAGTGATGAAGTCTTGGATCTATTTCTCAATAGTGAACGAGTTTATACAGACTTACTCCTAGAACTTATGTTCCCTGACTTATTTGAAGCAAAGTTTATTTTGAGGGAATGGTGTTCTAAACTTGAGTATGAAATGGAGTTCAGAGGATTTATATTTAACAATAAATTCAATTGTGTTACTCAATATGACAATCAAGCATTTTACCCCATTGTCGCTGAGAATAAGAAGCTCATTGAGGACTCCTTGAGGAATTATTATGAAATGAAGGCTCTACCTTATTTAACAGAGAAAAAAAAACATTCTGAACTCTCTCAACAGTTTGATAATGTTGTGATTGACTTTGGGATCTTGGACCTTCATTCTTCACCTCCAGAGATAGTTATCATTGAACTCAATCCCTTTGAACGGACAACAGGAGCATCTCTTTTTTCTTGGCATGATGATCTCAAAGTAATTCAAGGTGAATCTGAGTTTGAATTTCGTGCATTTGAAAAAGATCCATTTGTTGGTTACAATCTTGAAGAAGTGATCATCCCCGATGTTTACCAATTCATCCTTGATCAAAAGAAGGAGTTTTTAAATGAGAGAATGAAACAAAAGAAAGAAAGAAAGCCATCAACTTCAACTTCAACTTCAAAGACTAAAGATTGTTTAATAATGTAAAAAAAGTTTTAATTTTTTTTTTGTGGATGATAGTTTCTGTAATTTGTAACCTATAATTTTGTTGATTTCATTCATTTTATTTATAAAAGAGGAAAAGAAAAGAAAAAATAAATGAAATTTTTTTTTTCTGACTTTTTCTTGAAAATTTGGGAAAAGAGGGAAATATTTCAAATCAAAAAGGTAACATGAAACTAAGGATTTCTTAGTTGAAAGTTCCCTTTTGCCATCGGACAAAAAAAAGAATTAAAAAAAATAAAAAAATTTAATTAGAGTCTTTGAAGTTCAACCCCTTCTTCTTCTTCTCTCCCTCAGCATTCAACACAACTCAACAACTCAACATAACTCACTTGTATTCAGCCAGGATTTCACTTGAGTCTCATTAAACGCAGAAAACACTTAAAAAAATTCAATGACAGAACAAAGGCCATCTCAACACCCAAAAGTATTTTTTTTTTTTTTTTGATCCCTTGTTTCAGAACTTTCATTTGTTTATTTGTTTATTTGTTTTTTGAGTTTTTTGAATTTTTTTTTAAAACTTTTTGATCTTTTTTTTTTTTTTAAAAAAAAAAACTTAATAACGTTTCAATATATATATATATTTTTAGCTCTCAGTAGAGTTATGGGATGGGTTTCCTTTAGTTGTGAAGAAAACTGAATGTGGGTTACAATCTTGTAAGGATATTCTTCAATTCTATAAAAAGAGAGCTCAAATTGAAGAAGAATATAGGTTTTTTTCCCTTCTTCTTCTTCTTCCCTTTTATATTGACACTCTTTTTTTATTTTTATTGAAATGTTTTCTTGAAGGTTTAATTAATTAATTCCCCTTTTTTTTTGATTTTGTTTATTATAGCAAAGCATTAGTCAAACTTTGTATTTCAGCAACAAGTGAAAAGAGAATTATATTTAAAGGAAGAGGAAACAATTCTGTTATTGCTGAATCTCCGTAATATAACTTATTCTTTTGTTTTCTATTTCAAAAAATGATTGAATTCATTTAATTTCAATTTAATTTCAATTTGGTTTGGTGAAAATAGCTCAATTATTCATAGTTGGGAAACAGTCATTGCTTCCACAGAAAGAGCTGCTAAAATTCATGGAGAAACAGCCAAAAAGGTTCTTTCTCTACAATCAAAATAAACAAATCTAATGTAAATAAATAAATAAATAAATAAATAAATCAGATAAATGATCAATGTGCTGAACCAGTTGGTTCATTTATTAAAGATATGGAAAAATCTCAAAAACAAGTTGTTGTGGAAGGAACAAGATTGACAAAAGAACTTGATGATATATTACAAATGATGGAAAAAGCAAAACAAAACTATATGAAAGCTTGTGTTGATAATGAAATGGCTGAAAAGGCTGAAAAAGAAGCAAAAAGTGATCCATCAAAATCAAAAGATCTATCAAAAGTTAATTTTACTTTTTTTTTATATATTTAAATCTTTTGTTTTTGAGATTTTTCCAGATCTTTAATAAATAACTCTAAATACAAATAATTTCATTCAGATCACTGGACGAGTGACAACATGTCAAGAAAAGGTAAAACAAACTGAAAAAGAATATCGAGAAAAACTTGAGTGTGCCAATGCAATTCAAGACAAATTGCATAAAGATCAAATGCCAAAAGTCCTTGATGTATTATCATTTTACTTGATTTTATTATTTTTCGAGAGTGAAAATATATTTATGAAGGGAAAAAAAAAAAAAAAAAATAGGAATTAGAACATTGGGAAGAAGTAAGGAGTAAATTAATTAAATCCAATATGAAAAAGTTTATTTTTGCAGTTGAACGAGTTCCTGAAGTTTTAAAGGAAGCAGTTGAGCAAATGGCATTTTTTATTTCCTTTATTTGATTTTTTTCCCCCTCCTTCTTCTCTTAATCATTCCTCTTCCTTAAAAATAGGCAAAAGGTATTGATGTAATTGATAGTCAACTTGACATTGAAAGATTTATCGAGGATAATAAGACATATAATGTTCCTCCATCAAACATAGAATTCGAAGTCTTTTTTTTAAAAAAAAATTTAATTAATTAAGTAAATGAAAAAATGAAATTATATAGAACTATGTCCCTGGTGTAGCTACTGAGAAGCAAAAATTTGATTTAAGTGAATTACGTTCAAATCTTGGATCATTTGCAAAAAAGGCTACCCAAAAATCAGCTGAAGCTTTATCTTCAGCTGCTGGTTTATCTTCCAATAATGCATCATCATCATCATCGTTTTCATTTATTACAAAGGAAGAAAAGAAAGGAGTTTTTGATGTTCCCTTGGAAGAAGTGATGGAACTCCAAAAAGTTTGCCATTTATTTATTTATTTATTTATTTATTTATTTATTTATTTATTTATTTATTTATTTATGACTGATTATACTATGATTTTTTCATTTGAAAAAACAAAAAAAAAAAAAAAAAAAAAAAAAAAAAAAAAAATGAAATTAGGATCAACCAGAATTAGAACTTCCTCGAATTGTTCCTTGTCTAACAGAATCAGTTATTGCTTTAGGTGGACTTAAAACTGAAGGAATTTTTAGGTTTGCAAAACTTTTTCAAAAAAAAAAAAAAAAAAAAAAAAAAAAAAAATACAATAAAAAATAATAGGGTTCCAGCTTCTGCGAGTGAAGTGCAAATATTAAAAAAACAATTCAATACTGGAAATTATGATACTTCAGTCATCAATGATGTAAACGTTCCTGCTGCCCTTCTTAAACTTTGGTTAAGATCATTACCTGATCCATTAGTGCCCAATGCTTTATAATATCCTTTTTTGCTTGAGTTTGAAATTTTTTTTTTCTTTTTTTTTTTTTCTTCTTTCTTTCTTTTTCTTTTTGTTTAAATAAAATTATTTCTTAACTCCTCTACTGAACAAGCAATCAATTCAATATCCCCAGAAGCTTCTGTTGCTCTCTTCCAAAAACTTCCCCCTCTCAATTCTAAAGTTATTAAACATCTTATTCAATTTCTATCAACTCTAGCACAACCCGAAAATGTGAAGTACACTCGAATGGGATTGGAAAATCTTGCAATGGTTTCTTTTCTCTTTTCCTTTTTCCCAACAACCTTTGATCTTTGATACCTTTTTTTCTATTCTTTATAGGTATTTGCTCCTTCTTTAGTCAGATGCCCTTCTGATGATCCCCTTCAAATTCTTGCAAATGCAAAATTGGAACAAAGATTTTTAAAGTATTTAATTGAAGGACTTTGCCCTATTGATCAAAATAAACCTGAAGAAATAACCAACCAACCCGACTCTCAACAGGATGAAGCTTCTTAATTCTCCTTTACCATTAACTTAACTTTGATATCAAACAATTGTTTTAGAAAAAAAAAAGAAAAAGAAAGAAAAAAAATTGTCAAACAATCTTTATTATACTTTTTGTTAACAAAAAAAGAAAAGAAAAGAAAGAAAATCAACGTTAGCTCTGTGGAATCTATTTGAAAAGAAAAGAAAATTATGTTTTAGTTCTATTTCCATAAAATAGAAAGAAATCATTTTCAAAAAAGAAAGAAAATTTTAATCAGGGAATTGTAGTTTGAATTTTTCGCCCTCAGTGATCAGGGAAAAAATGTGTTCATCATTTTTGAAGTAAGAAAATAAAAATAAAAATAAAAAAAATAAAATAAAAATTGAAATGAATAAAAAAAAAAAATCTACCTGGACAACAGCAATTGAGCTAGACTACTTGTTTTTCAACCTACACAGTTAAAAGAAAAATATTACTTATTAAACATTTGAAATGAGAAAATAAGAAAAAATTAGAAAAATGAAAAAAAAAAAATAAATAAAATCAGCGATCTTGGTGTAAAGAGTCCTCATTGCCCAAATGGCTCTCTTTGAAAGATATCATCACAATAAAAAACAATCATAAAACAATCATAAAAATAAAAAATAGAAAAGAAAGAATTATACAATTATAGAATCAAAGAAGAAGAAGAAGAAGAAGAAAGAAAGAAAGAAAGAAGCTCACCAGTTCCCTAAAACCACGCTGAAAAAAAAAAAAAAAAAAAAAAAAAAAAAAAAAGCGTGGCTTTATAAATAAAATATCACTTCATAACAAACAAAGCTGTAAAATTTCCCGCCAAATTGATTGTTGGCTACGTCATTTTTTCTGTGTTTTGTCTTCTTTCATTTTTCATAATCACAATAATTATTGTTCTGATATCCTATTCTTCTCTTCTCCCTGTATTATTTTTTGTATTCTTATTATTTTGAAATATAACATTAACTTTTAACCTCAATTTTGAGTTCATTTTCCTCTTATTTTTTTGTTTTGTTTTGTTTTGTTTCTTGAGCAATTATTGTGAATAAATAAATGGAACAAGCAGAACAACTCCAAACTCAAATCACTCAATTACAAAGTGAAATTGATGGAATACATAAAGGAATTGTATTCACGATTGAGGTTTTTTTTTAAAAAAAAATCTTTCTTTTTCAAACAAACCTTATTTTATTTTATTTAGAAACAAAATGACCCAGATACCTCAAATTCATCAATCGGAGATGTTGAAAGAGAGATCCTCTTGGCAAAAGATAAATTACGAAATCTTCAAGAATTAACTATTCAACTTGTAACTTTAAATGAGACAGAAAATTTAGGATTAAAATTAGCAGAAATTCGAAAAAAAAATACAATTTTAGAACATCATTTTAATGAAGTCTCTTCTGTAATGCAATCTTCTATTATTGTCAATGAAGATGATGAAACAGGTTTTATTCAAATTCCCTTTGACTTTCATTTATTATTATTATTTATTTATTGCATCGATCTTTAATTATTTGATTACTTCTTAGATGCTTTTGTAAAAGAAATGGATGAAGTTCTTGAAGAATTCAAAAAGTCTCAAGTAGAATTTATTTTGTTTTGTTTTTGGAACAAAATAAAAAGTAACCATTTTCTTATTTTTTTTAAAAAAAATTCAATTAGACAAGAAAGTGGTTAATTCCTCTTGCAGGTGGTATTGTTGGTGGACTTGTATTTGGACCTGTAGGATTATTGATGGGTTTGGTTTTATTAATTAAATTTATCAATAACTTGTTCTTTTGAGAAAAATCAATCAAAAAAAATTTTTTTTTTTTTTTTTTTTTTGCAATAAAAATTAGGTTTGAAAGGATTAATTCCTCTTGGAGCAGTTACAATTATGGGAGCTGGAATTGGAGCTGGGGCTTCTTCAACAACTGAAGCTGTTATCCAACGAAAAAAATAACAACTTTCAAAATTTTGTGATAACTAATTTTGTTTTTGTATAAATAAATATGACAAGATAAGGAGAAGAATAAGAATAAGAAATACTATTGACCATTTCAAAAATCAAAGAAGAAAAATAAATTAAAAGATGGGAGATGTTGTTGATTTGACTGAAAACAGAAAAAAAAAAAAAAAAAAAAAAAAAAAAAAAAAA
>Ga0209960_1004319_pt1 | contig 11020 bp, 11 predicted proteins | sample ThiBiot_500_plan_2_FD_183947 | JGI IMG/M metagenome (GOLD analysis project Ga0209960, IMG submission 183947) | Wastewater bioreactor microbial communities from Cape Town, South Africa - Thiocy_expt_500_plan (SPAdes) | ecosystem: Engineered > Bioreactor > Thiocyanate-remediating >... | reverse complement strand
AAAAAAAAAAAAAAAAAAAAAAAAAAAAAAAAAAAAAAAAAAAAAAAAAAAAAAAAAAAAAATGAAAATGAAGTTTTTTTTTTTGTAATAATTCGAAAATTACCATCAAAATTGTTAATTTGAAACGCACTAATTTTGGGTCCCAATTGATTAGATTCAAGATAAAAACGAACTCTTCTGTGAAGTTGATGTGAAAGAGGAAGACGAAGTTGAATCTCTCCTTTCTTTTCTTTTTCTAGAGCTACATCCTTTTTTTGATCTCGATCTTGATTATCTTTTCCTTCCATTGTATTTTTTATAACCCTCATAAATTCTGCTTCACCAATTTCTTTAAATCTTGATCCACCTCAATAATTTAAAAAAAAAGAAGTAAGATTCCATGTTCATTTTCCTTTTTCCTTTAAAAAAAAAGAAATGGTCATAAAAGAATGTAATACAAAATTTATAGGAGTAGTCAACATAAATTTGAGAGGTTTTTCCTTGTAAAGGCCATCTAGATTTGATATTTACTGCAACTTCTTCTATTTCATGAGATGTTTCAATTACTTGACGAATTTCTTTTGCTCCATTTAATAATATATTTGCAGCACTTTCAAGTGACTATTGATCAAAATTGTGTGATTGAGAATTTTTTTTTGAAAAATTTAATTTTTTTCTTTTTCTCTATAAAAAAAAAATTTACTTCTAATTTTGTAAAATGTTTGATTTTAAGTTCTCGAGTATTTTTTTCAGAATAAATTTCTGAAGGAACTTGTTGAGACCATTTTAATGTTGAAACTGGTGAAATACTTTGCATTTCTTTTGTAACACGATCTAACATTTCAAGTTCAGATAAAATTGCACTTTTTTCATTTTTTTTTTGTTTTTTTGATTTTTAATCAACTTTCATTTTCTTGACCAAAAATTAAGAAAAAAACAAACAAAAAAAACCTCATGTAATCAATAAAAGATGTCACAGGCCAGGTTTGTTGATGAACCTTTTGTTGAGATGCTTCTTCATTTTCATTTTGATAAAATTTTGTTAAATCTATCTGTTGGACCTCTTTCATTAGTTTCTGATATGGCTGAGGGGAGCTAATTCATTATAAAATCAATCAATCAATCAATTCAAAAATACAATAATTTTTGGGTACAAAAACAAATTGAAATCAACCAAAAAAAAAAAGAAAGTGAAAAAAAAAAGAAAAGAAATAGATGGAAACAAAGTCTGATAATGAAATCAAAAAATATATTAGGAATCAAACCTTTCATGTTCTTCCTCTCCAGTTGGTTTCACAAAATAAACCTTCCTTTCAATATGAGGATCAGCAGTCAGTTTCAACCGCTTCAATCCATTCCCTTCCTCATTTTCCGCCATTTTTTTTTTCTTTCTATTTTTTTCTTATCAAAACAATAAACCATGTTGGCTCAATCAATTAGAAGACTGAGCTTGCAGTCCCAGTTTGTTCCAACTCAGCTTGGGTTAAAGCTCAACCAAGAGGATGTTAGAAAAATTGTAGACTTTATTGGGTTCAATTTTCTTCATTTCCTTTTCTTTTCTTTCATTTCTTTTATTTTCAGGAGAAATTAATTGAACTAAAAATTTTTATTGATAAAATGTCAATAGGGAGAGAAGTAAATATGTTCTTGTAACTGGAGCAGGAGTGAGGTTTCTTTTCGTTCATTTTGTTAATTTGCTTAATTATAACCTTTATTGATTGATTGATTTTTTTTTCTTTCAAAAAAATAGTACTGAATCAGGTTTATTCCCCTTTCTTTTTTCATGATATTGAAATTTCATTTCTCTAAACGAGTTCAAATTTTTGAATTTGAATTTCATTGTAGGTCTTCCTGGTATACTTTTTATTTTTTATTTTTCTTTTGAAAAAATTCTGATAATCATATTTGTAGATTATAGAAGTCCTAATGGAGCATATACGAGAGGACATAAACCAGTGACTTTTAAAGAGTTTACTGAATCAGAACTCACAAAAAAGAGATATTGGGCTAGGTCTTTTGTAGGTTGGGAAAGGTTTCATGGTTTTAAGCCAAATGAAACTCATAAATCAATAGCTAAATTAGAACAAGTAACAAATTTAGATCGTGTTATTACTCAAGTATTCTTTTTTTCATTTTTTATTTTTTTAAAAAAAAGAATATTTTAACATGAAAGAAAGAAAGAATGTAGATAGACTTCATCAAAAAGCAGGAACACAAAAAATAACTGAATTACATGGAAATTTATATGAAGTAAAATGTTTGAAATGCGATTTCCTTTACTCTCGTCATGAGCATCAAGAAGTTCTTTCAAATATGAATCCTGAATGGAAGTTTAATTTTATCTTTATTTTTATTCAATTATCTCTTTTTTATTATTCAAAAAATCGAAATAAAATCAAATAAAATCAAATAAAAAAAAAGATTAGTACCTGAAGGTGAAGATCCAAATGTACGAAGACCTGATGGAGATACCGATTTAAAGAAAGATTACAAAACATTTCAATTTCCATGTTGCCCAAGTTCATTTTTATTCATTTATTCATTTACCATTCATTTTTATTGATTTGATGATTGAATATTTTAAATAAATAAAAAATCAAAAAGATTGTGGAGGGACTTTAAAACCAAATATTGTCTTTTTTGGAGAGAATGTTCCTAAGGAAGTTGTTGATCATACTATGCAAACGTTTCTTGATGTAATTCTTCTTTTTCTTTTCGTTTTTCTTTTCGTTTTTTTTTTTCATTGTCTTTTTCCTTAATTTTTAATATATTCTCATTTTTCATCAGAGTGATGGAATTATTGTTGTTGGAACATCATTACAAGTTTTCTCCATCTTTCGTTTTATTGTAGCAAGTGATAAAAAAGGAATTCCAATTGCAATCATTAATGCTCAAGAAACAAGAGCTGATGCTCTCCCTTCTATTGCTCATAAAATTGCAGCTATTTCAGGAGATTTTATGCCTCATGTTGTTGAAAACCTCTCAAAACCTTTAACTCTTGCTCTTTGAGACATATATCAATATTGAAGAAACAAACTAAAACATTGAATTTTTGTATTTATTATTTCAAAAAGAAAAAGAAAAAGAAAATCTAAATAAATAAAAACCGATTTTGAAACATTTATTTATTGTATTTATTGTATTTTTAAATTTATAAATAAAAGATAAAGATAAAAATAAAAATAAAAAGTCAAAATAAAATTTTTGAAACCAAAAGGAATTTCTTGGAGGTTTGACTTTTGATTTTATTTTTGGGTCAAAAACAAAAAAAAAAAGGCGTGGATTTCTGGTCAACTCTTTTGTTTTCACATTTATCCCTTCCAAAACAGAAGCGAGATCAGGAAGTAAATAAATCAACAGAAAAAAAATGTTCCGACTCAATCATCAATAGCAACTCAGTCTCTCTTTCAAAAGCTTACTCCTTCATAAAAAAAAAGAAAATCAATATTACTATCATTCATTATTAGTTATGACTCTTATTTTCTTTAATATTCCAACAAATTTTTTGGAAAGATTTCAATTTTAAAGATTTATTTGTAACTTTGAAACAGAATAAACAATCAAAAAAAAAAAAAAAAAAAAGGAAAAAAGAAAAAAAAAAAAAAAAAAAAAAAAAAAAAAAAGAAGGGAAAAAGAAAAAGAAAAAGCCAAAAAATTGAAATAATTAGATGAATGATATATAAATGAAATTGAAATTGAAATAGTAAATGAATATAGAAATTGAATAGGAGTGATAGATAGAATGAAAAGAAAAGAAAAAAATAGAATAGTAATATAGAAGAAGAAATATATATTTTTTTGAAATTTATAAGAAGAAGAAGAAGGCTGTGGAATTTTGGAATTCGAGGAGATTTTTGTTATTATAATTTATAATTCTTTTCATTCTTTTAGAACAACTCTCTCTTAACTCACAACCCTTTCATTATAACTCATTTTTATAATAACTCATTGCTTTGAATTTATTATTCATTTTGAATTTTGAAACAAATAGAATGGAATAGAATTGAATGGAATGAATTCCCTTCATTTTTGTGAATACAAACCTACATTTTTCAACCTTACAACTCATTATTAAAGCTCATTATTGTAGCTCAATTTTGGAGATCATTTTCAATTGTTCTTATTCTTATTAATTTATTTGTTATTCATTTGAGATTTCTATTCTTTTTTGAAATATTTGAAATGCTTGGCTAATTCCATTCAAACCAATATTTTTAATAATTGAATAGTTGAAGAAGAGAAGAATAATTTTAGTTTCTTGAAAACAATTATTTATGCTTACCTTTCAATTTCAAAATAATAGAAGAACATTTGAGTTGAAATTGTTTTTGTAAATTTCAAATTTCATAGAAGAAATGAGTAATGAATATATTGAATTGATGTATTTTTATTCCACCTTTGACAACTAAACAACTTTCAAAGAAAAAAGAAATTTAATTTTGTTTCTGACTCATATTTCTCACTAAATTACAATTACAATTATAATTAGAATAGACCCAAGACTCGTGGTTGTTGTTGTTATTTATAATTAGACTTTGAAAGAAAGGACTTGGCCTTATTTTTTAAAAAAAAGAAATAGAATTTGTAGCATTGCTGAAGTAAGGCATTACTTTATTTTATTTTTTCTTTGTTTTTCTTATTTGAGCAAAAAAAAAAAAAAAAAATAACAAAAAAAAATATTTATAATTAGGATATAAAAAATGGGTTGTTGTTGTAGTAAGAAAAGTAAAGAAACTGACCAAACTTCGTTAATTGGAAGAAAACCAAGTGGACCAGAATCTGAGGGACATGAAGAAACAAAATCAATGACTCAAGATCATGTACTTTTATTCTTTTTTTGAAAAAAATCTATTCCCATTTCTTCCTTCTTAACATTTTTTATTTTTATTTTTTAAAATAAAAAGGTTGAAGAAACAAAAGGTGAAGAAATAAAAGAAGAAGAAGTGAAACATTCTGAACCAGAGGTATGAAATTTATTCAGAAAAAAAAAAAAAAAAGCTTTTAAAAGAGCAATCAAAAAAAAAAAAAATTAACAATTATATTTAGGAAGAGGAAGAAGAAGTAGAAGAAGAAGAAGAGGAAGAGGTTTTAATTTAATTTAATTTAATTTATTATTATTATTATTATTATTATTTGATTTATTGATCAATTTTTTTTATTAACATAGAAAATTGAAGTACCTATCCCTTCAATTGTTGTTGAAAAAGAAGTTGATTGTAAAGCATGGTATCCAAGTGATGATGATCTAGAAGATATCTCTTCAGGACAACTACTTATTTCCGTTATTTATTTCAAAGAGAAAGAGGATTTAGTGGTAACCATTAGAAAAGGAAAGAATTTCCCTGCAATGAATCATAATGGAACATGTGATCCATTCATTAACCTCTCCCTCTTCCCTGATCCTCAAAAGAAATATAAATTTAAAACTCAGATCAAATACAAGACAAATAACCCAATCTTTGATGAACCTTTCCACTTCCTTGGTATCACTGAACAAGATATGCAAAGAAAAAATGTAATTCTTACCGCATTTGATTATGAAAATGTCAACAAAAATCAATACATTGGAGAAATTCATATTGCCCTCAAAAAAGTTAATCAAGAACTTCGAGTTCCAAGATGGATTCCTTTAAGAAAAAAAACTGGAAACAGTAAATTTTTTAATTTTTTTAATTTTTTTATATATCATACCTTCATTATGCTAATTACAATATGATAGAAACTTTGGTTTCACAAGCATCTTCAGGCTCAAGTTTATTTTCAGGTTTTTTTTCTTCTTTTTCTCCTTCTTTAACAAAAAGAAAAAATTAAATTAAATTAAATTAATTAATTAGATACTTCTTCACGAAAATCTGATGATGCTTACTCATGTAACGATTAATCACTATTCTTTTTTTTATTTTTTTTTATTTTATTTTATTTATTTATTTTTAATTAATTTTCAAAAATAAAGTTGCTCCTAGTGTTGCAAGTAGCTTTGGTGGAACAGGAATGAGTTCATTAGTCAAAAATTTTAATTATGGACAAATTCACGCATCAATCCAATATAAATATTCTAAACAAATCTTACAAATTATTATTATCAATGCAAAACTTACAAAAATGAAAGATAATGCTGTTGTAAATCCATATGTCAAACTCTACATTCTTCCAGATGATACAAAAAAATCCAAGGTTTTTTTTTTCTTCTTTTCTTCTTTTTTTTTCTTTTCTTTCTATTATTAAATTCCATTTCCTTTTTTTTTTTTTTTTTTTTTCTTTTTTTTTTTTCTTTTCTTTCTATTATTAAATTCCATTTCCTTTTTTTTTTTTTTTTCTGTTAGCAAAAAACGAAAGTTATGAAAAACACATATGAACCAATGTACAATAACACATTCGAGTTCAAAGTTGATAAAGAGTTGATGGAAAACAAAAAGTATTATTTTATTTTTCTTATTTTTTCGATTTCAATCAATCAATCATAAGAAGGTTCTTATTAAAAATGAAATCCTTTCAAATAGACTTCAATTTACTGTCTGGAATCGTGATGCTCTTGGCAAAAGTCATTTCCTTGGTGAATCTTTAATTAAATTATCTACCATTCAACCCAATGAAACAACAAACAAATGGTATGATCTCAAGTCTCTTTCCTTTGGTGAAATCTATGCAAGATTTTCTTATGACTCTCCAAGTGATTACCTATCAATTACCATTATTCGAGCAAAAGATTTAGTTTCCCAAAGAGAAATTCCTGATGCTTATGTCAAAGTATATTTTTTTTTTCTTCATTTTTCTTCTTCTTTTCCTTTTCCTTTTCTTTCCATATTAACAATATAAATATTAATCATTTAGGTTTATCTTTTACCAGATAAAAAAAAGCAAACAAAACAAAAGACCAGAATTGTAAAACAATCAGCAAATCCTGAATTCAATGAAACTATTCAATATTTCTTATCAGAGATTGAAAATCCAAGAGGTAGACATCTTCATATCTCTGTTCTAGATAGTGGAAATGTTGGAGCTCATGAAACTATTGGTTCTTATTCTATTCCTTTACAAGATATTCTTGAAACACAAAAAACTGAAGCAACTTGGTATCAACTCATTAAGGAGAAGAGTGAAAAGAAAAACTATTGATATATTAGAAATGAAAGTGAAATTGAAAAATGAAAATGAAAACAAAAAAAAATTTATATTGTGAAAAATTGAATAAATATCTATAAATGACTTAAATTTTGTTCAAAACAACAACACTTTGAAAAATTATTAATTTTTGAGATATCTTCTTTTCCAAAAGCATTTAAAGGACCTCCACTTTCATTTTCTCGACCACCAAAAAATAAGTTATGTTTTTTTTCGAATTCAATTGAAGTAAAAGATCCATGACCAGGAATAACCTAATGAGATTTATTTATTTATTTTATTTATTTATCTTTGAGATTTATTTATTTTATTTTAAACGAAAAGAATGAAAGAGAAGATTACAATAGTTTCTTTTGGTAGATTAAACAATTTTTTGGTAATAGAGTTTTCAATTTCTTCAAAATTTCCATCCATTAAATCGGTTCGTCCAATATTAGTTCTTTGTTAATAGAAGAAAAATGATTTTTTTTAATCGCCAATAAATGAAAAGAAAAGAAAGAAAGAAAGGAAAAACTTGAAAAGAGTATCTCCTGTGAATATTAAATTTAAATCTTGAAAATAATAACAAGTTGATCCTTTTGTATGTCCAGGTGTATGAATACAAATTCCTTTTAATCCTTCAATCTCAATCTTGTGTCCATCATCTATTTATTACATTTACAAAAAACAAAAATAAAAAACAAAAATAGATCTTTGGTGTACGTACCAAGAAGAACATCAGGTTTTGGAGGTGTTGAAATTGAACCAGGAAATCCAAATGCTTTAGCTTGTTTTTCAAGTCCATTCCACCAACGCTATTTTAAATTAAAATTAAATTATTAAAGTATTTCATATCAAATTAAATGTCCATTCCGAACTCAATCAATCAATCTAAAAAAATGAAAGGAACCTCATCATCTCTATGAATACAAAGTTTTGCTCCAGTTTTCTTCTTCAATTCAGAGCTAGCTAATATATGGTCAAAGTGTCCATGAGTATGATATACTTCTTTAACCTACAATAATAATATAAAATATTAAGATTAAATACTAACAAGTATTCCAATGCAATCAAATTGTATATTTTTATAATTTTATAGACTCTCTAATCTTGATTGATTTTATAATCCATCCAAATTGAAGTAGTCAAAGTATTATAAAATACAATCAATCAAATATCCAAAAAATGTAAAGAAATCAAAGCATCAAAGGAAATAAACCTCTAAATCAAGTTCTTTAACAGTTGAAAGGATTCTTTCAACATCATCTCCTGGATCTATAACTATCGCACTTCGAGTCTTCTTATTCCCAATCACCGTACAATTACATTGAAGAGGTCCTACGCTTATAGTTCGTCTAACAATATCTGTGGACTCATAGTTATAACTCTCTAGCTCTTTAGGTGTTAATTGGTACATCTATCCAGCTTACAACCTATTCTAACAAAACAAAAATTGAGTGAGTTTTAAAGTTCAAGTAAAGTATTCTGTAATAGAGAATTCCTTTGATGTTCATTCACTTTAAATTGTTATAACAATTCAGGTCTAATATTGTTAAAAATGAATATGCTTATGGATTCAGCTTAGAATTGAATACATTATACTCTCAAATATTAAGAACAAGAGTTACAACATTATTAATTTCTTTCATTCTTTATTTTAATAGGATTGAAACACAGGAGAGGAGAGGAATCAAGTGAGCCATTTGCAATCTAAAATAAAATAGAGATGTAAGTTGATTCATTGATTCTACTTTCTACTTCTACTTTCTGATTCATATTCTTCTACTACTAAGAATTATACAATCATAATAGATATTTTATTTTGTAAATTAGTAAGTTTGGCACAAGAGAGAGAAGGATAGGATGCAGGTATGGGTTGGCAATGCTTACCAGATGAGATGGTCTGTGTTGGAGCGTTTACATGTCTTTTCTACTTGGAGGCAACTTGGTCGACTTAGAGCAACTTTATTTCCTTCATATGATGCTCAAAGTAGAGTTGTTTCTACATTCAGAGGGAAATTGTCTTCGTATTTTGATTTGAGTAGTCTCAAAAGTGTTCCAAAGGAAGGTGGACTCTTTGTTCACCTCAAGGTTTTTTTTAAAAATTTTTTTCTTCTCAAAAATATGTGTGCACATAGATTTCTATTTTTCTATTTCAATTTCAATTCAATTTTAATAGAAAAGATTATTCTTAATCAATTCAATATATTTGATTCTAAAAAAATAATTAAATATAGCATGGAGTTCATCCCGAAGAAGCTTTGAGAAAATTGAAAGATACAACATTGAATGGAAGAACTATTAAACCTTATGTTGTGAAAGGAAAACCTTTTGTTGATGATATCCCAACATTAAGACCAAGTAGAAGATTAGCAATCACATGGGAACAAGGAACTGAAGAATCTGTATACAATGTAATGAGACAATTTGGAAGAATTTGGTCACTTGAACAATCAGCAGGAACTTACATTGTTTCTTATTCTAATTTAAGATATGCTATCAATGCAAAGAATGTTCTTCATGGTGCTTTAGTCAATGGAACCCCTTTAACAATTAAATATCAAGCTGTTTCAAATTATCCATTAATATTAAAAGCTTGGCAATCTGTTACTCACTCAAAATTAGCAATTCCTATTTTTTTGATTGGAACATCTTTGACAATGTTCTTTTTAATTAACCCCATTAGAATTGCCAATGTAACAGAACATCTAGCAATGAATTGGCAAGAAAGTTCTTCAATCTTTCCAGATGTTTGGGTTGACAGAGAGGAAGAAGAATATCTAAGCAATAGATTTCAAGTTAAACCAAGTTCAGTCCTTTTAATATCTGGAGCAAATGGTGTTGGAAAAACAGCCCTTCTTAGAAAAATTTTGAGAGATCGTAAATTTGCCGTGAGAATTGATTGTACAAAACTTCAATATACAACAGGTGGTGCTTCAAATGAATTTATATTTATTGATAATTTGAGTAATGCAGTTGGATTCAGACCTTCATTTTCTGCATTAAATACAATGTTAAGTTATGTTGAAAGTGCTATGATGATTAAACAATCTCCTGTAACAGGAACAAGAGAAAGTCAACTTTCAGGATTATTATCAACAATTCAACAAGCTTTAAAGATGATCTCAAAACTTTATCCAACTTGGAGAGGAGGAGAAAATAAAAATTTTGATTATGTTGTTATTGTTTTTGATGGTTTTGAAGATCTTCAAAATTCTTTAGAAGCTGATCCAACAGATTCAAAAGTAATTTTTTCTTGTTTTTTTCTTTTTTTGTTTTTTTTTTTTTTTTTTTTTTTTTTTCTTTTTTTTTTCTTTTTCTTTTTTTCTTCTTCTAATTTTAAATCCAACAATAATAGTCTCGTGCTCTTCTTGAAATGCTCTTCGAATTTGCTTATAATGTTACTGAAGTTGAAAAAACTGCACATGTTGCTTTCGTTTCTTCAAACGTTTATGGAGAAGAAAAAATTAGACACTATCCAATGTTAAGAGGAAAAATTGATACACTGGAGATTAAAGATTTATCTGAAGAAAAGACAATCGAATTTATTGTAAAAAATCAAACAAAATCAACTCAAAATTCAAAAAATCCCGATCAAGAAAAGCCAAAAACAAATGAAATGTTTAACTTCCCACTTGTATTTGAAGCTATTGGAGGAAGAATCAAAGATCTAACCTCTTTAATGGAAAGAGTCAAAAGAGGAGATACTGTAGAACATGCCATTTCCTCTCTTCTTGATGAAACAAAAAGAGATGTTGCAGAAAGAGGTTTTTCAAAGTTACAAACACCTTGGACTCATGCTCAATTCTGGAAATTAATTCATCTCTTTGTAAGAAATTTTATTTATTTTATTTTATTTTATTTTATTTTATTTGGTTTGATTTTTTTTTTTTTTTTTTTTTTTTTTTTTTTTTTTTTTTTTTTTTTTTTTTTTTTTTTT
>Ga0209960_1004316_pt1 | contig 11028 bp, 7 predicted proteins | sample ThiBiot_500_plan_2_FD_183947 | JGI IMG/M metagenome (GOLD analysis project Ga0209960, IMG submission 183947) | Wastewater bioreactor microbial communities from Cape Town, South Africa - Thiocy_expt_500_plan (SPAdes) | ecosystem: Engineered > Bioreactor > Thiocyanate-remediating >... | reverse complement strand
ATTCAGAAAACTGATCAATTTTATTAAACAAAACTTGAAATATTTACGGTTTTGTTCAACCGTCAACTGTTGTACTCTTGCGTCCTGTTGTAGTTGTTGTTGTCGTTGTTTTTTGTCAAATTCTCTCTTCAAAGTTTTTACTTCAGATCGATGTTTTTCACGATCTTGTTCGATTTGTCTCTGAAATTCAGCAATTTGTTTTGTTAATTTTGATATTTCAGCAGCTTGAAGGTTTATTTCTTGTTCTTTCTTATGAATTTTTGGCATTGCATTAAGAACTATTTCTATTAATTTGTGACGCAGTAGTTCTTTTTCATTCGATTCATTAATATGATTAACAAAGCATAAATGAGGAAGATGCATCTTCAAAAGACTAATCAATGTTGTTGTTGTTTTAGTTTCATAGTCATCTGGTCGATTAGGATTTACACCATTGACAGCAATAATTAAGGATTTTTCACTGAATGGATACGCTTTATGCAGAGCATTGAATGCTACAACATCCTCGTTTCGTATTCGTCCATTATTTGTACCAAAAACATAGAGAACAACTGCATTAGGATGTTGTCGAAAAGAAACATCAATTTCACGTTTATTCAAATCGATACGTTCTTGTTCTGCTTCGATGAGACCTGGAATATTGTAGATGGTAAATGTTTGTCGACGAAATTCTGATTTTTGATATTCTGTTTTAGTTGTAACGGCATCAGCTTGATATTCATGTTTAAATACTTCTCTTCCTAAGATCACATTTCCAAGAAAACTTTTGCCAACACCACTGTTACCAAGAATAATTATACCAACACAATCTTCAGTTGTATTCATTGTAATATGTGCGTTTGTTGTCGAGTTAGTAAATAATTAGATAAACGAAGCAACAAAAAAAAAGATACGGTATATAATAGTAAGTTTTACTAAACTTCGTTTCACTGTGGAAATCTAATGAAACATGTCCGAATTCCTTGGGATCCAGAATCAATAAGGAAGTCAAGGACAAGTACGATAGCATTTAGTTTATTATGTCCTTTTCTGAAATAAAGGATTATATTATGATAGTACGAACTGATAGAATATTGATTTTCGATAAAATTTAAATCGAATCAATCGGATGTACTGTGACGTTCGTTTATTGACATTCAGCGTATCGGTGGTCTTAGTCATCGTAAAGCATTTTTTGATGATGCGTTTGTTTGTATCTTTATCATGCCGATGAGTAAGTGGTCTTTCTCCTTTTCAAATGACGATAGAATACATGACTTTCTTATAGGACTATTCACCTGTTATGTCAACACTTGAGATTACAAGAATATATTTAAAAAAATGTTCGCATTTTCGTATTTCGCCAGTAACTGTTTTAATAATCAGAGTTAAAATATGGAACAACGTCGTCAATATTTCACTGAACAACCACATGATTCTTCCACTACAAATCAATGTTCCATTGAATTAAATGATATGCATAAAAATCAACATTTACAAAACAAGTCTTTGCAATCGAATACTAATATTCCTCAAGTTTCTGTTTCTACTATATCAAATGAAGAAAGCATAAATAAAAATACCAATCAATCAATCAAGACACAACAGCCATTAAAACGCTGTTGCAATCCTCAACCGAATGCATCAGATCGATCACGGAGATGCTGTAATTGTTGCTGTTCCTCTCATGAACACAATGCCGGTTTTACTTGTTTCAAATGTGAAAAATGTCACGAATGTAAAAATTGTCGTCATTGCGAATGTTGCTGTACATGTTCTAGTAGGTCCGACCCTGACTCCAACGATGATTGTGATTGTGATTGTGATTGTGATTGCGATTGCGATTGTGATTGTGATTGTGATTGCGATTGCGATTGTGATTGCGACGATATTTCTTGTATTTGTGATATTTTCGAATGTTGTGTCTCCGTCTGTTCTCTCTGTAGTGATGATGACTAAACATTTTGAATTCTTTGTTATACATTTATTACATAAAAAAGAAATTAAAAAGTAATTTTCATGAAATTTTTTTCAGGAAAAGATGATGTATTTCCAGATATTAGTAGTAGAAAACAAAAAATTAATGATTTATTTAAAGCTAACAAATTTTTCGAGTTCTTGAACGGATGTTGTAACTTGAATATTTTTCTGTTGTGTTGGATTCAAGAGTGTTGTAATAATCTGCGTTCCTTTAGCTTTATCACTAGTAAAAACAAGACATAAACAATCGAATTCTAATTTGCGAACTTCAAGAAGAAGTCGTGCACCAGCATTGTTCGATGGATTTTCATTATATCGATTCATATCCGTTATAATACGAAAATTCGGTTTTCCTTTTAATCGTTGTCCAAATGCAGATTTCAAAAAGACGATAGCCATCTCAGTATTAATCTTTGGAATAAAATGAACACTTGCTTTGCCTCCAAGTGTACCAGCTTTTTCCATATGTTTCTTATTTTCCCATGTTGCATCGAAGATATTATCGTCAACCCATAGAATTGTATGTTCACACAATCCTAATTCAACTTGACGCATAAATATGCGATTTTGATTGTTACTTCTTGTCACATGAGTAACCAAAAAAGATGAATGAGGCATAAAAAGAACTTCATCCTCGTCAGGAAAATTCGAAAAATCTTTAATTCTACGACCAGTAAGCGAATAGATAGTAAAGACCGTATTAGACTCTGCGAATGCTGCAGCTGGTGTATCACCTCTCTTCGAACTGCTAAATTGAATCCAACTAATAAGTGCACCTTCGAAATATTGATCGAGTTCATTGTCGTTCATATTGATCGCACGTGTAACTGTCCCCCAATAAAAATCAATATGAGATAAACCCAAGATCATATAGTACATGATAATACTTGCATCTTCGGCTGTCTTATCCTCTAATCCACTAGTCATTTCACCGTTTCCTTGTCGAGCTATCATTGATGCACCACGATTGATCGTTCCATAAGTAGAACCCGTATAGAATGAAATTGCAAAAGCACATGCTCGTGCATCATCATTAGATAATTTTTTATGTAGAAAGTAACCCATTTGCTGTTTACTCTTATTATTATGCTCACTAATACCATTTTCATTGTATTTTGAACAAACATCACGTAATTTATTGAACGAAAGTTTATCTTTAATAATTTGTGCTAGAGTATTTTTGAAATTATCTTCATAGATTTTGAATTGTTTACGACGTTCTAATACTTGCCCTAAATCTTCGACGAGTTTAACTTTTTCAAGTAATGATTCTGCATCTAATGATTCATGCGATTTTGATGCATGATTTGTTATAAAGAAATTTGATTTCGGCACATGCCCGATTGGTTTCATGTATTTGGATGAAATAGCCAGATTCAAGTCGAACGGATTCGATGTGTCCATTGCCCGTACTGAAAATGTTTTGTATCTTAAAAATATTTCTTTATTTCATCGCTCTGCATATGCAAATGCGTGTGTTGCAAAAAGAAAAAGAAAAAAAACGTAACTGTTGCTCGCATGCACGTGTTGTCAAAACTACCAATCTCTTTCTGTGCCGTTGCCGTTGGCGTATAATTTTTGTTGTAGAAGTAAAGAATATATTAAAAAAAAACAAAATTATTCAGTTACCAGTGATGGAAACCGTTCGTGTTTTTTACGAACCAAACCGAAAAGTTTTAACTTTAATTAAATATGAGATAAAACAAAGACGTTGTTTCTAGATGCATGATATCTGTATTATAACGATTAGAAAATCAACTTCGACAAATGATTGATAAATATCATGGAATACCATATTCACCGACTCAAACACAACCTATTCAATGTCAATTGGAAGTTAATCAAGTAGAAATTCATAGGTCACAGTAAACATATTTTGTCTATTTCAAACTCATTTTCAGCACCAACAGATTTTAACGAAATGTTCGGACGAACTTGTTGAAGTAAAGAAATGATTCAAAGTAATTTCGATGGTTCAGAAAATCTCTCGTCGAAAATAAGAACTTTGGACTATCATGAAATCCATTAATGGAGAACGCCTCTCTGATTATATAAAATCCAATAGGATCGATTTTCGAGAAGTCTTAAAATAAAATTGCACAGCAACTTTTAAAAATAATCAAAGAAATCCTTTTTATCTTTATTTTATTACAATCAGTTGAATAAAAGTTGAAATCGAAATTTCGTATCTCGATTATACATGTTTATTTGGAAATATTTAAGTATCAATTAATCGATAAGCCATTCAATATTCCGACATATTTGCTGTATTTTATCGAAATTAGGCTCTTTAGATTGTTGATAGATGTCCAACGCTCGTTGATAATATTCTAACGCTAATTCTTTTTCATAAAGTTTATTATAACAAAGACCTATATTGGATAAAGTTTCACCAATTCTAATATCATCAGGTGAAAAAATTTCTTCTCGAAGTGAGAGACATTTCAATTCATATATCAATGATAATTGATAATTAGGTATGTTACGTTGAACTTGAGCAATACAGGAGATACTAGTAATAACATCTGGATCGTTTGAAACAAGACTTCCTTCCATTACTTTAAGACGTTTAAGTAAATATTCAGTAGCTCGATTATAATCTCGTTTTTGATTCCAAACTAAAGCGATTTCATATAAAACTTTATCAATTGGCGCAGGCGTTTCAGCACTATATCTTTCAAAATAATCTAAAGCGGATTCTAAAAATGTCAGTGCTTCATTGAATTTTCTTTGTTTATAATAACTAGACCCAATATAATAACGCATTGATGCAATAGATGTATGGTTCAGTGGATTCTGTTCTTCAGCTATTTTTAATCCTCGTTTATAGGAATCAATTGCTTCATCATAAGATTGTTGATCACATCGAATACTTCCAATATAATAGAACGTGTCAACAAGTTCGTTGTTAATTGATAATTTTTGAGTTTCGGACAAACTTAATATTCGTTTAAAATATTTTAACGCTTCATCATCCATATTTAGTTTACGTAAAGTATAACCAATTGTCGTAAGAAGATTTATGATCGATTTATGATTCGATGAATCAAACTGTTCTCTGATAACTAAAGATTGTTCGTAATAACCTAAAGCTTCCTTGAATTGTTTTTGATCGAATAAGATGTTTCCAATTGAAACCAAATTAGAAATCATATCAATATGACCATTTTTACCAAATAGATTCTCTTGCATATTTATTGCTCGTTTATAATATACTAGAGCTTCATCATATCTTTTTAATTCACGGAATGTATCACCTACATTCCTCAAATTGTTAGCTTTATCTGCATGGTCTGATCGATGATATTGATCATAAATCTCCATTTCTTCTTGATAAAAATTTAGTGCTTCAATATATTTTTTTTGAGAATACAACGTAAAACCAATGTGACCAAGAGCATACGCAACGAAGACATGATTCGATGGATTATTCTTCTTTCGAATTGTTAATGCACGATTTTGTGCATTTAATGCTTCCTCATATTTTTGTTGATTTCTCAATACACGACCAATTAAAATTAAACTCGAAGCAATTTCTTCGTCATCAGATGAATAATGTTTTTCTTTAATTGATAATGCTTGTTGATAAAGCTTCAAAGCCTCATCATAGTTTTCTTTATCATTATATAAATCGCCTATATGGATCAAATTCTGAACAACTTTTATATGATTCGATGAATAGAGATTTGCTTGCATTTTCAATGATTGCTGATAATATTCCAATGCTTGATCGCATTTTGTTTGCGTTTGTAAAGCTCTTCCTACACAATTTAATGTATGGACGATATCGGAATGATCGGATAAATACAAGTTTCTTTGAATAGTTAATGCTTGTTGATGATATTCTAATGCTTGATCAGATTGATTGATATTACGAAGAGCATGGCCAAGATTATTTAAAGTATATGAAATTTCGATATGATCCGATGGATAATTCTTGTGTTTAATTTGTAAAACTCGTTGATAAAAAGCAATAGCTTGATCATATTTTTCTCGAGAGTAATATGTACTACCAATGCATTCCAGATTGTTACATAAATCAATATGATCAGATGAATAGAGTTTTTCTTGTAATTCAAGTGCGTTTTGATAATATTGATAAGCTTGATCATAGTCTCTTTTCTCATAAAAAAAAGTACCAATATGATTGTACACTGATGCTTTACATCCATCATATGATGGATAGAATCTTTCCAATATATCTAAAGCCTGTTGATAACATTGATGTGCTTGTTCCCAATCATGCTTTCCGTATAAATGTGCATTACCAATTGTAGTTAATGACCATATAATATCTAAGTGATCCGAAGACAACCAGTTTCGGAGCGTTGCTAATAAATGTTGATACGATTCTAAACATTCATCGTATTTTTCTTGATTAAATTTAACATTTAGAATTTGACTTATCAGAATACTATAATCGTTATGATAGGACGGGCGTAGTCGTCGAGTTATTTTTATTGCTTTTTCGATTAAATTAAAAAATTGATCATATTTTTTCTCGTCACATAGAATATTACTAGTTAAAGATATATTTATAACAGCATCAATACTGTTTAATTGAGAATAATAATTGAAGATATTTGTTACACGGTTGAAACATTCAAATGCGTCGCTATTTTTTCTTTGTTTGAGCAATATACTTTGGATAAACATAAAATTTGTAGTTATATCAATATGAAAATCATTATAATATTCTTTACGAATTAACAGTGCTTTGTGCAAATATTCAAGTGCTTCATCTGTTTGCACTTTTCTGTCGTAAATTCTACCAATTATTTCGAAATTTACAGCAATATGTGGATGATTAGAAGAATAATATTTCTGTTGAATTTCCAATGCTCGTTGTATATATTCAAACGCTTCTTCATATTTTCCTTGGGTATATAATATGCAACCAATACCCGAAAGTATGACTGATGAATCTTTGATACGAATTGGATTCGATCTCAACATTCGTTGATATGAACTATCAAAATAATCCCTTGCTGTAGTCCATTCACCTTTCCAAAGAAGAGCTTGACCAATTGAATATTCAATCCATGCTAAATCCTCATTTGGCAAATCATTTAATAAACATTTGAAGTAATTTTCTGAGTCCTGCCATTGACATCTATCATATAAAAAATTTCCAAATATAATTGGAATACTTAGATTATCTATTTGTCGACGTGTATCATTGATATATTTTTCTGTAATTAATTGTCCATCATTAACTGTAATCAATTGAATAATCCAATATTGATCACATTTTACGATACTTTCCAATTGATATGTTGTGTTTATATCAAATAAAGTTTGATTTGATCGCGACAAAATTAATGCATCACCAAGCTCTCGAATGTTACATTGAATTTCAAAAATAATATCGATGAAATCATCGGATTGTTCATGAGGAATATCTGATGTCAGAAGAAAGCCTCTCATTAATATTAGTTTACCTTGATTATTTCTCATATCATTGAATTCATTTTCGGTTAATTTCATAAAATGATAGACAATAAAGTTGCTTTGATAATATTGAGTTGACATTTGACGCTCTTGACGTAGACTTTCACAGAGATCACCAAGAAAATATCTCATCCGATAAAGATTGTTAATATTGAATGTTTGTAATTCTTGATTAATTAATTGTTGAAGGAATGCATGATTAAGATACCAATCTAAAGCATCGTTTGATTGATATGTTTGAATAAATTCATAATTTGAAGGAGTTTTCTCATGAAAAAACTCAATCATTTGTTGTTTAGCATTTTCATCTCGCGGTAAATGATGAATAAGTTTATGGAAAAGATGAAATCCAATAAAATCATGACCATGTTTTGACAAATCTCGTTTTTCATATTGTTCCTGATCGAAAATAATCCACTGATAAAATTGTTTATTATATTCGGCTATTTCTTCGTCAATCGATGAAACGAGTGAATCAAATTGATGATAAAAACCAATAACATTCAAATTTTCATCATGTATTAATCTGTATCGATCATCTGGTGAGGAAAATATAAAAATTGAATGAACTTGTTTAAATAATTCAATATTCGAGAATAGCAAATCAATATCTAATGATGAAATAATCAAAAAGATTGCTTGATGGTCATTTGATTGAATGAAATCTCTACAGGATTCGATATTGATATGAGATGTGATTGAATACGATAGTCTATTAACATTTTCTATATGTTTTTGTGTATCCAAACACGTAAAGACAATATTTTTTCTATCCATAGGTAAACGTCTTCGTTTTTTTTCCGAGTTGGTTTTGAAAATAGATCTGGCGTTTATATACGCTCTAAACATGGTTTTTACCTTTTTCTATTACTTCCTCTGTACGCAATTACGATGTGTCTTTGTCACACTTGAATAAACACATAAACTTAGTATATTAGTCATTCCTTTATTTTATTCTTAATTTTCACGAGGAATAGCAACATGTGGTTCACTCTCACTACATTGGTTCGAATTTTGATCAAGTGAATAACAACATGACCAATGTTGTCTACCAATTGATGCTTTTATACCTAAATGAAAACCACATTTCAAATAGGAACAATCTTCATATCGGGCATGCCATGTTCCTTTATGTACACAATTACCACCGAAATTATTTTCAATAGAAAAGTTTTGAGCACATTTTTCGCAAATACTCAACGATGGCAATGTATTCTAATAGAAAACATTGAATTTTAAGTGAATAAAATGAAGAAATTTTTACTGTTGAACTAGATGTTTGTTTTACTTGAATGAGATAAATAGTAGATAGTGGATCATTATCATCAATAATTTGAATATTTGATGGATTTTCAAGCATCTTTCGAATTTCTTTTAGTTGTTCTAACCATTTCTTTAGATCAATTTCTGTGTAATCATCCGATTGGAGACTCGCTTTCAATTCATCAGTCAATCGATCAAGAAATGTTCGTCGTTGCTGCTTATTATTATCAAGATATTTTTGTATAAATTATGTTCTTCGCCGACATGATCCATTTCTATGGCAAGTTCTTGTCGATGTTCATTGAAATGTTTTATACAAAATCATTGTTGGCATCCACTACACATAGCAATACCTCCTCCTTTATCACATTTGACACATGGCTGTTTGTTTGTAACAGTAACAGACGAAGTCATGTTTTTTGTTTTCTATTCAGATGATAAATTAGAGGAACTTTTTGACGATTGAGCAATACCACTGTGACTTTGAAATATTCAAAAATGACGCACAAAAGAAAATGTGTTGGTGTTGATGATGACGAGCGACTCACACTACGAGAACGACAAAGTAAACTTAGAAGCGCTTTTCTTAATTCATTTCGATGCAAAGGTTTCAAGTAATAAATAAATTGATTTTCTTTCTCTTTCTATTTTGAATATACGTCTCATTTTACAAGTAATACTTCTTTTTTTAGATAAATCCCCTGCTATTCTATAAAAACAATGCGAAAAGAATCGATTATACATAGAGTATTGATATGTTTCATTTTATTGTTTCACTTTTTGTTGTTATTATTTTTAACGATGTTTGTCTTGGTGATGGCTGGGATCCATCAAACTTTACATTTAATCCTGGTCAAGATTATGAACTAGTTTGGCAAGATGAATTTGAAGATGTTGGACCACCTCAAGCAAATATCAGTGGCAAACCAGCTTATGCACCTAATCCAAAAAATTGGGCTCATATTACTAATTGTTGTTTAGAATTAGGATTGGATCGAGAAAATAATACAGATTCAATCTATAATTCATATGTACAAGATAATCAATTAATAATTGCTGCACTAACTGATGGACCGAAAAAATGGACATCAGGAAGACTTAAAACTCAAAATCTTCAGGAATTTACATTCGGCATATTTGCTGCAAAGATTCGTCTACCTTATGGACAAGGTATATGGCCAGCATTTTGGTTATTAGGAAATGGTGATAAATATGATCTTAGTTGGCCAACTACAGGTGAAATTGATATTCTCGAAATGATGGGAGGTAATAGAAGTGGAAATGATACTCGAACAGATCAATATGCACATGGTACTGTTCATTGGAATAATGAATCGAATACGATGCATCCTGTAAGAAATTTTGCAAAAGGAACTTCATGGAAAACACCCGATGGATCAAAACTTCATAATCATAGTTTAGTTTATTGGGGCGAATGGACACCAACAAATATTACTATTGGCATCAATGAATTTCAATATTTTCATCTGAATACAACTCATATTCCAAATTCAATTAATCCTGTCATGGCTTTTAATGGTACATGGCCATATTATTTGATTCTTAGTTTGGCTGTCGATGTTCCATGGGATGGTCCACCTGATAATACAACTGTTTTTCCACAACATATGGTTGTTGATTGGGTTCGAGTTTATCAAAAGAAAACAATTCTTCTTTAAAAATAAATAAATGGATATATTAAAAAAAAAAAGTTTGATCGACTAGGAAAAAACATCAGTGAATGAGTTAAAACTACGTAATTTCTATGTTCATTCGATATTTATCTCAAATAGTTACATCGTCTTCAATTGATGATGATCCAGTTCTAATAGAATCGCCACTTATGTTGACGGCGTGACTTTTCTGTATTCGAATAAATATATCATCTTCTTTTTATTCCAGACATAGTTTAAATATCAGTCAGTTTAGTATAGTAGCTGAATGATAACGTTCAAACGAAAAATGAATAAGTCATATAGTTAAAAATACGTTTTCTTCCTGAAATAGAAAAGAAAACAAAAACAATTATGCAAAACTATATCCATATTATGTGTCTGTATATAAAGCGTTCGGTTTCTCATATACAAAGTCAGTTTTAATATTCATATTTATCACAACAATTGACTTATTCAACTGACAATAATTCTTGTCCAGCTGTTGCTAATTGGGATAATAATCATGTATCAGTGTTTAATGAACTAGACAATGGAACATTTGAGGGTGTTGAGGAGTGTCTGAGATAAAAGAAAAGATGGCTGATCAAAATGAAGAAACTAAATATTTTATCTCACTTGATTTCTTTCCAAGGCTTGAACAATCGCTCGTGCATCTTCAGCTCCGATTTCATTATATTCG
>Ga0209960_1004314_pt1 | contig 11033 bp, 8 predicted proteins | sample ThiBiot_500_plan_2_FD_183947 | JGI IMG/M metagenome (GOLD analysis project Ga0209960, IMG submission 183947) | Wastewater bioreactor microbial communities from Cape Town, South Africa - Thiocy_expt_500_plan (SPAdes) | ecosystem: Engineered > Bioreactor > Thiocyanate-remediating >... | reverse complement strand
AAAAATAAAGATACTAGTACAATAGAATCAGTGATTAATCACCGATTAATTTAATTTCGATCGACGAGTCCAAACTAAATGGGATATATGACGTAGAATTCACGATTAATCACCCAAATTCTAATGATTTGAAACACATAGGACATTTATAGTTGTCAATCTCTTTTGTTTTTTTGTATTTTTCACAGATGAATGATCAAATTTCGAATATTTTACTATACAGCCCACGACCAATGCTAATCGTATATAAGAAGAGACCAATTCTTATGATAAGCTCAGTAGGATTCAATATATTATATATATTTTGGATAATATTGGTGTAATACGGTGAAAATCAAGTGCAATAATGTATACGCGACCAGCACAACCAGTTGCTCCTGCAACTAATATCAAGTATATTCAAATACTCATTTCATTTCATTTCGAATACATAATCCCATTTAGACGTGCATGGCCAATAGCAGGTCTCTGCTGTTTCGGTTTAATCGGGTTCTTGATTGCAACAACAATTGTTCTTGCTCTTATACCTCTTTATATACCAAATAAGCAAGTAACAGTCAACAACATTCGTAAGTTAACATAGTTGTTGCTTACTTCGACATGAATATATCTTTTCTAGAGGGTAATGATGTTGTTTATCTTCGATATTTATCTTCTGGTGATGGAACAACAAGTCTCACTGGTACAATAAACGATGCTCAGAGTTTATCTCAACTCGAACAACGTGTATGTGTTCATCATTTCATAAATCTATTGTGTTACATTTCCATTCGAAATAGATCAATCAAGGAATGTCATCATCAAACGAAGGTATAACAATCAAAAGTGGTGTATCACAAACAAAATTTTCACGTCGTCGTCGTCGTAGTTTGTAAGTCATTTAATGTTATCAATCAAAATATACAAAGGGAAGTCTGTTTTTTTAGAAAATCTGATCGTTATCGACGTGATATTTCAACGATCATTGTACTACTTGGTGAATATAAATTTCGACAAGATTGCATAACTAAAACATGTCAATCATCAGCAAAGAAACGAATTAACAAATTAATTCAACAAGCAGAAATACTTCCAAATGTTCCACTTAGCGTTTCAAATAAACAATCGGGAACAACATCTTCAATAGCAACATTAGTATTTGATGGAATACTTGATAAAGCACCTGATGGTCTTGGTATCGAACCTGAAACAGCTGGTCAATTCGTTGCAGTTCAATCAGGTGAATTCACTGATTCATCAACATGGAAAGATGGAGTTGTTCCATATGGTAATAGTACAGTTATTATTCCACCTGGTATTTCAGTTACACTTACCAAAGCTCTTGTTGATCTTTACGTTGAAGCATTTGAAATAAATGGAACACTTACTCTTGGTTCATCATCAAACGATAGTATTCAATTTACATACCCAGTTAATTTAATCGTTTATCCAGAAGGAACACTTATTGATAACACGGGTGGTCATATTTTTGATCTTGCTAAAGGTTCAATAGTTACTGTTTATCCAGGTGGAACATTTACTGGTGATGGAACAGTTATTAATAGTGACTCATCAAAACGTTCTTTATCAAGAAACAAACGAGATATCCCATTGCTATCAGGTCGAGGTCCACGAACATGCGGTGTTTTACCTAATGGAAAAGGACAATCATTTGAAAAAGTAACATCAATGGTTTGTGGATCATCAGAATTTTCAAGTAGACGCTCATGGTTAGGTGGTCGTGTACCGACTCGTGCAGGATGTGCTTTAGCAGGTGGAGCTGGTTTGAGTATCTCGAGTGGCTTCTCTTTATCAACAGCAAGTCTTAATGGAGAATTAGATATGAATTTTGACCTGATTATTATCGCAGCTAGAGCAAGATTTCGAATGGGAACATTTGGTAGTGCCTTTGGTTTTAAATTTCAATTTCGATTGAAACTTGAAATCTATGGTGTTTTGGAAGAGTCAACTGGTGGCACAGGTGGTATCTATATACCTGCTGGAAGTGCTATCAACTTTTTTCCTGGTGGAAGTTTCTTCAGTTTAGTAGCTACTAGTCTCATCATTTATGATCCATTAACTGGTGCAATATTAACAAGATTCGCTTTAAGTGTATCATTTTCAGGTCCATTTTATATCACAATTTCATTATCTGGTAGTGTCAGCGTGAGTTATACAAGTAAGCTTCTATCAATATTTTACTTTTCTATATCACGTCGTGATTGAATTATCTTTTTCAGCACCTGGAGAGATTGGATCTGAAGTACCTACAACAGTAGCCACAGTCGCAACACAACCTCACACGGAAGCTATCACAACCACAACCACAACAGAATCTTCAACAACAACTACGCAACAAACTCAACCCGAGACTACAACAAGCACACAATCAATTGATACATCTACATCATCAACCGTTACAATAACAAACAGTGCAGTAACAGAACAATCATCAGCAAGTGAACAAACAACTGAAGCTACAACAACAACAACAACAACAACAGCAGCAGAAACAACCACAGCTGAACCTATTGAAACAACAAAAGCAATCACAACTGAACCTTCTGAAACAACTGTAGCAGAGACAACAACAATTGAGCCTACTGAAACAACAAAAGCAATAACAACTGAACCTGCTACAACAACAAGTATTTTTATTACACAAGAAGAAGAAGAATCGTCATCAAATACAATAACAGGTGAAACCAATACGATCACAACAACATCAGGTCAACAAACCGAAGAAACAACGACCACATTAGGAAAGACTAGTGAGCTCAGCACTACGATTAAAGAAGAAGAAACTACAACAACAACATTAGGAGTGACCAGTGAAATCGGCACAACAAAAGAAGTTACTGTTGAAGCGACGACAATAAAACAAGAAGAAAGTACAACAACATTAGGAGTGACTAATGAGATCACGACGGCAGAAGTTACTGCTAAAACGACAACAACATTGGGTGTCACGGATGAAATAACGACAACAAAACAAGAAGAAACTACAACAACATTAGGAGTGACCAGTGAAATCACCACAACAAAACAAGAAGAAACGACAACAACATTGGGAATCACCGATGAACTAACAACAACAAAACAAGAAGAAGAAACTACAACAACATTAGGAGTGACCAGTGAGATCATAACAACAACATCGGATCACCAAACAAGTGAAACTACCACTACATCGGTAATAACAAGTGAAAGCACAATAAAAACAACAGAAGGTGAAGTAACAGGTGAGATCACTACCACACTAACAACATCGAGTGAACAAACAAGTCCAACTACGACCACGTTAGAAATCACAAATGAACTCACAACAACCAAACAACAACAAGAAACTACGACAACAACAACAACAACATTAGAAGTAACTAATGAGATTACAACAACAATACAACAAACAGAAAGTACTACGTTCGGAAAAACAGATGAAATAACACCAACAAGTGAAGAAACTCCGTTAACTACAACTACATTAGCTGTCACAAATGAAATCACAACTACCAACGAAGAAGAAACTTCTGAAGTCACAACTACATTAGGAGTGACACAGAAAATTACAACCTCCAAACAACAGGAAACATCGACAGATACAACGACATTAGGAATAACAGATGAAATCACAACAACGAAACAATCGGAAACTTCTGCTGAGACAACTACAGTAGGCATAACAAATGATATGACAACAACATCACAAGATCAAACAACTGAAACAACAACACCTATTCCCATTTGTAAAGCTGTCCAGTCAGGTGATTTTGATGATCCAGAGACATGGGAAAATGTACAAGTTCCATCTGGTTCATGTTCAATTGTTATTCCAATCAACATAACTGTCACATTCACTAAAGCTGTGTTCGATATTCAAGTACCATTGATTTCAATACGTGGAACACTGATCTTTTCATTGGCAAGTAGCATTACATTCAAGTATATTATTAACATTATTGTCGAAAACGGTGGCTCACTTCAAGATCAAACATTAGACCATAAAATATATACTCTAGCTGGTTCACTTTTTACATTACATCCTGGTTCATCATTTACTGGTAGCAATACTATGATTTATAGATACACATTGATTTTGGGCAATTTTACTCTTGGTGAAAACTATGCATTAGGATCAAGCATTTCCGGTCCATTTACATTTGGAATTTTGTTAACAGGAGAAATTCAAGTATTCTACAGTATTACATTTATCGTTGCTAGATCAGGTAGCTTTACTGATAATTCAACTTGGTTAGGAGGGATTGCTCCAACGGCTGATTTATGCGCACTGATTGGTAGATGTGGTTTACTCATTGCACCACAATGTGTCTTATCAACAGAAAGTCTCCATGGTGAACTTAATATCAACTTCTTTCAAATTACAGTTGCTTTCGGTGCTACATTTCAACTTGGATCACGTTCACTTGCCACTAACTTTCTTTTCTATTATTTATTTGCATTTAACATTTATGGTACATTGGAGTTTCTACCTGAAAGTGGTGGTAACATTTATTTACCTTTCGGAAGTGTATTTAACTTTTATGACACAGCACAATTTACGAGTTCTATGAACATCAGTCTTCGTATATACAATGGAACGATTGACTCCAGTACTCTGATGACAATCATAAACACATCGTTCCGAGGTCCATACTATATCATTATTAGTTTACATGGTGACATAACGCAAACATCCGATCGTAAGTAAAAAAAACACATTTGTATTTCTTGATATTGTGAACATATTTAATGTTATTTTTAGCGGCCACATTGCCTCTTCCAACTACAACTACTGTTCAACCATCAAGTGAACAAACAGAGAAAACAACAACACATGAGACGGTAACAACTGAAACAATAGTTGTAACAACACCGGAAGCAACGTTCGACACTAATACCCAAACGACAATTCAAACTACAACAGAATCAACCGCATTTGAACTAACAACTAAAACACCTGTGTCGAACTGTAAGTACTTATTCAGCAGAAAAACATTCTACAGTTGAATAAAACTGTTACTTTATTTTTTAATTAGCATGCGATGCTACTTATTTAACCCAAGTGATTTATACAACTGGAACACGTCCAGTTGGATTAGCAGTCGCAGATATCAATGCTGACAACAAACCTGATATTATTTGCACATACTCTAAACAAAATGTGACCGCAGTTTATTTCAATACTGGAAATGGTACATTTACTACACCAACCAATTATAGTACTGGTGCAGAGCCACACACTGTCAAAGTAGCTGATGTCAACGGTGATGGTAAACCCGATATCGTTGTTGGAGAAAGTCTCAGTAATGGCATCGGCGTCTTGATAAATAGTGGAAATGGATCGTTTACAGAAACGACTTATCCATATGGATACAATGCATTGGACTTTTCTGTGGTTGATGTTAATGGTGATAACAAACCTGATCTTACTATTCCCTATCCGTTAAATAATAGTATCGGTGTTCTTTTCAATGATGGAAGTGGTAGTTATTCGTCTCCAACTATGTACACAGTTGGTGGAAATCCACATACAGCATTAGCAGTGGATGTAAATGGTGACAATAAACCTGACATTATAGTGGCGAATGGTAACGACAACAACGTTGGCATTCTTATGAATGTGGGAGATGGCACTTTCCTTCCGCAAGTTACATATGCAACACAAAACAAGCCAACATATCTAGATGCAGCTGATATAAATGGTGATGGTAAAATGGATATTGTGGCCCCCAATTATCAGTCATCGAGTTTTAGTGTTTTCATTAACAAAGGTGATGGTACGTTTAATTCACAAGTTGTCTATAACACAAGTTCGAATCCAGTATCTATTACTCTTGCCGATGTAAACTGTGATGGACTACTTGATGTGATCGCTTGTCTGTCTAGTAGGGTTGGTGTTTATTTGAACACAGGGAATGGTACATTTCTTTCTGAATTATCTTATGCAACGGGTAGTTATCCACACTATTCATCAGTCGTAGATGTGAATGGTGATGGTAGACCGGACATCATTACTACGAATAATAATGCCAATACATTGAGCATTCTTTTCCATACTCAACCGACAGAAGTAACAACTCAAAGCACAACACCAAAGTGTAAGTAGTAATTCATCGGTAAAACATGTATTAGTAAAATGACATTATTCTTTTTCTGTTTCGATTAGCTTGCAATAGTCTTTATTTAAGTCAAGTGACTTATACAACTGGAAAACGTCCCATTGGATTAGCAGTGACCGATATCAATAATGACGATAAACCTGATATTATTTGCACATATGGTCAAGAGAATTCCACTGCAATCTACTTTAATACCGGCAATGGAACATTTACTTCATCAACCAATTATAGTACTGGTGCAGAGCCACACTCTATCAAAGTAGCTGATGTCAATGGAGATGGCAACCCAGACATCATTGTTGGTGAAAGTCACAGTAATGGCATTGGTGTCTTGATAAATAGTGGAAATGGATCATTTACTGAAACAACGTATCCATATGGATACTATGCATTAGACTTTTCTGTAGTTGATGTCAATGGCGATAACCAGCTTGATATCATTATCCCATATTCATATAATAATAGTGTCGGTGTTCTTTTCAATCAAGGAGATGATAGTTATTCGTCTCCTCCAATTATATATATAGTTGGTACTTTTCCGCACACAGCACTAGCAGTGGATGTAAATGGTGACAATAAACCTGATATTGTAGTTTCGAATCGTGGATCAAATAATATTGGTATTCTTATGAATATAGGAAATGGTACCTTTCTCGCACAACTTACGTATCCCACACAAAGTAATCCAACATATTTAGATACGGCTGATATAAATAGTGATGGTAAAGTGGATATTGTGGTTCCAAATTATAACTCGGCGAGTTTTAGTGTCTTCATTAATACCGGTAATGGTACATTTGATTCACAAGTTATCTATAACACTAGTTCCAATCCAGTATCTATTACTCTTGCCGATGTAAATGGTGATGGCATACCCGATGTTATTGCTGGTCTTTCCAGTAGTGTTGGTGTTTATTTGAATAGAGGCAACGGCACATTTCTTTCTGAATTATCTTATCCCACTGGTAATTATCCACACTATTCATCAGTCGTAGATGTCAATGGTGATGGTAAACCAGATATCATTACTACGAATTACAATTCAAATACATTGAGTATTCTTTTTCATTCTTCATGTGGTGAAGAACAAACAGCTTCAACTGAAACATCAGTAGAATCAACAATAATTGAAGTATCCACGGAAAGAACAGCAGAATTCACAACAATTGAAACAACGATTGAAACCACAGACGACTCCACGACACTTGAACAAATAGTTCCAACAACATCCGAATCAAATATCCTTGAAACGACAGTTGAAGCGGTACTGGAATCCACTATGCATATCATCACGGAAACTACTACTGAAATAACAACTGAATCAAGTACAGCAGAAGTAACTACAGAAGCAACAACGGACGCTAGTACTTCCACGCCATTTGTCACCACATCTGAAGCACCTAATGAAGCAACTACAGAACAATCAACCACACTACAACTTCAAATAACAACTGAAACCACGACGCCAAATTGTAAGTAGTACTTTACCAGTGATACAATTTAAAATTAAATCATGTTATAACGTTTTGTTTATTTAGCGTGCGACGCTACTTATTTAAGCCAAGTGATTTATACAACTGGAGCAAAGCCAGTTGGATTGGCAGTCGCAGATATCAATGGTGACAATAAACCTGACATTATTTGCACATACTCTAAACAAAATGCCACCGCAGTTTATTTCAATACTGGAAATGGTACATTTACTTCACCAACCATTTATAGCACTGGTGGAGAGCCACACTCTCTCAAAGTAGCTGATGTCAACGGGGATGGCAAACTTGACATCGTTGTTGCAGAAAGGTTCAGTAGTAGCATTGGTGTCTTGATAAATAATGGAAGTGGATCATTTACTGAAACGACTTATCCATATGGATATAATGCATTACTATATTCTTTAGCTGATATCAATGATGATAATAAAATTGATATCGTTATTCCCTATACGAGTAATAACACTGTCGGTGTTCTTTTCAATGATGGAACTGGTAATTATTCGTCTCTAACTACATACACAGCTGGTAACGGTCCATACACAGCACTAGCAGTTGATGTAAATGGGGACAATAAACCTGATATAATAGTTTCGAATCTTAATGCCGGAAATATTGGTATTCTTATGAATGTAGGAGATGGCACATTCTTACCACAAGTAACATACTCAACACAAAGTAATCCAACATATTTAGATGCGGCTGACATAAATGGTGATGGTAAAGTGGATATTGTGGTTCCAAATTATAATTCGGCGAGTTTTAGTGTCTTCATTAATACAGGCAATGGTACGTTTAATGCACAAGTTGTCTATAGTACTAGTTCGAATCCAGTATCTATTACTCTTGCTGATGTAAATTGTGATGGGCTACTTGATGTGATCGCTTGTCTTTCCAGTAGAGTTGGTATTTATATGAACACAGGCGATGGTACATTTGGTTCTGAATTATCTTATCCCACTGGTAATTATCCACACTATTCATCAGTCGTAGATGTCAATGACGATGGTAAACCAGATATCATTACGACAAATTACGATGCTAATACATTGAGCGTTCTTTTCCACGCTCAAGCAACAACGCCAAATTGTAAGTAGTACTTCACCGGTGAAATTTTTTAAATTAAATCATATCATTGCTTTTTTGTTTATTTAGCGTGCGGTGGTAATTATTTCAGTCAAGTGACTTACACAACTGGAGCAAGTCCAACTGGATTAGCTGTCGCAGATATCAACGGTGACAACAAATCTGATATTATTTGCGTATATTCCCATGAAAATGCCACGGCAATTTACTTTAATCAAGGTGATGGAATATTCACGACGCCAACCAATTATACTACTGGCGACCAGCCACACTCTGTCAAAGTAGCTGATGTCAATGGAGATAGCTATCCCGACATTATTGTTGGTGAAAGTCACAGTAGTGGGATTGGTGTCTTGATAAATAGTGGAAATGGATCATTTAATGAAACAACGTATCCATATGGATATTATGCATTAGACTTTTCTGTAGTTGATGTCAATGGTGATAACAAACCTGATCTCATTCTTCCATATTCAGCTAATAATACTCTCGGTGTTCTTTTCAATCAAGGAGATGGTAGTTATTCGTCTCCTCCAATTATATATACAGTTGGTACTTTTCCGCACACTGCAGCAGCAGTTGATGTAAATGGAGACAACATGCCTGATATTGTTGTTTCGAATCGTAATGCCGGAAATATTGGTATTCTTATGAATGTAGGAGATGGCACATTCTTAGCACAAGTTACGTACTCAACACAAAGTAATCCAACATATTTAGATGCGGCTGATATAAATGATGATGGTAAAGTGGATATTGTGGTGCCCAATTATCAGTCATCAAGTTTTAGTGTTTTCATTAACAAAGGTGATGGTACATTTAATGCACAAGCTATCTATAGCACAAGTTCGAATCCAGTATCTATTACTCTTGCCGATGTAAACTGTGATGGGCTAGTTGATGTGATTGCATGTTTGCCTAGTAGAGTTGGTGTTTATTTGAACACAGGGAATGGTACATTTCTTTCTGAATTATCTTATCCCACTGGTAGTTATCCACACTATTCATCAGTCGTAGATGTCAATGACGATGGTAAACTAGATATCATTACGACAAATAACAATGCTAATACATTGAGCGTTCTTTTTCATGCTTAGAAATTCCTAACAATTTAATTAAGTTTTCATTTTTTTTTCCTACTAATAAAAATTCTTATTGTGAAAAAAAAAGATTGAGAGTGTTGACAAATTGACTATTTCAGGGAGGAAAAAGTACATTGTTAACTGTAGCATACATTTTCCTTATTCTCATTGATATAATTTCTTTTCTTTTCCTACAAGTTGCTGAACATGGAAATGAATGAGCCAATCAGATGGATAGGACATTTCTATTCGGTGGAATGTCTTCTTCTTGTTCCATTAAATGAGTCATCATTTGATCTTGTCTATTGTGTGAACATGTGATTCGTTTTAGGGAAGAAAAAAAATCAACTTGAATCTGATGATGGGTAAATTCGAAGATTTACCAGCTGAAATCGTTTACGATATTTTTGATTATTTTTCAATGAGTGATATCTTTGGAATATTCTTTTATTTAAATAATCATTATAAAAATCTTGTGCTCAACAGTCGATCAAATATTCAATTAGATTTTTCCAATTTGTCTAAATCAAAATTCGATGATTGTTGTAAATATTTAATCGAACACAAACAAAATCAAATAAATTCCTTATCTTTCTCGAATCCACTGATCGTCGATGATTTTTTAAATCGATTTTCATTTAACAAATCGTTTAATCATTTAGAAACACTTGTTTTCAGTCAAATTAATTTCTCAATTGTCGAACCGATTCTCCGAACTCTCTCGAATTTACCTTGTCTCTATTCTTTAACAATCAAAAATAATATCGAAGTGTGCGATTCAAGTGAAATCTATCGTTTAATTTTCAATTTACCTGTTTTAAGAATCTGTCGAATCAATCCAAAATTCTACGGCGGAAGTATTCTTTTAAAATCTGCTGAAAATGTCCGTAGTTCAATCGAAGAATTGAGTATTCATCGGCATTGCTCATTGAAACAATTGTTGATATTTTTGTCTTACACACCGAATCTTCGTCGTTTATCACATTTGTCGATCAGTGAAACAACAACGAACACGAATTTAAATTCATTTGAAATCAAATCAAGTCAATTAACCGATGTTTCGTTGAAATTTTGGCAAATGTCATTTGAAACATTGAAATTTTTAACAGTGAAATTATTTGCCAATCTCGAAAAATTGAATATTTGTACGCGAGCTGATGATTATTATTTAATCGCTGAACGTTGGGAACAATTGATTGTTGAGAATCTACCGAATTTACGTCGATTCGAGTTCGAACATTATTGGGAACCGGTGGATAACAGTGAAACTGAACAGA
>Ga0209960_1004313_pt1 | contig 11033 bp, 8 predicted proteins | sample ThiBiot_500_plan_2_FD_183947 | JGI IMG/M metagenome (GOLD analysis project Ga0209960, IMG submission 183947) | Wastewater bioreactor microbial communities from Cape Town, South Africa - Thiocy_expt_500_plan (SPAdes) | ecosystem: Engineered > Bioreactor > Thiocyanate-remediating >... | reverse complement strand
AGTGAATTCAATCGAATATCTTGTCGGGGTTCATAATATTGTTCGGATCCAACGTCTTCTTCAATGCTCTCATGACATTAACAGCCTCAGGTCCCAATTCTATCGGTAAATATTTCTAAATAATGAATGTTAGAGTTGGCACGATTTTAAAGGTCTTAGTCGTACTTTCTTGCCCACACCAATGCCGTGCTCGCCGGTGCAAGTACCGTCCATGTTTATAGCGCGCAGAACTAGTCTGTCGTTGAGGTGTTTGGCGGCTTCAATCTCTTTCGGGTTCTTTGGGTCTATCAGCACGAACAGATGGAAGTTACCATCGCCAACGTGACCGACAATAGGTGCAACGAGATTATGGCCGATAATGTCCTTTTTGGTCTCTTCTAAGCAGTCCGCTAAAGATGAGATTGGGACACAAGCGTCTGTGAACAATTGTTACGAGACGGAGATGCACATAAAAAAAAAACATTACCAATGTACTTACCTGTTATCATTGTTTCAGTGGGTATGTCGCGGAGATTACTACACGCCCACAACGCTTCTTTTCGTGCTCTCCAGATTTCGTCTACTTCCTAACAAGGAAAAATTGTCAGGCGTGGGAACGTAATGGGAAATCCACGCACTTCATCGTTCTTCGCGTATCTGAATCCAGTACCCCTGAATTTGTCGGTGATTCCTTTAACAGAGTTGATTGTAGATTCGACTTCATTCTTCGTGCCACTGAACTCAAACAATAGCGTGGGCTTCTCAGGCAACTTGACATCGGAGCTCAGATTGACTGATTTGATGCATACCTCGTCTATTACGTTGTTAATAATACATCGGTATTATGACCGAACGTATTTTCAACGTACCCACGAGCTCAACTTTGCCTATTCTGACACCATTGCGCATCATGTGAATGACGGTGTTACCTGCGTCTTTCAACGAATCAAAGTTGCATATAGCTACAGTTTTGTACTGGGGAATATTTTGCAACTTCAGTGTCGCTTCGACAACGACACCGAGGGTACCTGATGACAGGTGTCAAAAGTGTCACAATAAAAAAAGCAGTATCCGCGTTTGAAATTACCTTCAGAACCGATGAATAAGTGCGTCAAATCGTATCCAGCAGAAGATTTGCGTGCTCGATTGCCCGTTTTGATGATACGACCATCGGGCAGTGCGACTTTGAGACTCAACACGTTGTCCTTCATCGTGCCGTAGCGTACGGCATTAGTACCAGAACAACTCGTACCAATCTAAACGCGATTATGATTAGCATCGTCATGGTATATATATTAATGGCACTTGTATACCATGCCACCGATCGACGCTCCTGGTCCCGGATCAACGGGGAAAAATAGCCCTGCAAAAACTAGCGTTAACTATGCATCGTTGTTGCAAGATAGTGTGTGACATACCATGCGACTTTAATTGCTCGTTGAGCTCATTGTACGTGAGGCCTGGCTGCACAACTACGTCCATGTCTTCAGCGTGCAGTTTGACGATCTTTTTCATGCGACTCAAGTTGAGCGAAATGCCGCCATGCTCGGGCAACGTGTGACCTTCGAGTGATGTGCCGCTGCCCCACGCTACGATAGGCACTTTGTATTTATTGCAAGCCTTCAGAACTTGAGACTGATATTTGTTAGCAAGCAGAAAATCATTTTAATTTTAATAATTTTCGTGTCGCGATACGTCATTAATCGATAATATAATAAGGCGGATAACGGAATGTGCACAAATTAAACTAATATTGGTAAGTTATTGTACGTACAATTTCTTCGGCTGTCTCGACATACGCTACAGCGTCTGGCAAACCAGAATGGTGATAAGAAAAGCTTCGGGTGGCGGACTCGCGCTCTTCAACATCCGTCATAAACCTGAAATATAGCAATCAAATATTAGTAAGACTGAGAAAGCAAATATCTGATCCAGAAAGTTTAGTCAAAAAAAAACTCACCTCTCTTTAAGTAGCGTGGACATGTCATTAACGAATTCTTTGGGTGTTTTATCTCGTGTGATTGCGCTGTAGATTTTTTCTCCTCTGCAAATGCATTACGGGCTTTAAAAGTTAAAATTCCCGCTCCAATCTACATTATCAATGAATACAAATTTTATTAATAATTAAGATAATATCCAAAAAGTTTTTCAATTTATTAAATATTACCGTCAAAGATCCGAATCCAAAGGCCCATTTGGTGAGCGATGATAAATTTGAAATACTCTTTGTAGTTGTGGAATATAATCTATTGCCTCCAGTTAGCTTCCCGGTTTGCAATCTCATCCTCGCGCCAAGTCTACCAGTAGACGAGGGATTGGACCGCGAAGAGCTCGCAACCCTTCTCACAACTTTTTCGAATAGTTTGCTGCTCATGGTATTCGTAATTAGGAGGAAATGAGCTTGCTAGATTCCAATCTTTTTATTGTCACGTGATCCATTTCCAAAAACTGTCTGATCCCAGAAGTACGGCGAACAATAAAAAATACGAAAACGCTAACGTAAAGGTGGTTTATTTGTGTATCCGTTTGTTGTATTTAATGGGTTGTTAATAAATCACTAGTGTGTGGGTGGACTTCTCTCCAGTTTTTGGCGAGACCATTTTTGGACACACCCACACGTGATCGAAGAAGAAATTTACGACAGGAGCACTCCCCCTGAACTTGGTATTATAAACTAACCAAAATCGGGTCGTGTTAATTATCTACCAAATAATTTTACTGGTCGTGACTGTGTTCTGAACAGTACAATTAACTTGGTCGAACCTAAACATGGCAACAATTGCATTTGACGTACATAACCATGTTACAAAAGGCAATAATACTAGCTCTCATTCGACTTCATTGTCGGAACATCCGTCGCACAAACTCTCGTCCACAGGTGCATCTTGATAAGTCTGGTACTCGTTGATCAAGTCTTGCAAATTAGATTGAGCTTCTTTAAGTTCCATCTCGTCGAGCCCATCAGTTACGTAATGATGTAGAAATGCTTTCCTTGTAAAGAGCGTCGTGAACATTGTGTCCGTTCGCTGCAGCACGTCGAACACAGCAGTGTTGTTTGCGAGGAATGTGCTTGACATATTGACACCTGGCGCAGCAACATTGCACAATGTCGCTTTGAAGTTGTCCGGGATCCATGGCGTGCACTTGGAAGAGTACTTGTTGCGCACCAATTTGAGTAGTTTGTCAACGTCAGCAGGCTGCAGGGTGCCTCTGAACGAGTACAGCGCCGCCATGTTTTTCCAAGCCGTGTTTTGTTCGTTGTACGCAAGCAGCATGTTGTCCCGTTCAAAGAGTTGCGACACGATGTCCGCGAGTGTGACATGTGTCACTGAATGCGACGATCCTTCAATCAAGTTTGATACCAGCGGCGCTGTACCAACTGTCAGGAAGTGTGTCCGTGTAAAAGGGACGAGATTCGTCGTGATTTTTCGGAGAGTCATGGCCTCGCTGCAGGCCAGTCGCATCGAGCACGTGACATTGCTCATAATATTCGCGGATACATTGTTTAAGTGACGATAACTCGGCGCGGACACTCGCTGTTTGGAACACACCTTGTACGTCACATCGTCGTCAATATACACGACCGTATCAGCATGCTCTATCAAGTAATGCAGGGACAGCACGTAATTGTACGGCCGCACTGCACAGTCACCGCAACTTGTTTCGGTAACCGACCACGTCCATAACATTTTATCCGGAAATTCTTCGCGTAATCTCGATAGCAACAACGTGCCCATACCTGAACCGGTACCGCCGCCCAAACTGTGCACTAGTTGAAATCCTTGTAATGACTCAGCGCGTTCAGATTCTAACCGAACGACTTCTAAAAGTTGTTCTATCATGTCTGCACCGAGAGAATAATGTCCTCTGGGCCAACAGTTTCCTGCACCGCCACCGCTTGGTGACCTCAATATATTTTCTTCTCTGTAGAGTTTGCCAAGAGGCCCTGAACTTACGCAGTCCAACGAACTATTGTCTGCCAAAATATTGTTATTTACTTTCTTATCGAATAGAAATAATACCGCTGTTGCCCTATTTAACCAATTAAAGAAAATTCTTACCTAAATCCACGAAAATTGAGCGAGGCACGAACCGACTATCTCCTTCTTCGTTAAAAAAAACTTGCATATTTTCATTGTTTGTAATTTCATTATTTAAACATTTGCCTGTCGGATCTAAACCGTGTTCTTGACTCACAAGGGACCAAAACCTATCTCCAAGCATGACGCCGCATTGGCCAATCTGAATTTGAATAATTTCGCGCATTGTCTTTAATCTGGACTGACATTAGCTCTTCTAATGTAAGTTCTCAAAATAAAATGTTATTCTTGTTTGTTTCTGATTGTGCACCAATCATTCGTACGCAAGGACGCCACTCTCTTTGCTTTGCATCAAACTGAAAACACGAGATCAAGCGCATTTGAATTTGTTTTTAAAATTTATGACAGTCTGTGGCAAATATATCTTTAATTAATTTGTTAACGCGTGCTTGTGCTATATTGCTGACGTTGGTTGCATTTCAAATAAAACAGTCGCGAAAGAAATTGTTTGGGCGTGAGTGGTGTTAATAATTATCCTTCGCCCCCGTCAATGTTGGCGCGATGATTTCCTTCCGACAATTGATGATGCGATCCACCAATCACAGCGTCGCACTCTGGGCACCTAGATTCCTGCATCGCCCCACCGCACTCTCCAATCGTGTAATAATGACCATTTGGACATTTGTACCAGCCACCTAAGTTCGCAGTTGTTAGCGCACGTACTATTGAGCAATGCAGTTAGAGTTGGTGTGGTTACCTTTCTTGATCTCATGTGACATGGCCTTGACAATCTCTTTCATGTACTTCTCTTGGCTGCAATTCTCAAGCATTTCTCGAGCCTCGGTGTTGTTAGGATCGAGAGCTAATAGCTTGGTGAGGGCGTCGCTAGTCTCTTTGAACTGTTCTAAAGCTAAAGCTGCTCGTGCAAATTTGAGTAAGATATCTGTACTAGATGGCACCAACCGCAGTGCTTTTTCAAACAGTGCTTTGGCTGCTTGATAATCTCGATTCTGATACTTCAAGACACCCTCATTAGCAATTGTAGTTGCCATGACTTGGGCCTTGACTGCTTCAATATCATCCATGCGTCGTCTAATCTCCGGGAAATATCTTTGGATCATTTGAATGGGTGCCCTGCATGTCGGACACTTTAAGTACGAGATGCTGTTTTCTGACATTTTAACGTTGATGTATTGGTCTAAGCCTTCCACATCAAATATGTGCTTGCACTCCAGTTGAATGTACCTGTAAGTCGTATGAAAATATGTTTCACAGGTGTGACTTTTTGACAGCGTACCTGGTGGTTTCATCGCCTTCTGCCAGAGAATACTTCGTGATGTCATCGCGCCAATCACCTTCTTTGTCACAAACTCTGCACAGATTCGGACAAGGTTCACCACACAAACCAATGCAAGGATGACGACACTTCTTCATTTTGTGACAGGGCTCATTGCAGCGAGGACGGGTGCACACTTCCGAACATAATTTGTCACACTGGTGGTGGGCACATTTCCATGCACAAGGCTCAAGACAGCTCGTGCATATATCTGAACACAACTTTGTGCACTTGCTGTGGGTGCATTTGATTTGACATTTCTTCTTGCACGGGGCACATGACTTCTCACACGAGTTGGAGCATGTGTGATCGCAGACCAGGGTACGTGAGCAGGGCTTTGTGCATTTGATGTGTCCATTTTTGCACTTGCCACACGTACCTGAACACTTGTGCCCACACTCCAATGTCGCTTGGCATGGTCGTTGACATTCAATATTGAACGGATTGTTTTTCAAATGACAGTCGACAAGCTGCAAATGATTGCACGGAAGTCGTACGTCAACTTGAGTGCGACACTGGCGTGGGCAAGGTTTGCCACAAATTGACAAGCAAATATGGTTGCAGGGTAGTGTTCGCTCGCACTTGTGAGTGCAGACAATCGGTTGCTTGGACTCGTTGCATGGCACTATCATCTCGTGTCCACAAGCATCTAGTTTGACAATGACAGGTTGGGTGCATTCTCCGCACTCTTGGTGACACATATTGCTACATGAGTGACCGCAAGGGTATTTTCTGCGACAAGGTTCGTAACATACATACTTGTTGTGACCATCGGGGTGACAAAACTTTTTGCAAGAATGTCCACAGTCCAATCTATGTTGACAGGGGAGAGTGCAGCCACCATCTCGTGCTTTCTCGCGAATATCAAGGCCCGTGGACACGAGTGTGAAGTTCTGGGGGTGATTCTGACAGCACAACTTTAGCTGCTGTCCAAGGTTGTTATTGACCATCATCAAATATATAATGTCCTGCCATAGTTCACTTTCTTGTTGCAGCAGATGTGCGTTGCCAATTATATAGAATGCATTGCGAGCACGAGAAAGTGCCACACAGACTCGATTTGCAATTTTCAAGAAACCAATATTATTCTCTTTGTTGCTGCGCACGAGAGACAAGATGATAATATCATTCTCTTCACCTTGGAAATTATCTACCGAAGACACTCTGACGGCAGCACAACCTGATTATTCTATCATTAGCATGGATGAACATATAAAAATGCGAAGATTTGTACCTTCATTGTACTTGGAGTTCTCACGCAGCTGCTCTTTGACACGGAAAAGTTGCTGCAAGTACATGGTCAACACTGTAATCTTGTCGGGTTTGTAACCTTGTTGCACGAGGTACAAGCACAAGTTGGCCACTAGCATCACTTCGTGGTCATTAAATTTGCTCGTGGATTCAGATGACGTCTTCTCAAGTACTTGATGATCGAGGAAGAACAAGTTCTTGTCAATGCCCAAGACCTTTTGCGGATGTTTCAACACTGACGGGTGATCGTTTAGTTCGTTGTAGATAGGACTAATCAGTTGTGAAATTTCAGGCCTCATGCGGCGTTGTGTCAGCAGTCTTCGATATGGAATTTTGTTATTGGTCATGCGTTCAAACAATGAGACATCCAAATTGTACTTTTTTGATAATGCATATACTGCTGTTGATGGTCTGAGTTGTTGATGATCACCAATCAGAATCAAATGCTCTGTGTCTTTTGTCAGTGAGGTGATGATGTGTGCTTCCAACACTTCTGCTGCCTCTTCCACAATCACAATCTTCGGCTTCAACGAGCGCAAAAGATCTACATTCTTCGCTGCTGCCGTTGTGGTCATACCAATCACTTTTGCATTGCGTAAGACAGCCATCGTTCTCGTGCTGTTTAACTCTTTTAACTCGCGACACTTGAGATAATACTTCTGCGATGACTCAGTCAATTGTTCAACCAATATCGCTCTGTTCGCTCGCAGTAACCGCTCGTGGATTTCTCGTCGGATGGGTAGATCCAGCTGCCACAAATTCTTGATGTTTTGTACACTAGCTTTGAGTGCCAATAACTCCTGTTCGTCGAGCTCGTCCACATCCTCAACGGGCTGCACATTGAACACATCACCGGCGGGCCTAGGACCAGGTTCATGATACTCCTCTCGCTCTGCTAACAATTGGAGTAACTCTTCTTCATCAATGTCATCAGCAAATTCTTCGTCACTCTCGTACAAGTCCTCATTTTGCAAGTGTTGATTTGTATTATTCAGTTGTTGCCTCTGACTGGCATTATTGCGATTGTTATTATTGTTATTTGTTTGTGTTTTTTTATTTTTCTCGTTTTTCTTCTTTTTGTCTTCTTGAAGCCAAGTCCGCACCAATTCTCGATCATTAACTTTTTTACCTCGTCCGGTGGTCAGCGATTGTATTTGAGCTCCAGAGAATACCAATGCCAATATATTGATGTCGACATATTCAGCGTTGATTTTTGCAGCTATTTGCAGCACCATATTCTTGAGCTGCTCAAGTTGAGATAGCAGTTCCTTCCTCTGTACGTAGTAAGCTCCAGACATTTGCCATTGTCTCGCATTCACGCTGCACTCTCGCTGCATTAGTTCACTCTTTGACCGTCCTCCCAACCGTACAATTTGCTTCTCGAACGTGTAGATGCCTTCAAGGAACTGATCAAGCGCGTGATTCGTGTAACACACACACAGAATTGGGACTGGTGCATTGTTTCTAAGCAACAAGCGCGTGGCTTGTAGACCGATGTACGTCTTGCCCGTGCCAGGAGGGCCTTGCACGATGGCCAACTCCTTCGTGAGTACGTGCTTAAGAGCTGCGAGTTGAGTGTCATCAACTCCTTCACCAAAAACCGATGTGGCAGGCCATTTGTCGAGAATTCTGACGTGACGAGTCAGCGTGCCTTTGAACGCAGGAGTCATATCCCAAAAGTCTTTGCCCTCGGTTAAGTATTTGGGGGGAGCAATGACCTTTGAGTACTTCAACAAGTAATCTTGAAATGGTACATTGTCTCCTTTAGCCTGAAGTGCTCGCAGAACTGGTCCAAAGGCCTCGAAGTAGGCAGACGATGCTTCAATGATAGTGTAGACTCGTCCAGTCTGAAATTTCGGATCATAACCTTTAGTCAACTCAATTTCAATCCGACCCTAATGACGCTGTTAACGCGAGTCTATTCACTAATAACTATATACCTTTGCTAGCATCTTATCGTCTCGGCTGGCAACAGTAGCCCAGAGTAAGTCCGAAGCAAAATCATCGCCGGAAAGGCACAACAACGCACCTGTCATTAGTCGCTTGGATCTCGCCCAATTGATCTTAGTATTGGCACCAATATTCATTTGAAAGAATATTCCTCTCTCATCCAGTCGAGTACCAACTACAGGAACTTTGGGGTAAATCTTGACTCCGTTCAAGCGCTTGTTGATATTTCCTCTATGAAGGTTGAATACAGCCTTGCGTATATCAGCAAAACCATCCTCGTGCAACAAACGATAGTGCATGTCGAGATAATCATCCAAATTAGCGTAGAGCTCACCCTCTACTTTGTTCTTGCGAAGATGTTGAGCAAAAGGACTGGCGAACATCTCTTCTTTGCTTGGAAATAGCGGAATGCTGCGGAAATCTCCTGCAGGCAAAAGGGTAATGAGTATTTTATTACTACTGGGAAATTTCAAAGTTTTACGCACCTATTGGACCTCCGTCATCCGTGGACTGCACTGCCCGCCGGCGTAACTGGTCGAGAATATGATCTTTCTTCGCAACTAGTGTCGTAATAGCAATGGCCAAGTTTTCATCGTCACTCACGGTCGCTAGGGTACCAAGGTGTTGGATCAAGGGCTCCAAGTCGAGAATTGAATTCGGGGACAAATCAGCCAAGTGATTTACTAGCTTAGCCACGGATTTGAGACAACCGTTATCGAGGCGTGCATTAATCATCATATGCTTGTATAAATTTTTTATAAAGTCGGAGGCCATGACGATCGAGTAGAAGGAGAGACTCTTTGTCGAACGGATGTGGTCCATTAAATCAGGAGAAGATAGTAGTTGTATCATTAATACCATTAATTGACGTGTTTCTAATACAATCTTCTCGTTCAGAGCGTTCTTAAACTTCTTCTCATCCCGGCCAGTAAGATTTGAGAGAACGAGGTCAGCATCAGTCGCAATTACCTTCGTTAACCACGCCCGTAACTCACCAACAGTCCAATCGCGCTCATATTGATTCTTTTCTTTGAAGTTTTGAGTCAATCCATCGTGTCTGCTGTGTTGAACCGGATTTGGTGCATAAACGTTCGTGTTGTTGCGTGGAGGTCTACGAATATGTTGATTATTATTCGTATACATATTTCCACGACCACGACCGCGACCACGACCAGCGTTAGGTTTAGTAGCTCCAGCAGAGGCAGAATCTGGGTTACGCTGTGGGTTATTTCGTTCCATCAATTTAAGAATAAGTTGGTTGTTATTATATATTGTATTGATATGGTGATAAAAATTGAAAATGATTCCAAAAGTTGAGGAAACAAATACCACTCACCAACACGCCGTGCTGTTGCTATTTTTTCCGACCGTGAAATTTCGATTAAATAATTATTTAACACAGCACTGTACCTTTTGTAATGAGTTTGCTTGGTGCGTTGTAATGTAATATGTTCATAAATATTGATTCAAAAGATCGGATCTGATCCGGTGGCCTAAAGAATTAAATTTAATTGACCCACAGTTTAAAATTTAAACGGCTAAGTATAATGCATAGCGAATATTACCTTTATTTATTGCAAATCAGGCATTTATAGTTGGCGTGACCACCAGGATGACAAAGTTTCTTGCACAAGTGACCACATTCCAGGTTGACGTCGCAAGGCAATGTGCATCCGCCATCCGGAGCCCTCTCACGAATGTCGAGGCCGGTTTTGATCGCCGTACAATTCTCTCGATGATTTTGACAGCATATCTTGAGCTCAGTACCAATGTTCTCGTTCGCTCTTAACAATGAGATGATTTCGTGCCAGAGTGGACTCGTTTGTTCGAGTAGTTGTGCGTTGCCAATTATATAGAATGCATTGCGAGCACGAGAAAGTGCCACACAGACTCGATTTGCAATTTTCAAGAAACCAATATTATTCTCTTTGTTGCTGCGCACGAGAGACAAGATGATAATATCATTCTCTTCACCTTGGAAATTATCTACCGAAGACACTCTAATCAATGAGCAACCTTCGTGAAGCTTGCTGAGTTCTCTGAGCTGCTCTTTGATGCGGAAAAGTTGCTGCAAATACATGGTAAGCACTGTAATCTTCGTAGGCTGGTAGTCTTGTTGCAACAAATACAGGCACAGATTCGCTACAATTGATACTTCATGCTCGTTGATTTTGCTGGTTGAGTCGCCGACGGTCTGCTCGGGTACTTTGTGGTCGAGGAAAAACACATTTTTACTAACACCACGAACTGTCCTTGGATTACTGTGCACTGTAGGATGGTCGATCAACTGTTTGTTGTAGATAGGACTAATCAGTTGTGAAATTTCAGGCCTCATGCGGCGTTGTGTCAACAGTCTTCGATATGGAATTTTGTTATTGGTCATGCGTTCAAACAATGAGACATCCAAATTGTACTTTTTTGATAATGCATATACTGCTGTTGATGGTCTGAGTTGTTGATGATCACCAATCAGAATC
>Ga0209960_1004312_pt1 | contig 11034 bp, 6 predicted proteins | sample ThiBiot_500_plan_2_FD_183947 | JGI IMG/M metagenome (GOLD analysis project Ga0209960, IMG submission 183947) | Wastewater bioreactor microbial communities from Cape Town, South Africa - Thiocy_expt_500_plan (SPAdes) | ecosystem: Engineered > Bioreactor > Thiocyanate-remediating >... | reverse complement strand
TTTTTTTTTTTTTTTTTTTTTTTTTTTTTTTTTTTTTTTTTTTTTTTTTTTTTTTTTTTTTTTTCTTTCTCTTTTCTCCGTCTCGTTTACTTTGCTACAAAGTTTTGAGAAACAAAAAATTAATTTTTTTTTAAAAAACATCTATTTGAATTATTAGAAAATCAACCATCTTTTACTTCAAATCGATATTTTTTTTTTTTGTTTTAGGAGTGTTTCAAAAAAATAATATATTGGACAAAAAAAACAAATCACAAAAATTCAAATCCAAAAATCCAATACCACATTTTTTTTTTTTTTCGTCAAACATTTTTCAAAAAAAATCACAATCACTTTTTGTTCCAATATATCCATTTTTTTTTGTTGTTGTAGATTCTTTTTAACAATTTTGTAATTAAAAAGTTTTTTTCATTTGTTGTTTATTTTATTTTTTTTATTTGTTTTTTTTGTATAAAAAACTTGTATTTTTTATTTTTTTTTAAATCGTAAATCGTGAAAGTTATTGGAAAATGTCAGATCTTGGAGGGTGAGTTTTTTTTTCTTTCGATTTTCCACATGTTTTTTTTTCTTTTTCGCATCGCAGCTTTGGTTCTTTTAATCAATAACCTATCCCATTCATTCTAATCAGTTTCAATCAATCAACATCTCATTTTAACATCATTCACTTCACATCATTCACGTTGCATCACATTTTTTTTCGTATTTTTTTTTTTCTTTCAAACATTCTTCAAACAAAAATCACAATCAAGTTACAGTCGATTTACTTTGACTTTGGACCACGCCTTCCCTTTTACATTTTTCTTCTAAAATCCCTATCTATCACCTTTCTTTTTTCTTTTAACTTATTCCAATAATCTAAATCCAAATCATTTTTTGTTATTATTTGTTATTTTAGAGTCTCATTATTATCTGATAACCACGAACACTTTTTGAGTTATCTCAACTTGGAGGAGCTTGAGTTTGAGACAAATGATGGAAAAAATTCTGAAACCACTTCAAAGTATTTTTCCTTTTTTCTTTTCTCATTCATGATATTTCCAAATGATCATCTAATAATCTTTTCCTTTCAACTTTTTAAAGTAGTTTTGATGAATCTTATCAAAGCGATCTCGATGATGACCTGATATCAGATTTAGATCTTTCAGATGATTCTACAAGTCAACTCGATCATGGCCTTGGCGAATTTGGACTTTGTTTAGGCGATTTTGAAAGCCCTATGTTATCTGAAGAAGAAGAAGAGGAAGAAGATTTTGAATTTGAATATGAATTTGGAGATTCAGAATTTGTTACTTCTTACTCATTGGAGCAAACCCTTGTTGAAAAAGCGATTGAAGAGAGTCTATACAAAGTTCAAAAACTCGCCCATTTTCAACCATTTTCAGAAACTGTATTAATTACAGATCAAGAAACACAGAAAGGAATGACCCATGTGATATATGAGGGAGCCCAATTAAATGAAAATGAATATGAAGATGAGTTTGAAGATGACTATATATACAGGCGTCAATATGCTGACGATTCTGATCAAGAAGAAAATGACGAAGATGAAGATGAAGAGAGAGAAGAAGAAGGAATGGATTCTGAAGACCTAAAAGAAATTGAAGAGGATCAAGAAGAAGAAGAGGAAGAAGAAGAAGAAGAAAAAGAACAAATCCAAGAGATGAATCATTTTCATATTGAAACACAACACAAAGTAGAGCTAATAATTGAATCAAAAAGTTTTGGAGATGCCGAAGATGAAGAAAGTGAGATTGAAGTCGATGACTTAAACCCTGTTGTGTTTTTCCCTCCTGAAGAGGCAGATGATGAAGAAAGAGAACTTGGTCATCAATATATCTCTCTTGATACTGATGATGATTCCTTCTCCCCAAGAAGAAAGAAAGAAAAGAAAAAAAATCGACATAAAAGCGGAAGGCAAAACAGAAAAGCCATGGAGTACCAAGATCAACTCAAAACAAACAAGCTTAAATCTCATAATGAACCATCAAAGTTTCAAAAATCAAAATCTTACTCTTCAACAAGCCCCTCTGAATCTGAACCAGAAATTGAATCCTCAACTTCTCATGCTTCAAGTAAAAAAAGATCTGTCTCCCCTCAATCTAAAACCAACTCAAGAAAGAGGACGAGGAAGAATACAAATGATCTCCCCACCCCCATCCCTTCTCCTTCTCCTACTCCCATTTCAACCCCTCAACAAAACAAATGTCAACAAAAAGAAGATTCTAAAAGAAAAGGCAAAACGAAAAAGCCCCAAGTCCTCACGATAGAAAGTGAAGAAGAAGAGATTGATATTGTTGGTTGAAATCTCTCATTCTCTATTTTGTTGTTATGAAATACCTAGATTGTGAATATATGCAATTATTTATTTTTACTTTTCTTTCCACATGTTTTTCTTTCTCGAAAACAAAAAGTGACAAGTAAGATTTGAATCAATGACCATAATGATTCTTTTTAGAAAAAAAAAAAAAAAAAAAAAAAAAAAAAAAAAGAAAAAAGAAAGAAAAAAAAAAAAAGGAAATAAATAAATAAATAAATGGAAAAGCAACTCTGGGAAGACTGTTCAAATGGAAAAGTTAAAAAAGTTATAAAATTACTTCGTAATGAACAAATTAACATTAATTGGCAAGATTCTGAATTCGAGAGAACACCTTTTTATATTGCTTGTGAAAAAGGGCATATTGATATTGTGAAATTATTATTAAGTGATAGTAGAGTTGATATTAATAAAGAAGATAAATATGGTTGGACACCTTTTTATATTGCTTGTCAAGAAGGACGTACTAAAATTGTAAAATTATTAAATGATCAAAGAGTTGATATTAATAAAGAAGATGAATATGGTTGGACACCTCTTTTGATTGCTTGTCAAGAAGGATACATTGAAATAATGAAGCTATTATTAAATGACCAAAGAATTGATATCAATAAAGCAAGAAATGATGGTTCAACACCTCTTTCAATTGCTTGTCAACATGCACATATTGAAATAGTGAAATATCTGTTAGCAAGTGGAAGAGAAATAGATACCAATAAAAAAGATGATGATGGGAAAACTGGTCTTGATTGGGCAAGAGAAAGAGAAGAAATGGAAATGGATGAATGGGAAAGTGAAGAAGAGTTTCAAGAAAGAAAAAGAGGATGTGGAAAGATTGTTAAATTAATAGAATCATTTGAAGAAAATCCGAATGAAACAAGAACAAAATTGAGGATACAACTTGGTTTGGCTGGTAAATCTTTTTTAATTTTTTTATTTTTCAAATATCAAAATCTTTCTAAAATTCTAATTATATTTCAAGACAAGGATGCTGTTTCTATTCATTCAATTATCGTTCTGCTTTCAGATTGTTATTTAGATTTCAAAAACAAGGAATTAAAAATCTATTAGAAATAAATTGGTTTTTCTTTATTTTTTCTTCGGGTATTCAATCTTTGTTCATCTTTTGGAATCATTTCAAAGTTCAACTTCAAATCTATCTATCTTCCCTTTCGAATCTTTGTTTTGTGTGTGGTTAAGGAGTATCCTTAAGCCTTAGTAGTATGAAGCCAGAAAATAATAAAAGAACTTTCTAAAATCGTTTGAACTGGATAATCACGAACTTTGAATGGATTGAGCATTGCAAAAAATATAAAAAAATTTTGAATTCAGATTTTATTTTTATTTATTTATTTATTTATTATAGATATATTTTTTATACATGTAATCTCCTCTCAATAACTCAAAATATAATAAAAAAGAGCTTCCTAAAGTTCATTTTGATGAATGAAAAAAAATAGCAAACCAACCAACATCAGGAAATCCGATTGGTGCGTTAACAAAAAAATCCTGATTGAATTGCCTCCTCAGACTTAAATCGCATGGCAACCCCATTTCTTTTGATCCAGAAAAATAAATCACGATTCATTTGATTGAAAATTTTTTGAAAATGAAAGCTTGTGAGAAGTGTTCATTTTAATCGATTTTTTTTTGAAACGCCATTTTGGAAACGCTTGAATTGCGCGTTTCTCTTTTCTTTTTTTTGTTTCGCAGGTTTCAAAAATGAAAAAAATGAAATGTTGAATTTTGCGATTCCCAAACCTTTGGTTTGGTTGAAACATTTAAATTGTGCAATTCAACATTTTATGCTTTCAAATGCAAAATTTAAGGAAGTTTTTTTTTTTCAATTCCTTGATGGATGTGTTCAAATGCAAAAGAAATGAATAGAACAAAGAAAGTTTCATTGGTTTCATTGCATTTATCGGCTTGCTTTGAATCAAGAAGGCAGGTTGCAATCACCGCATGGGTGCGACATGTTTTTTTTTGTTTTTTTTTTGTTTTTGTTTCAAAGTTTTTTTTTTCCCAAAAATCCAAAAAAAAAAAAAAACAAGACAATCAGTGACTCGAGCAATCATTTTTTGATTTTTTTGTTAACGCACCAATCGGATTTCCTGATGAAAAAGAAAACAAATGGAAGAACAGCTTTGGAAAGCCTGTTCAAATGGAAACGTCGAAGAAGTTATAAAATTACTTCAAAATGAACAAATTAACATTAATTGGCAAGATTCTGAATATTCAAGAACACCTTTTTATCGTGCTTGTTGTCAAGGACATATTGAAATTGTGAAGTTATTATTAAATGATAAACGAATTGATATCAACAAAGCACAAAGTCAGGGTGCAACACCTTTTTATGTTGCTTGTCAAGAAGGACGTACTGAAATAGTGGAATTATTATTGAATGATGAAAGAGTTGATATCAATAAAGCAAATAAGAATAATGCAACACCTTTTTTTTTTGCTTGTGAAATTGGACACATTGAAATAGTGAAATTATTATTAAATGATCAAAGAGTTGATGTTAATAAAGCAAATGATTATGAGGTAACACCTTTTAATATTGCTTGTCAAGAAGGACATATTGAAATAGTGGAATTACTATTGAATGATGATAGAGTTGATATCAATAAAGCAAATAATGAAGCAACACCTTTTTATGTTGCTTGTCAAAAAGGACATATTGAAATTATGAAATTGTTATTAAATGATGAAAGAATTGATATCAATAAAGCAGATGAAGATAGTTGGACACCTTTTCATAGTGCTCTTGAAAATAGACACATTGAAATTGTAACCTTATTATTAAATGATGAAAGGATTGATATCAATAAACCAAATGGCGATGGTTGGACATCTTATGGTTATACATCTTTTTATCTTGCTTGTAAGAATGGACATATTGAAATCGTGAAATTACTATTAAATGATGGGAGAGTTGATGTTAATAGAACAGGAGTTATAAAATTACTTCAAAACTCACAAATTAACATTAATTGGCAAGGTTCTGAATATTCAAGAACGCCTTTTTATGTTGTCTGTTATTTTGGACATATTGAAATTGTGAAGCTCTTATTAAATGATGATAGAATTGATATAAATAAAACAGATTCTGAAGGAATAACACCTTTTTATATTGCTTGTCGGAATGGATATATTGAAGTTGTGAAGTTGTTATTAAATGATATTAGAATTGATGTTAATAAAGGAAATAATTATGGAAAAACACCTTTTTCTATTGCTTGTGAATGTCGACAGATAGATATTGTGAAATTATTATTAAATGATAAAAGGGTTGTTGGTATCAATAAAGCAGATAATGATGGTACACCACCTCTTTATAATGCTTGTTTTGGAGGACACATTGAAATAGTGAAATTGTTATTAAATGATCAAAGAATTGATATCAATAAAGCAACAAATGATGGTTGGACGCCTTTTTCAATTACTTGCTATTTTAGCTATGTTGAAGTTATGAAATATCTGTTAGCATGTAGAAGAGAAATAGATATTAATAAAATAGATGATAATGGAAAAACTGGTCTTGATTGGGCAAGAGGAGGAGAAGAAAGGGAAATGGATTGGGATTGGGAAATTGAAGAAGACTTTCAAAAAAGTAAAAGAGAATGTGGAAAGGTTGTTAAATTAATAGAATCATATGAAAGAAATCCAAATGAAACAAGACTTCAATTGAAAATTCAACTTGGATTACCCAATGGTAAATTTTTATTTCGTCATTCTATTTTTCTTCTTCTTCTAACCTCAATTTTTTTTTTTTTTTTTTTTGATTTTCTTTTTTCAAAAAGATCTTGAAGCTGCCTCTATCTATGCAATAATAGTTCTCCTCTCTGATTATTATCTAGATTTTAAAACATAATGAAACCAAGAGGCAATAATTTTTATTTGGAATATCAGTTAGTAATTTGCTTGAAAAGATTGGAAGACAAATCAAACCAAAACAATTATCATCTTCGAAAATGTTCAACTGTTTAATTTAATCACTTTGGCTTGAGGGATTTTTTCATTGATTCAAGTCATTGTCCAAATAATAGTGATAATAAAAGAAATAATTGTTTCAAATACAACTTTTGGTTTTGAGACCTTAAATTTGAATTCTTTTCGATTTTTTTAAAAAAAAGAACTCAGACACTGAGATTTAATTCTCAAAAAGTTTATGTTTATGAAATTATAACATTAAAGCTTCCCAGCAAATAAAGAATTCAAAGCATTATTATTTTGAAAAAAAAAAGTTTTTACAAGATTTATTTTATTTCTTTGGATTATTTCATTATGTTTCAATTATAAAGCAAAGTTAAATAATCATCTGAAATAAGAACAATAGTTGAGTATATACAAGCAGCATCAGGATCTATATGAACAGAAAACAAATCTCTTATCAAGTAATTTTTTAAAAAAAAAAAAAAAAAAATGTTTTACCTGCTAACTTAAGTTTAATTCTCACATTAATTCTTGTTTCGATTGGATTTCTTTCAAATGATTCCAATAACTCAATAATCCTTGAATAAACTTCCTTCCTTCTTTCAAAATCCTCATCACTTTCCCAATTTTTTTTCCCTTTTTCTCTTTCTTCTCTCGAAATATCAATTGCAGTTTTTCCTTGATTTTCTTTTGCGTTTGCATTTACATGTCTTCGACTTGCTATAATATTTTCCACAATTTCAACTTGCCTATGTTGGCAAGCAATATAAAGAGGTGATTGCCCATCACTATTTGGTGTGCTAATATCAATTCTCTCGTCATTTAATAATAATAACACAATATCAATATATCCATTTTCACAAGCAATAAAAAAGGGTGTCCAACCATCATCATTTGCTTTATTGATATCAACAACTCTTTGATCATTTAACAATAACTTCACAATTTCAGTACATCCATAACAAGCAACACAAAAAGGTGTTATACCATCTTCTTCAGCTTTATTGATATCAACTCTAATATCATTTAGTAGTATCTCCACAATTTCAATATGTCCATTTTGACAAGCAACATAAAAAGGTGTAACTTCAATATTATTTACTTTATTTACATCAATTCTAATATCATTTAATAATAATTCCACAATATCAATCTGTCCATTTTGACATGCAATATAAAATGGTGTTGCACCATCTTCTTCAGCTTTATTGATATCAACTCTTTTATCATATAATAATAATTTCACAATTTCAATATGCCCTTTTTCACAAGCAATATAAAAAGGTGTTTGATCGTATCTACCTCCTGTTTTGTTGACATCAACTCCTTCATCATTTAATAATAATTTAACAATTTCAATTTGTCCATTCTTACAAGCAGACCAAAGAGCTGTGCTGTATTGGCCAATATTTCGATCAACTCTTTTATCATTTAATAATAATTTCACTATTTCACTATTTCCATTTTCACAAGCAATATCAAAAGGTGTTCCATGAAATTCACTTGGTTTGTTTACATCAATCCATGGATCATCTAATAGTTTCTTCACAATTTCAGTATGTCCTTTTTGACAAGCAATCAGAAAAGGTGTTGTACCGTATTGAGTTCCTTTATTTACTTCAATTCTCTCATCTTTTAATAATATCTTTATAACTTCAAGTTGTCCTTTAGAACAAGCAATATAAAATGGTGACATTCCATCTATACCTTTATGTACATCAATTCTTTGGTCATTTAATAATAGCTTCACAATTTCTGTATGGCCAAGATGACAAGCAATAAAAAAAGGGACAGCCTCTTGATTTTCCACTTTATTTATATCAATTCTATCATCATTTAATAATAATTCCACAGTTTCAATATGTCCTTCTTGACAAGCAATATAAAATGGTGTTAATCCTTCATTATTGGCTTTATTTACATCTACTTTATCATTATTTAATAACACTTCCACAACACTTGGTTGTCCAAATCTACAAGCAATAAAAAAAGGTGTTTGACCATTATCAGTTGCTTGATTTATGTCAATTCCTTCATTAAATAATAACTCCATAATCCCAATATGCACATTTATACAAGCAACATAAAAAGGTGTTTGACCACGATGATTTGCTTTATTAATATCAATCCTTTCGTCATTTAATAATAATTTCACTATTTCAAGATATCCTTGACAGCAAGCAATAAAAAAAGGTGTATTGTTATATTTATTGTATTCCTTACATACATCAACTCTCTCATCATTTAATAATAATTTAACAATTTCAGTATATCCATTTTGGCAAGCAATATAAAAAGGTGTTTTATCCTTCTTTGCTTTATTGGTATCTATTCTTTGATCATTTAATAATAATTTCACTATTTCAATATGTCCTTTTTCACAAGCCATCCAAAAAGGTGTTCTACCGTCATTCACTTGGTTGACATCAATTCTATTATCATTTAATAATAAATTCACAATTTCGATATGTCCTTTATAACATGCAACCAAAAAAGGTGTCCAACCATCATTCTTTGCTTTATTGATATCAATTCTATTATCATTTAACAATAATTTCACAATTTCAATATGTCCTTCTTGACAAGCAATATAAAATGGTGTTTTTCCATCATTATTTCCTTTATTGATATCAATTCTTTTATCATTTAATAATAATTTCACAATATCAATATGTCCTTTATAACAAGCAATAAAAAAAGGTGTTTGACCACTATTTAATCCTTGATTGATATCAATTCTATTATCATTTAACAACAATTTTACACCTTCTATTCTTCCTAATACACAAAAAATCCAAAAAAGCGTAAGACCATTTAAATCAACTCTTTTATCATTTAAATTTAACAATAATTCTACAATTTCAATATGTCCTTTTTCACATGCAATATATAAAGGTGTTTTACCATCATTATTTACTTGGTTAACATCAATTCTACTATCATTTAATAACAATTTCACAATTTCAATATTTCCTTTCCAATCACAAGCAGAATGTAAAGGTGTTTGACCATCATTTAATGCTTTATTGATATCAACTCTACTATCATTTAATAATAGTTTCACAATTTCAAAATGATCATAACTACAAGCACGATAAAAAGGTGTTTGACCATCATTATTTGCTTTATTAACATCAATTCTCTCATCATTTAATAATATCTTCATAATTTCAATGTGTTCTTGATAACAAGCACTATAAAAAGGTGTTTCTCCATTCTTATTTGCCCGATTAATATCAATCCTTTGATCACTTAATAATACTTTCACAATTTCAACATATCCTTTTTTACAAACACTATAAAAGGGTGTTTCTTCATGATTATTCCTTGCCTGATTGACATCAGCTATTCTATTATCATTTAATAACAATTTCACGATTTCAACCTGTCCTTTTTCACAAGCAATCTGAAAAGGTGTTGCACCATGGTCATCATCACCAATATCTAGATTCCTCCTCCATTTCTCTTGAACACAAGAATTAAGGTTGAGATTAGGGTTTATAAGAAGTGTCTTGACTTTTATCACATCGCCATTAGAACACGCAGACCAAAGCCGTTCTTCTTCCGTTTCCATTAATTAATCAATAAACAGGTTCGATTCCCAATCCCTCCCCCATCTTCTTCTCTTCTGATTCCTTTGTGATTTCAATCACTCTTGGCGATTCGATTGTATTCCTTTCCAACTGTAACACAACATAACATAACATTATTCTGTATAATTCATTTTTTTTTTTTTTTTTTACATTCTAATACACACTCATTCAAATGAATATCTAATTCTTCTTATTATTAGTTTTATAATTTATTATAACAATCTTTTTTTAAAAATAGTTTTTTTTTTTTTTTGTAACTTTCTGAAAAACAGGGGGATGACTATTGAACAAGAACTATTGAATAACAATAACTCCTCCAATTCAATTTTTATAATACAATATTGAATTAATAACTTTAAGAAAAAATGATTATGCTTTGTTTGAAAGAAAGAAAAAAAAATGATTATGCTTTGTTTTTTGGGACTTTGTTTGACTTTGTTTCTTTTGAACTTGACTAAACAAAAAATTAATAGAGAGAAGAGAACAGGAGCAAAAGAGAGGAGATAGAAATAATTTTTTTTTTTTTTTTCTCATTTAAAAGTTTTGGAGAATGAGTGAGAAAGAAGAGTATCAAGAAAGTTCTGAAGAGGAAATGAGAGAAGAATCAGAAATGGAATCTGAGGAAGAATCTGGTAGAGAATCGAAAGAGTTTGATGAAGGAGAGATACAGAAACATAGTGAAGAAGATGAAAAGAACGTCCAAAAATTAGATAACGATACGGACTTATTTCCAACAAAAGGACTTGATTCTAACTCTGGAAGTAGAGAAGAAGAAGAAGAAAACGAAGAAGAGGATGAGGATGAGGAAGAAGATGAAGAGGAAGAAAATGATAAAAATGATGAAGAAAAAGTAGAAAATGATGAAGAGGCAGAAAAAGAAGTGGAGAACCATGAAGAAAAAGGAAAAGAGGAAGAAGAAAGCAACAAGGAGGAAGAGGAGGAAGAAGAGGAAGAGGAAGAAGAAGAAGAAGAAGAAGAAGAAGATGATGATGATGAAGAGGATGAAACTGAAAAGGGTCAAAAAAAACATTTTACAACACCAATTACGAGTAGAGCTGTATCAAATGAAAAAATTTTGGGTCCTTCATCTGAAGAACAATCCCCAAGTTAGTTTTTTCTCTCTCTTTTTTTTTTTTTTTTTTTTTAAAATTTTTTTTTAAAAAAAAAAAAATAAAAAAAAAAAAATTTTTTTTT
>Ga0209960_1004311_pt1 | contig 11036 bp, 12 predicted proteins | sample ThiBiot_500_plan_2_FD_183947 | JGI IMG/M metagenome (GOLD analysis project Ga0209960, IMG submission 183947) | Wastewater bioreactor microbial communities from Cape Town, South Africa - Thiocy_expt_500_plan (SPAdes) | ecosystem: Engineered > Bioreactor > Thiocyanate-remediating >... | reverse complement strand
AAAAAAAAAAAAAAAAAAAAAAAAAATTAGAAAAATCTGATATAGTTATTCTCTCTTCAAAAGAAGGGAAATTAATGAAAAATAAAATTGGTAAGTTTATCAATTTAATTATTTCTTCATTTTTGGTGAATGTTCCACTGATTTCTTCTTTCGTAGATGAAAAATCTGAACCAGTTATTTTTTTAAAAAACTCTTTTTCTGAATGGGTACTTTTATTGTTTCAAATGTGATTTTTCTTTTTGCGACTTAATGGTTTTTTTTTAAAAAAAAAAGTTTGGATTCCAATTTTCTTCACTCATTCATGGATTTCAAAATCCATCGAATTTTTGTTATGGTACATCGGTACTACATGTAATTTTATTTCAAAAAAAAAGTTTGGAATATTGTTTTGAAATTTCAATTAAATTAATTAGTTGATTTGTCGGATACCATTGATCTCAGATGCAATCCAAAATTCAAAAAATTCATTGTTCTTGAACTCACTCAAAAATATTGCCAATTGTGGAAAAAATTATAAAACGTATATTTTTAAATTGTTCCAAAAAAAAAGTGTTGCTCACTTTTTCAAAAAATAGAAACTTCACCAACTTGCTCAACTCCTTGAAACTTTCTCCAAAGGAACAAGGAGATGTTGGAGAATTTTTTGAAAAAATAACAAAAAAAATTGAAGATGAATTGGGAGTAGAGTTACCCTTTAAGGTTCTCGAAACCATTCAAACAGAAGAATCAACAAACCAACAAAACTCGAATTATTTGGGCATTCCAAATCTAGTAATCTATTTCCCATTTTTGAAATTAATTTAATTTAATTTAATTTTTTTCTATTGGAACATTTCCTTTTATAAATATTTAGGACACATATGAATCAATAAATTGTACTTTGAAACCCAGAGAAGGAGAACGTATTATTAATCAAGGAAGAAAAAAAATTGTTCAACAATTTATCGAGATTGCGTAAATATGATTTTTGCCTTAATTTAAACTTGAAATTAAATATGAAAAAAAAAATTTTTTTTTTTTAGGAAACCAGTTCAGGAATATTTCTTTATTTATTTAAACAGACAAAACCCTGATTATATTGATGAAAAACTAATTGATATTGATTTGTAAGTTTTTTTTTTCTGGACAATTTCAAATTAGACAATAAGAAACAATAATATGATATTAAAACAGAACACTTTCAACTGGACACCAACTTGTTGGGTTTACTTACCATATTGGAACAAATGGAGCTGGACATTATCAAGTAATTTATTTTTTTTTTTCAATTTTTGATTTTCCAATTCAAAAAAAAAAAAAAAAACCTTTCAAAAATTAGTGCATGATTCGATCTGGAATTAACTCTTTTACAAATTTTAACGATTTGCATGTCACTGACGATCAAAAAATCACTAACCACCACAAAATGAGAGTCAATTTATTGCTCTACAAAAAATTCTGTGAGTTTTTTTTTTTTTTTTTTTGAATTGGAAAATCAAAAATTGTTTAAATTTTTTTGGAAAAAAAAAGACTACAATCCTGCTATGGCAATTGAAAAAAGTGATGAAGTTGATGAAGATGATGAAGATGATGAAAATGATGTTGATGTTGATGTTGAAAAGGTAATCATTTCAATTTTTTTTCCTTAAATTTACCCAAGTATTAACCAAAGAAGAAAAAAAAGAAAAACGAAGTGGTCGTTCCATTATCATCAAATCTAAAATTGAAAATGAAAATTCCAGATACTCACAGTAAAAGTGACAATTCTTATGACCAATAGTAATTTTTTTTACTTTTGCTTTTCCAAGTCTGATTTTTTTTTTTTTTTTTTTTTTTTTTTTTTTTTTTTTTGGTTTTATCAATAAAGTGAATATGGAAGTGATGGAAATGACAGTTTTCGAGAAGAAACACCTGAGAATGAATTTATTGATGATGAAGATGTTGAAAAATTGTAATTTTTTTTCAACAAAAAATTCATCATTGAGAATTATTTTTTTTAGGCTAGATTGGAAAAATCAAAAACTGTTGAATTTCCAAACAAAACATTTTTCACTGACTTATGGTTCGTTTATTGAAGAATATAATAAGTAAGTTTTGAATTTGTTTCTCCTTGAAAGATGCCTTTTTCAATTTATTTCATGATTTTCAAAAAAAAAAAGTCTCAGAAATAAAAAGTCAACAAAGGTGCCGGTTCCACCAAATTGGCCTTATGTCAACCAACTAATTGCCCAACTCCATTTTTTTAAAATCATTGGAGAACAAAAAAAATATCAATTTGAAGAAGGAGATTTCTTCATCCCAAAAATTGCTCCAAAAATTAAATTTGGAAAAAAATTTTATCCACTCTTAACTATCGAAGAATATGCTAGAATCGTATATTTTTCAAAAAAAAAAGAAAACTTTTCTAATCAAAATAAAATTAGAATATTATTCCATCAATTGTCTTAGAGAATGTGAGAGGAAAGAAAGAAGATTTCTTTACATCTGAAAATGAAAATGATGAGAAAGTTGAAAGACTCGAAGAAATTTACCTTCAGGAACTTGTGAAATTATGGACAGCATGGAAATAACTTTTTCAAAAAAAAGAAAAAAAAAAAAACATTGAAAGTTATTAAAATTGAAAGATCTTCTCCTTAATTTGGTTTGCTTTTTTCAAAAAAAAAGAAAAAAAGAAAAAAAAAGAAAAAAAGAAAAAAAAGGCATTTATTTCAAAAAAAAAACAAAACAAAACAAAAAAAAAACTCTTCTAACAATTAATTTAACTGTCCAACTGAAATTGGAAGTTGACAGTGATATATATTCTGAATCTACATTCAATTTTCTATACAATGATATTAATTATATGGTTAGAAAATGAGTCCTTCAAAAGTTCCATTGACTTTTATGAAAAAAAAAATATTATTTTATAAATCTGAAAATGAAAATCAAGTAATTGTGACACAAATCAATTATAAAACATATGATGAAAATGTGATAAATAGGTTTTAAATGAAAAATTACATATATTTATGATGAAAAATAAATGGGTTTGATGGTTTAATTTGAATGGAAATTAAGATTTTATTTCATTAATTAATGCAGCTCAAAGAAATCCAACTTTTTCAAAGTTTAAATTTGACTTGCCAAATTAAAATTGGAACTTGACAGTAACATATATTCTGAATCTATATTCAATATACTATTTAGTGATATTAATTATGTGATTAAAAAATGAATCATTCAAAAGTTCCATTGACTTTTATGAAAAAATAGAATATTATTTTATAAAGCTGAAAATGAAAATCAAGTAATTATGACACAAATCAATTATAAAACATATGGAAAAAATGTGATAAATAGATCAGAAATGAAAAACTACATATAATTATGATGAAAAATAAATGAGTTTGATGGTTTAATTTGAATGAAAATTAAGGTTCAATGTAATCAACTCACCAGCCCAAAAGAAAAAAAAAAAAAAGAAAGAAAAAAAGAAAAAAAAATTGGGCTGGTTTTTTTTTTTTTTTTTTTTTTTTTTTTTTCTTGATTCCACTATGAAAAGTGTTTAGACCATTCTAAAAACATTAAATTTGGATGAGAAATGGGGTTTGGCTGACTAAAAAACAGGTTTTGGCCGAATTGAAGAGGTTTTGGCCGAGAAGGTATTTTTTAATAGGTTTTGGCCGAATTTCAATTTTTTAGTAGGTTTTGGCCGAATTCTTGTTTTTTTTCAGGGTTTGGCCGAACACAAAATTTCCTCTTAATCAACGTTATTTTTCGAACTTTGAATTTATTTTTTCAACAAAAAGGCTTACTTTTCATCAAAATTATAGAGTAATTAACTATTTTTTTCATGATTTTGGTGAAAAAACATGACAGAGGAAAAAAGATAATAAAAAGAAACTTTCCTTATTCTAAAGTTAAATTTTCTTTTTTCTATTAAATTTTCTACCTTTCATCTTTTTCATTCGAGATTTTTAATGTTCATGAAGTTTTTGATTATAATTCTTATTTTATATTGCTTTTTAGTAAACATTTTTTCCATTCCTCATAAAAAGTACCATGTTTGTTTTCTTTTTCCATGAGTCATGAAAAAATGACTGTTTTTTTTTTTTCATGAGTAATGGAAAAAAATGTTTCCTCAACAATTTTTTTTTTCTTTCTTTTTTTTTTTTGCAAAGTCATGATTTATTTGATATCTCAGTGATAATAATGAGCAGACTTTTCGAAAGATGCAATATTAATGTGTTAAACTAAAAAAATTTCCATACAATAAGAAAACAAAAGAAATGAGATTTTAAAGTCAATCTGAATCTTTTTTTGAAATATTTTGATACATTATAATAAAATACATATTAGCAAGCATAAACATCAAAGATGAAATGATTTTGAAACATGCAAAAGAGAAATAATTGTTCATTCGGCCAAACCCTGTTTTGAATTCGGCCAAAACCTACTAAAAATTATTTTTTCGGCCAAAACCTATTAAAAAATACCTTCTCGGCCAAAACCTGAAAAAAAATTTCTTTTCGGCCAAAACCTGTTTTGCATTCGGCCAAACCACACCTCGCAATTTGGATCACATATAAAAGTAAATACTTATGTTAATACAAATTCATGATCAATTCAAAAAAATCAAAGCATGAATGTTGTATTATAACTTTATTTTTGCTTTTGCTTTTGTTTTTTTGATTTTTTTAATAATTGAAATGGAACAAATACCTTTGATGGCTAATAACTTTTGAAATATAGCAGCTATTATGATACAATTAGTATCATTAGATAGGAAATTTTATGTAGATTTTAAATATATATAAATAATGGGGTGTAATAAGTTTTTCTCAAAAAATATTCAACTTTTAAAAAAAGTGGGCCGGTACTATAAAAAATGGGAAAATGAAAAGTTGTTTTCCATGAGAAATCAATTATTAAACACATGCTAAAAATGAGTTATTTGGATAGATAATTGAAAATTACATATATTCATAAGAAAAACTGAAAGAGTTTATTAATTAATATTTTTAAAAAATTAAGTCCAAACTCCACCGGCCCACCACCGGCCCACCACCGGCCCATCACCAGCCCAAAATCTTTGAAGTTGAATATCTTTTGAGAAAAACTTATTACACCCCATAATTTATATATATTTAGAATCTACATGAAATTTCCTATCCATTGACACTAATTATATCATAATAGCTGCTATATTTCAAAAGTTATGGGGTCACATCCACATCAGTATATGTTTTGACTTTGAAACGTCATTGCATAAGTTATACATGGACTCACTTCAATATTTCAATGGATTCATGTAGAGTAGGTATTAAATAGTATATGGTTGTAATATAAAGTGATTTGCTTCATTACTTCTTCAAAAAAATTAATTTTATTCCACCGGCCCACCACCAGCCCAACTCCACCGGCCCATTTAGTAGGATCCTTGTTTTCATAAGAATTTTTAGGAGAGGATGGATAACGATTGAAAACGCGATTGTATGATGCGCTTGATTAACTAAATCCCCTGAATCAATTATTGTGATGAATTGCAATCACATTGTCTTTGACTTGCAAAGTATTGGAAGTGAGAGAAGTTATGAACAACTGAGATCTTAAAGTTATTGTGTCGTGTATATACCCGTTGGAAATTCAGAGGTTTCCTTCTGAAGCATCAACATATAACTGTAATAGCAATGATCAATCCAAAAATAAGAAGCGAAAAAGGTTTTCTTTTTGTTTTTCTTTTCCTTTCTTCTTGGTTTGTTCTTTTCATTGAAAAAAAAAGAGATAATAGTCCACAATAAATAGTCTAATGGAAAGAAAATAAATGGAAGAACAACTTTGGAAAGCATGTTCAGAAGGAAAAGTTGAAGAAGTGAAAAAATTACTCCGAAACCCACAAATTAATACTAATTGGCAAAATCAGGATGAATATTCAAGAACACCATTTTCTGTTGCTTGTTGTTCTGGACACATTGAAGTTGTGAAATTATTATTAAATGATCAAAGAGTTGATATCAATAAAGCAAATAATTATGGATCAACACCTTTTCATATTGCTTGTCAAAATGGAGATATTCAAATTGTGAAACTATTATTAAATGATGAAAGAGTTATTGTCAATAGAACAGAAGAAGATGGTGAAACACCTTTTCATAGTGCTTGTCGACATGGACATATTGATATTGTGAAATTATTATTAAATGATGAAAGAGTTGATATCAATAAATCAAATAATGATGGTTATATACCTTTTCATGTTGCTTGTTCTGAGGGACAAGTTGAAATTGTGAAATTATTATTAAATGATAATAGGGTTGATATTAATCAATCAACAGATGGCCAAACACTTTATTGTATTGGTTATACACCTTTATATGTTGCTTGTTTAAGTGGATGTATTAAGATTGTGAAATTATTATTAAATGATGAAAGAGTTGATATCAATAAAACAAATATTCGTGGAGAAAAACCCTTTTATGTTGCTTGTCAAAATGGACATCTTAAAATTGTTAAATTATTATTAAATGACGAAAGAGTTGATATCAATCAAGAAACAAATACTGGTGCAACACCTTTTTATGTTGCTTGTCAATTTGGACAGATTGAAATTGTGAAATTATTATTAAATGATAATAGAGTTCATATTAATAAAGCAGATAAATATGATGGACAAACACCTTTTCATAATGCTTGTCAATGTGGAAAAACAGAAGTGGTGAAATATCTGTTAGAGAGTGGAAGAGAAATAGATATCAATAAAAAAGATAATGATGGAAAAACTGGTCTTGATTGGGCAAAAGAAAATGGAAAAACAGATATTGTTGAATTAATTGAATCATTTCAAATAAAAATTGAAGATGGAAAAAATTATAACAAAATTGAAAATGAAAAAGAAGAAGAAATAAGAAGTAAGAAAATTGAAGCAGAAAAAAGGAAAATCGAAGAAGAAAAGAGAAAAAAAGCAGAAAAAAAGGAGTCGCAAAAACAAAGGAAGAAAATTGAAGACGGAAAAAAAAATTTGGAGGAAGAGAAGACAAAAGTTGAAAAGAAAATGAAAGAAGAAAGAAAAACGATTGAAGATGAAAAAAAAAAGAGAAAGAAAGAACAGTCAAAAAGTATTTTCATTTTTTTATTTTATTTATTGTTTTAAATAATAACAAATCGATGAAAATACTTTTTTTTTATATCTACTTCTATTGTTTAGAATTACTCTACGACATTGAATATAACGATGATACATACATTTTAAAAACAACAGCAAAAACACTTGTCGATCTGAAGAGTGTTATCAAATCAAAAGTAGAGCTTGAAGAAAATATAAAAATTCGATTACATTTCAAAAGGAATGAAAAATATTTTGTTTTGGATGATATGGAAGATTTAAAAGAAGGAATGACAATTAAAGTTTCAATTTCAACTCAATTACAATCAAATTCAGATTCAAACCTTTCTTCTTCACTTTCAAATTTAACAATATCTAATTCAAATGTCAATAATGAATGTTGGTGGAATACAAAACCAAATGAAAAAACAAAATGGGAAGAAAAAGGATTTCAAGATACAAAGTATCATCGATACTTACTTCGAGATAAAAAACAAAATGTGGTTGATAATGGAAACGAATATTTAAAGAAACTTGAGCTATTATTGACATTTTTTGGAGGAGATGTGAAACAAATCAACAAAGCTTATGTTTTATTTAATGAAAAGTTATTTGATTCTTTTCAAAATCACCGATCCTCACTTTTCAATCAACAAAGAGCAAATCCAGGGACATTTAATAAAGACGATTGGAAAAATGGAAATGATTCTTTACAAAAGTTTAAATTTTATGATCACTATACAAAAATGACTGAATTATTTGATTGGAATCATTCAAAACAATCAGTATTATTTTTCTTTTCTTTTTCTTTTTATTTGAAACAAATAACCAAAATATTTTAAATATAAATAGTTACATGCAATTCCAATGATTCATGGAACAAGTGAAACTGCATTACAAGAAATTTGTCAAACTGGTTTCTTTCTCTTTTTTATGAGCATCAATTTGAATTATTTATTGATTTCAATTTCGATTTTTTTTTCAAAAAAAAGGGTTAGCAGCAACAGGAGCAACTGATGCTGGATTTTATGGTCAAGGTATTATTTTTTTATTTCATCAAAAAAAATAATAATAATAATAATAACTTAAAAATCAATAGGAATGTATTTTAGTAGTTCATTATTTTATTCATCAAAATATGCTAAAGATAGTCCTGATGGAAAGCCTTTTATCATTTGTATGATTACTCCTGGAAATGTTTATCCTGGTTCATTTTTTCCCCCATTTTTCTTTTCTTTATATTTTCTTTTTTTTAAAATAAAAACTCAAACAATTAGTGACAGAAAGCCCATATCTAGAAGGGCCAATTACAATTGAAAACCTTGAAGGTTTTATTAGAAGACCATGCAAATTGGGTTATCAATCTCATTATACTTTAGGTTTCTTCCTTTTTTTTTCCCATTTTGTTTTTCGCTGATTATTTCTTTTCTTTTTTTTTTAAAAAAAACGAAAAATAGTGGATAAGAGAAAGTTCAATGACGCGTATCCAATTACAGGAAATATTGATGGAAATGTTGCAAATGAATTGGTCGTTTTTGAAAAAGCTCAAGTTCTTCCTCTCTTTGCTATTTACTTCAAATAGTTTTGTAATAAATTCAAATTTTCCAAAAACTATTTGATTCAAAAACTGTAAAAGAATAAAGAGATTATCATCTTTATGAATCAAATTTGGATTCAAGTTGAGGTTTTAAGAACGATCATTTATCAATCAATTGGGAAAAAAAAAAAAAAAAAAAAAAAAAAAAAAAAAAAAATGGCGTCTTCGCAATACGAAACAATTTCCTCTTCTTTTCTTGAAAAAAGTTTTTTTTTTTTTTTCCAAATACAATACTTGAAATAACAAGAAGTAAACTATTAATAAACAAATAGATCCTGGATTTCCTGGAGTTGTATTAGTATTACATTATGGAGAAAATTTTTTGTATGTTTTCTTTTTTTCTTTTTTTTAAAAATCTCTTTTTTCTTTGATTCATCTTAAAAAAAACTATAAAAAATGAAATCAATAAAAGAGTTCTTCAAAAAGGATGTGAATTTGATGAAGAAGACGTTTTAAATCTCACAATTTCAATGAGGGATCCATTGCATCAAAAAGTTTTGTCCTTTAATCAAAAATATTGTTAATTTTTCATTTTTTCATTTTTTAAGTTTTTCTATTTTGATTAATAAATCTAATTCATTAATAAATTCAGATGTTTTAACTACAATTTCAAAAAATAATCTTCATGGAGTAAATATTAATACAAATGAAGGAGGAGGAATTGTAATTGGAAAAACGAAAAAAGCTTTTGTAGTAGCAATCTATAATGGAACAAATTTATCAGATTATGTTCATTCAGTTCAAATTTTTGAGAAGTTCTTACATCAACTTTCTTCATTATAATTATTTTTATGGAATAGAGGTTTTTTAAAAAAACAAAAAAATTGTACAAATTCACTTTAATCCTTCAATCAATCAATAAAATAGAATTATAAATACAAAATGTGAAAGCAACTCGATTTTTTTCCTTTTTCTTTATTTTTTTCTTTTTTCTTTTTTCTTTTTCTTTTGTTAAAAAATACATTTATTCCATTATCTTTCAGAATTAAAAGCAATGACTCTATGAACCATATAACTAAATTGACAAAGTTGTCCAAAAATCATAAAGACATGCATAATAGCTTGACCTGGTAGAAGGTCAAATTTTCCAGGAGTGAATCTTTGAGGGATAAAAAGACCATAAAAAATTCCTCCAATAACAAACTGGTGTAGACAATGCAAGACAAAAATCAAACATATTATCACAACTAAAAGAAGAAAAGAAAGAAGTTATTTTTTTTTTCCATCAAAAAAAGAAAAAAGAAAAAAGAAAAGAAATAAAAAATAGATACCTTAAAGCATATTCATATAATGGGAGATATACAAAATTCATGACGACGAAAAACATGAAAGATCTTGTAATTGCACCTTTACCTCCAGAAACACCATTTTTTGACATCTCTAATTGAAGTTGTTTTTCTCTAATTTATTTTTTTTTAAAAAAAAAAAAGAAATTAAAGTCAGTTATTTTTTTTAAAAAAAGTAAGTAAAATGAATAATACCTTTCAAATACAAGGAAAATAATCACAGATAAACAAAGAACAAGAGCAACAGAAGTGGTATAAAATACATAAGGATGGAAAGTCTTTGAAAAGTAAGCGGTTGCAAGATGAACTCCAAATCCTGAAGTGAAAATGCAACAATAATCGGATTGAAACAATCTTGCACGAACTAATGGAGAATGACAACAAAAAAGATGGGCAATAGCTGAAACAGTGAAACATTGAATGATTGTGTATAAATAAACTCCAAATACAATAAACTAATTTTTATTGTTTTTATATTTTTGTTAATTTTAAATTTAGAAATAAATGGAATAGAATAGAATAAAAGTATGAAAAAAAAAAGAACCTGAGCCATAGCATTTTCTTGACCTTTAGTAACACTAGGAAGGAATGAGAACAACGAATAAGCAAACAATAACGAAAAGACAATCACTCCGACAATTTGTGTCCAAACATTAGCAGTTTCATTATGGAGTATAAATAATGACTTTAAACATTGAGAAAAGGTCAACCTTCTTCGATAATAAGAAAGAATAAATGGTTCTTGATAAAAACACTCTTCTCGGGTGCAAAGATAAGGGTGTTTAAGCTTGATATCCATTTTTTGAAATAGAGAAGATGAAGAAAAAATTGAAGAAAAGAGAGTCGAATTAACTTTGAAATAAATAATTTGAAAAAAAAGTTAAATTAATTAATAATAAATAAATAAATAAATTTTTTAATCATCAGATAAATTTATAAATAAAGAAAAATAAATCACTTGAAAAAGAGAAATGAATCATCCAATCAATCAAAAGGGATAATTCTTCGAAAAGGGAAAAAACACACCGTTTTCGTAAATTAAAGTTTTCATCAATCAAATTGATTCAAAAAAAAAAAAAAAAAAGTGTTTTGA
>Ga0209960_1004310_pt1 | contig 11040 bp, 9 predicted proteins | sample ThiBiot_500_plan_2_FD_183947 | JGI IMG/M metagenome (GOLD analysis project Ga0209960, IMG submission 183947) | Wastewater bioreactor microbial communities from Cape Town, South Africa - Thiocy_expt_500_plan (SPAdes) | ecosystem: Engineered > Bioreactor > Thiocyanate-remediating >... | reverse complement strand
TCCTTTTTAGCTTATGTTGCATCTCAAATTGAAAGAAATGAAGTTAGTTGGTTCCCTATTAATTGTGCTCTTGCCTTTATGCAAGAAGATGATTCAGTTGAAAATGAATTGAAGAAAATTTGGACCGCTCTTGATTCACTTGTTAACAGATTTAAAGTTGATGATCTTCGTAAAATGGAAGAGAACCAAAAAATGTCCTATCAAAAATGGAAAGAAGAAGCTGGAAGAGATGATTAATTATCTTCTAAGTTATAAGTTATAACAATTTTTTGACTAAAAGTTTAAAATAAATAAAATAAAACTAAAACTAAAACTAAATCATGTAATTTTGTTTGTTAAAGTTCAGTATCATACATTTTGGAGATCTTCAATCGTTCAATCCAAACAAACTTTCTTTTGAATCAAAATTTTTTGAAGAACAAACAAATCTAAACAATTCTCACCATTAATGATTATGTTTTTCATTGAATCTTTGAGAAGAAAGTGATTCTGTATTCATGCTTGTGGAAAAACTTGATTGCAATAATTTAATTTAAATTTCAAAATCGATTCAGTCAATTCAAAACAATAAATCAGAGATGGTATCTTCTTTTGATCACTTTCTCACCAAAAAGAGGTTTGAAACAGACAAAGCACTTACTCCGAAAAGTCAACTCATCCCTTCCCCCTCTCCAGCATCACTGCTTAAGTTCGTATTCTTCTTTCTCTTTATTTTCTTTCTTCTCAAATTTTATTCATTTTTTTTTTCTTTTTCTTTTCTTTTCTAATAATTAATTTGATTCATTTTCAAATAGATTAACAAACTGTAGTTGTTGAAAAAGAAAGTTTGTAGAAGAAAAAATCAGTTTGATTTTTTGTGTGAGAAAGAGAGAAACTTAAGTGATTTTTTGGGTCGAACTGATTGATTGTTAATTTGTGATTGTAAAGCTTCTCTCATCCCTCCTTCTTCTTGAAGCTGAATTGCTTTTAATTAATCTAATATTGGAACTGATGAACAATTGGTTAGCCCTTGAAATCTTGAACTAAGCTTAGAAATTGTAAGATATCTTCTTTTCTTTGATTTAATATTTGTAATGATTTCATTACCTTAACTTAACCTTGGAATAAAATTAAAAAGGTGTTAACGAGAAGCTTTAGATTTGTTGATTCAGATCTTTTCTCTTCAATTGCTTTGATAGATAATTGATTGGGAGCTCACAGAAAAGAGACATTGAAAGAACACAACAAATTTTCTACCACTTTGATTTTTGAAAGGAGCAGATGTTACTTGAAAGAATCAATGAGATCCTTGTAGTCTTTTGTATACTCTTTCAATTATCTTCCAGTATATTTCTCTTCTTTCTTCATCTTCTTTCCTGGAATAATTCTCATACTTTTTGAATAGCTTTGTCTTCAGGTGATCAAGATATTTTGGCTGATTTTTATAGTTCGTTAACGAGCACAGGAAATTTGAATTGGGATTTTTCAAAGGATTTATGTGGACAAACTGGGATCACTTGTTTTCAATCAAAAGTTTATGCATTGTTTTTTTTTTTCTTTCTTCTTTCTTCTTTCTTTTTCAAAACCGAAACTGAAATATAAAATTTAAAAACATCAATTGAAAACATAGGTACTTTTCAGGAAATAATATTGTAGGAACGATTCCAACAAAATTTGGAGGCTTAAATGGATTAGCACAACTGTAACACTGTTTCTTTTTCTTTGAATTCAAAAAAAGATTTCCAATAACTAAATAGAACTTTCATTGAAAATGGCATTTCAGGTTCAATCCCAACCCAACTTGGAAATTTGATAAACTTAAATTCTTTGTAATTAATTCTCTTACTCCTTCTCTTACCTCTATCTTCTTTCTTTTCTTTACTTTTTTTTTCAGAAATTTTAATTTTCAAAAAAAAAACAATCTATATAGAAATCTACAAAGAGGTATTTCAGGAACAATCCCAACACAACTTGGAAGTTTGTTAAATCTGAATTATCTGTTTAATATTTTTTCTTTTCTAATCTTATTGAAAATAAAACAAAATAAAATTCTATGATAACAATAGGTACTTTATTAATAACCAACTCTCAGGTACAATCCCCACAGAATTGGGAAACTTAGTGAATATAGAGCAATTGTAATTAACTATTTTTCTTTGATAATTTCCCAGATTTCATTTCAAATTATTAGATATTTAAATCAAAACCAATTAAATGGGACAATTCCATCTCAGTTTAAAAATCTAACAAGTTTAAATCAATTGTAAGTCGTTAAAATATATAATAATAATAATAATAATAATAATAATAATAATAATAATAATAATAATAAGATTTCTTCATGATAATCAACTCACAGGAAACATTCCAACCTTCATTCTAACGACGAATACTTTGTATATTTTTCTTTCTTTCTAGTTATTCAGAGATTTTTAAATACAATTAAATAGGTATCTTGCAAATAACTATTGGAATTGCCCAATTCCTGTATATGCATCAGATTCCAGTCATGATTATGCGAACACAAACAACGATTGTGGTATTAATTAATTAACCTTAAGATTTTTCAAGAAAAAAGAACTATAAAACACTAATTTTAGTTTTAAGTTGCCCATCAAATCAATGTTTGCATGGAGGAATTTGTTCGACAAGGTTAAATGGAAATTTTCATTGTGAGTGTGTTCTTGGATATGATGGTTCTACTTGTCAAAATGGTATCATTCTTATTCTTATTTTCATTTCCATTCTTAAGAAGAGAAGAAGAAATAGAAAAGAAAATTGTTCAAATGATCAAAAATTTAATTCTAGATGTAAATGAATGTTTAACTAATAATGGAGGTTGCCATGCCCAAGCAATTTGTACAAATACTCCTGGAAGTTTTACTTGTGCTTGTAAAGATGGTTATTCTGGAAATGGCTTTGACTGTGAAGGTACGATTAATTTAATTTTTGACATTAATTCTCATTCATTCAATTATTCAATTATTCTTTCTTTTCATAATCTTCAAAAAAAAAAAAAGATATTGATGAATGCTTATCCAATGTATGTGATGAGCTCGCTAGTTGCATAAATACACCTGGTAATTTTACATGTACATGTAATCCTGGATATGTTGGAAATGGATTCACTTGTGAAGGTACTAAAATTTTTTTGTTTTGGCAATATTGTTATGAAAAGATAAATAGTTCTTATTCTCGGAAATTGAAAAAAAAGTTCATTAATTTTATCACATTTTAATATTAGATGATGATGAATGTTTAACAAATAATGGAGGATGTAATGAATTTGCAATTTGTCAAAATACAATTGGAAGTCGTGAATGTCAATGTAAACCAGATTATTATGGAGATGGATTCGATTGTTCTCCATGTAATGAAAACCAAATTACTTTTAATGAGACTTCATGCCTTTCATGTCCTGAAAACTCAACGAGAATGATGAAATGGAATTCTTATTTTGATTGTAACTGTACCTCATTAAATTATTATCCTGATATTGAAACCTTAAGTTGTGTTCCTTGTCCCTTTGGTTTTTTGTTAGATAATGATTCAAATACCTGTCAAAGTATGATTTTATTTGGTCCTTTTATTTATTTATTTATTTATTTATTTTTAAAAAAAATTTAGAGATAAAATGTCCAAAATTAATCTTGGATAGTGGCGTCTTTTTCCCAATTGAATTTAATGAAATCGGATATTCGAATTGTTCATCAAACTATTATGTATTTCAAACTTCTGACCCATTTCTACCTATAAAAAATGAGCAAGGTGAAGCAACTTGTTTATTAAATAATGACAATATCACCGCATCTTGGAGTATTACTAAACCATGTGAACCATCTTGTGTGATTAGAAGTTGTGATCATAATCAAGTTTGTGCTAAGCCAACAGGAGAAAACATTGAAAAATGTATTTGTGCTGGTTATATTGGAAAATATTGTGAAAGTATTGATGCTTCAGGTAATTTTTTTTTTTATTTCATTTTTTTTTTTTTTTCTTGAAATTCTTCCTTCTTTCAAATGTTTAAAAAAAAATAGGATGTGATACATTGTATTGTTTAAATAATGGAACATGTACTGAGAAAACGTCAACAACAGGAGCATCATGTAATTGCTATGGAACTGGATATGAAGGTTCTTTTTGTGAAAAGGACATTAATGATTGTACAGAAACGAGTTGCTTAAATGGAGGGACATGTTATGATGTTGGAATTAATTTAACAGTTTGTCTTTGTCCTTTTGGTTTTATTGGAAAGAAATGTGAATTATGTACTCCAAATACTTGTAAAAATGGAGGCGATTGCGTGATCCAAAATGGAATTTCATCTTGTAATTGTTTTGGAACAGGATTTTATGGAGACTTTTGTGAAGTATCAAAAAATGATTGTAAAACATTACCATGTCTTCAAGGATTATGCATTGAATTAGGAAATGATACAAGAAGTTGTTCATGTTTACCAGGATATGAAGGAACTCGATGTGAGAGTCAAAAAGAAGATTGTAGAAAAAATGGATGTGGAATGGGAAGATGTATTACTATTTCACAAAATGATACAGCAACTTGTAATTGTTTTGGAACAGGTTATGAAGGAGAATTTTGTGAGATCCAAAAAGCGGATTGTAGAATAAATGGATGTGGAATGGGAAGGTGTATTGCTGTTTCTGAAACTGATACAGCCTATTGTAATTGTAAAAATACAGGATATGAAGGAAATTTTTGTGAATCAGCAATGATTGGTGATTGTAGAACAACTGAATACTCATGTTTAAATCAGGGAGAATGTCAAATTAATTATGAGGAAGATTCAGCAAAATGTCTTTGTACAGATAATTATAAAGGAGAAACATGTTCAATGGAAAAATATTCAACAGTAGATCAATTAACAGTTTATTATTTTTTAGCTCCAGTGTTTGTGATTTATTTATTAGTTTGTCTTGGAATCTTTCTTCAAACAAGAAATAAGGATAAAGAGGCAAGAAAAAGTTGGATATTCTTTTTATTAAGATTTTTGATGTCATGTTTAGGAATATTTGATTTATTAACTGATATTTTCTTTATCATTCAATCTTATGACTATGGTGTTGAGAACAAAAATTTTGGATTCTTTTGGTCGAGTTTAGTTTTTACAGTTTTACCTTGGGGTTTAGCAGCAATTTGTACTGGAATCTTTTTATCAGTTTGGAAAAAGAAATTGAATTCAAGTGACTCTCATAATAATTTTATGATTTTCTCATTTTTCACTGTTGTTTCGTTATTATCTGCAAATGGAGTTGAAACATTTCATTTAGTTACCCAATATTTATTTTTGAAAGAAGGAAAACAAATCTTGGTTTCAGATTATGCTGGATATTTAACACTTTATTTTATTGTCAAGACATTTTTGGAAGATTTCCCACAATTAATTATTCAAGGAATATTTCAAAGTAAATTAGGAAAAGCAGATGCTATTGTAACATTATCATTAGCAAGTTCAACATTATCATGTTTTATTACAATTGTTACTTTCCCATTCACTCATGAATTTCAGTATATCAATTCAAAAGTTAACAAATTGGTGAGTGGGAATGGAGATTTTTATCAACCTTCAAATGAAAAATTATTTCAAATGCAATAATTTATTTTAGAAGTTGAGAAGAATCTTTGTAATTAATTATCTTCATAGATGTAAAAGTTGAAACAAACAATTCTGGAAATCAAAGTTTCATCATAGATCAAATTCAATGACAATAAATTGTAGAAAAGAGATTTTTTTAAGAAATTTTTTATTTTATTTATTTTATTTGAAAGGTTTGGAAAAAAATATGATGAGCTTGGAAAGATTCTTTATTCTTATAATAATTACAAATATGACAAGCAAGAAAACTGTTTTTGTGCTACAAGCTTTTCAATCTGTGCAGATTTGATTTCTAGTATAGAAAAATAAAAAATGGCGACAATGGTTGCAGTTTTGTGTTTTGTGTTGATTTTGCTTGGGATCTCTAATGGATTTCTTTCTTCAAAGGTTATAACAATATCTTCTTCCTTTTTTTTTTTTAATTCAATCACTTATTAGTGATTCATCAAAGTCACTTTCATTCCTTTTTATTTCTTTACTTTTGATGGAAAAAGTAGTAAAAGAATGTGATGGAAACAAAATTTGATTGGAAAATACTTAATTGTGATTTTGAAGGGTGATGGAGATTGAGTGATTGATTGGATTGATGTATTGAATTGATCTCTTTGAAATCAATTTGTAGGAATAGTTGGAAAAAATTTCATGATAAATTTTTGAATCAAGAATTTTAGTGAGGAAAAAAAAAAAAAATGAATGAAATTTTATAAAAAGTGATTGATATGTTGATATTATAAATTGTATTGTGATCACAATTATACTTCACTAAAATCAAAATAAATAATAATAAAGGATCCTGAAGTAAAATTTTTTGAAGATTTTGAAGGAGGAAATTGGAAAGATAAATGGATTCCAAGTCAAGCTCAAAAAATTGTTTCATCTCAAAAAGTTTCCCAATATGATGGACAATGGAATGTCGAATCATCAACAAAGTATCCTCTTCCTGAAAAAAATTTGGGTTTAGTTATGAAAAGTGCTAGGAAACATCATGCAATCTCTTCGAAATTAGATGAAGCGTTTATCCCATCAGGAGAGAAAGATTTTGTCATTCAGTATGTTTTGATTTAATTCAGTTAAAATTTTCTTTTCTCATTCTCTGAAACTCAGATATGAAATGAAAGCTCAAAACTCTTTAACTTGTGGAGGAGCTTATATTAAACTTTTAGAAGCAAGTGATTCCTTTGAACCTGAAGATTTTAATGACAAAACTTCATTTTCAATTATGTTTGGACCAGATAGATGTATCCCTTCAAACAAAGTGATCAATTTCTTCTTTTCTTCTTCTTCCCTTGATTCTAACTATGATGGAAAAATAAATAAATAAAAAGGTCCATTTTATCATTCGATATAAGGATCATAAAACAGGAAAAATAGAAGAGAAAGCAATGACTACTCCTCCAGCTGGAATATTTGATGAACTAACAAATATTTATACATTAATCGTGAAACCAGATCTTAGTTTCAAAATTCTTGTTAACTTGGTTGTTTTGAGAAGTGGAAACTTACTTTATGATTTTGAACCACCAATAAATCCACCCAAAGAAATTGATGATCCAACTGATAAAAAACCTAGTGATTGGGTTGATCTTTCAAAGTATGATTTTTTTTTTTTTGATCTTGTTGTCATTTTTCTAACTCATAATAAAAAAATTAATGATCAGAATTCCAGATATGAGTGCTAAAAAACCAGAAGATTGGTATTGAATTTTTCTTTTTCTTTTTGTTAAGAAAGAATGAAATTTAGAAAGAAAGAAAAAATAGGAATGAAGATGAACCTGAGTTTATTTCAGATTCAACTGCTCAAAAACCAGAAGATTGGCTTGATAATGAACCATTTATGATTCCAGATTCTATGGCTCAAAAGCCTCAAGATTGGTATTTCCTTTTTCATTTTTCTTTAATTCAATTTATTCAAATTTAATTTCTTGAAGGGATGATGAGGAAGATGGAGAATGGATTCCTCCTTTAGTTTGTAATTATTCCTTTCTTTTTAAAAAAAACAACAACAAAAAAATCTCTTTTCAATTTCATTGATTTCAAATTAAAAAAAGCTAATCCTTTATGTTCAACAAAAAAATGTGGAGAATGGAAACAACCTCTTATTAAAAATCCAAAATATAAAGGAAAATGGATCCGTCCGATGATAGATAATCCAATTTATGTAGGAGAATGGAAACCTAGAAAAATTCCAAATCCTAATTATTATTATGATGCTCATCCAAACAAATTTATTCCCATTGTTTGATTTTCTTTTCTTTTTTTCAAAAATACAAATCCATAAATATGATAGGGTGCTGTTGGATTTGAAGTTTGGACTATGAATGATGGAATTTTCTTTGATAATATCTTAATTACAGAATCTGAAGAGATTGCATTATCCTTTGCTAAAAAAACTTGGGTGCTGAAGCATGAACAAGAACAGCTATTAAAAAGTATTGAGACTGGAAAGAAAAAATTCTCTTGGAAGGTTTTTTTTTTTTAAAAGAAAATTCCATTTTTTTTAATTGAAAATTATTATCCTTTAGACTTTTTTTGAAGATATGGTGAGAGACATTTTTGAATTGATTAGAAGATATATAATTGGAATTACATCAGATCCATATAAAACTATTATTAATCAACCACTACTTACATTACTGTTGATGGTTCTTCCTTCATTAGTTTTTGCAATTTTCTATTTAGTTTTTGTAAGATCTTTCCTTTTTCGTTTAATTTATTTTAAATATTTTTGAAAAAAAAAAAAAAAAATCAAGATTCCAACCCAACCAAAAAGAAGTCAAAAAACAAACAAACAAAATGTAAATGAATCAAAAGAAAAAACTCAACCACAAGACAAACAAGAAGAAATAGAAAATGACAAATGAATAACTCAATAAAATCGAATATCATGATTTTTGAATTTCACCCCTTGTATCGATACTTCATTAAAAACTAGATTTAGAAGTGTATTTAAATAAATAAAGTGTTTTAAAAAAAAAAAATGTTTTTGTTTCATCAAAATTTTTCAAGAAATTTATTGTTACAAGTTTATTCGAAATAATAACATTACACTTTGAAAATGATGATTGTCTTATTGGTGAAAGGAATCAAGGCTTGCTGAAAGGGTCAAAGATTCAAAATTTTTCCTCCAGTGAACATCTAAGGAGAAACTTTCTAAGGAGAATGGCAAAATAACTATGAAAAACTCAAATAAAAAGGACATAGAGATGCTAAAGAAAGCGGAACTTCCGATTTAGTTTTTTTTGATGCAACTTCAAGAAAATTAGAGATGACTTTTGCGGTCTCTAAAGAAATTCTAAAGTTCAAATCCGAACACTCAAACCATCATAATCTTATCAATTTTGTTGATTAGGGACTTTAAATTTGAACAACTCTGGTCAATATATGAGGAGAGTAGCAAATTGGGATTCAACTTCAAAGAGAAAAAAAAAGTTAGCAATGATTCATACAAAAAATAAATGATAAAGAAAGAAAAAAATCAATAATAGAAAATAAATCAAAGGAATCATACCTAAACACCACTGGCCCATGGATTTCCGTTCATGATCCCCAAAACAGACTTGATACTCACTAAAATCGATACTTCAGTAAACGGGTTTGTGTCTTGTTTATTGGAGGCACTTTTCAATCAATCCCAACTCGCAAATATGACTCTTTCTAAAGGCCTTAGAGTGAGAGCGTTTCCCGACAAGCTGAACGAAGCAATCACTAGTTTTTTTTTTTTCTGAAATTTCAAAACAAAAAGGGCATTCTTCTCAGCAAGAGTGAGCAATGTGGTTTGTAATTTCTTCTTATTCTTCGATTCTCTGTTCAGCTCCAGAAAGCAATTGACGTAGTAACCAGTAACATCGAAGTCCTCACTGGTTTTTTTTCGCCATTTTTTTTTCTTTTTATTCTAATTGATTTTATCTGATTTTTTGATTGTCTTTCAACCCAAAGAATCAATAATACAACTGGTTCTTATTGTTCTTCTTATTCACAATAACATTAACATCAATCCGTATAATTAGATTGAAAATGTTTCTAGTTCTACATTCATTGTGTTTTTATTTATTTTATTGAATTTATTGTTTTGAGAATCATGTTTTAAAATTTTTTGGGGAAATGTTTTTTGTTTTTTGTTTGACCCTGATTTTTTTTCTCAGCTCTGTATTCTAAAAACAATTGCTTGTATTGATTTAAAGTGAAAACTTAATTGAAGGATAGAAGTTCGTGTTGATTCATTACATTTTATTTTTTAGTTTATTTTGATTCATTATATTCTTTTCATTTTCATTTTATGTTGTTTCATTTTTATTTGTTAAGTTTTTGGCACTTGCGATTTCATTAATTCATTGTGCATTTGTTGAACTAGTTAAATTTCATTAATATTTAATGAGTCTTGAATTCAATTTATTTCAATTTTATATGTTGTTGATTGTTGATTTGAAAGAATATTAAACATGAATTCAAAAATTGAAAAAGGAGTATGATATTCAAATTAAAACCCCTTTCTTATTGATTTATGTTATGCGTTGTTCATTTGATTTGATTTTGTGCATTATTAACAATCATTTCATTTAGATTCTTTCGTTAGAATGGCAGCATCAGCACATAGAGTAAACTATCAATTGAAAATGTAAATTTTTAATTTTTTTTATTATTCAAAAATCAAATCAAGAGAAAACAATTTACTCACATCATTCTATTATTTTCCTAGTCATAGAAGAGATCAATTCATTGAATTTATCAAATCATTACTTCTGACACCTTTTGTTCTTGAAACTAATCATAATGGTCTTGGAAATTGTGAACTACAAAATCAAGTAGGAGAGGTTTTAAAGAAAAAATATATTGAAGTATTTGAAAAAATGGAACAACTTATTCAAGAACACATCACACTTGATAAAGTATGTTTATTAATTTTTAATTATTTATTCTACTGATTGATCAAAACCTTTTTTTTAAAAAAAAAGTCTCTATCTCACTTGACACCAAGTAAATTATCAGAACTTGTACCATCTATTGGAAGATTTTTCACCCCTCTTCCTTTGGTCAAATCATTCAAAGAATTTGATGAAATGTATAATTTAAGCTCAAGAAGATTTATTCCACCTTCGTTTAATGATATTCGTCATATTTTAAATCGAGCACAAGTTCATGCAATTTCTCCAAAACTAAAATTAATTACTTTTGATGCCGATCAAACATTATATCAAGATGGAAAAGATTTAGAAAGTGAAAGTGAAATTGGAAAGTTGATAATCAAATTATTATATCAAGGACTTCATGTAGCAGTTGTCACAGCAGCAAGTTATCCTGATAATCCTTCAAGATATGAATCTAGATTTTCTGGTTTAATTTCAGATTTTGAAAGTTTAAAAGTTCCAAAAGAGATTTCTAAACGATTTTATGTTCTTGGAGGAGAATGTTCTTATTTATTCAATTATAATGGTGATACAAAGAAATTA
>Ga0209960_1004309_pt1 | contig 11041 bp, 7 predicted proteins | sample ThiBiot_500_plan_2_FD_183947 | JGI IMG/M metagenome (GOLD analysis project Ga0209960, IMG submission 183947) | Wastewater bioreactor microbial communities from Cape Town, South Africa - Thiocy_expt_500_plan (SPAdes) | ecosystem: Engineered > Bioreactor > Thiocyanate-remediating >... | reverse complement strand
TTCTTCTTCCTATCAATTATTGTTTTTTGTTCTTCAAACTAAACCAAAAAGTAATAACTTTCTTTTGAAACAGAAGAATCAAATCTCTTTTCAAAGGACCTTCAATTCAATTCCATTCAAAAAAAAATCAAATTTGGTCAAAAGAAGGAGAAAGAGAATTTCAAATACTGCGAACTTGAACTTGAACTTCTGCATCATTCAAGATAAAGTAATGAAATCAAAAAAAAAAAAAACACAATAAAAATTGAAAGTGTGAGCTATAACTTAAGCATCTTGATTGTCTACAATTTGTGGCCTTCACAATCAGTTATTGATGAGCGAGTTGTTGAAATGAAACCAAAGTGCTTCAGAGCTATTATTGACTTCCTGAAAATTAAGGGGTTGAGGGTTTGGGAGAGAATATTAATTTTTGACCTTTTTTCTGTTTTTTTTTTTTTTTTTTTGCACCACAAGGACCCACAACAACAACAACAATTAACACCAACACTTGATTGATTGATTACTTATTCTAACTTTAAAGATTCATTTTTTGAAATCACTAATTGATTAAAACTTTTATAAATTTACTAAATTTCAAAAAAAAAAATCACAATTTTTTTTTAATATAGATATCAAGTTTTGTTTTGAAAAAAATAATCATGAAACAAGTCCCTGAGTTCTTTGAGTTTATTGCGAAGCTATGTGAGATGACGATTCGATATGAACACTCGTTACCAAATGAAGAGGAAGCGAAAAAGAATGTTATTCAGAATCTCAATAGGTATATTATTTTGCTTTTATTTGAAAAAATATTATGCATTAGTTTTCTTTTGTTTTTATTAACGTTTCAAATTTTGTTTTTGTTTATTTGTTTGTTTATTTGTTTCAGAACCTTCAATTTCTTGGTACATGATGCAAAACAAGTTATTAGTAGCCATCACCTTGAGAAAGCTCCTCAATCAAAAGAAAAAATACAGAAATCTCTTGAGGATTTTATAACATTTTTTAATAAATTAAAAGAGGATCTTGAGAATCGAATTCAAGAAGATGCAAAGTTCTATCCTTTGTATTTCGAAGAATCACCAATGTTTACATATGAGATCTCAAATCTTCATGTTTGTATTATTCAAGAAATTATTGCATTGTAAGTCCTTTTTCTTAAGCATTTATTTTAAAAAAAGAAATATAGATCCTTCGAAATTAAAAATTAAAAAATTAACTTAGAATTCAGCTTGATGTAAAATCAGCAAAGGAAGGATTATTAGAGTGTGAAAATGTTGTTCAAGACAAGTATATATATTTTTTTGATTTTTTTCTTTTTTCAATAAATGTAATTTTTTTTTAGACCAAAACTTGTAACTACTTTTAATGAAATCACTGTTTCAATTGCACAAGTTGCGGAGCATAGCTCTTATCTCGCTTCTCAAAAGTATGTCCCCAAACAATTTCAAGAAAAATATTCCTCCTTTTTAGAGATTACAAATGACCTCAATTTTCAATTAAGTCAAAGAATAAATGATTATTTAAGTTCATCAGATACAGAGCAACCAACTGAGAAAATAAATTCTATCATCAACAATATTCATTCAATTAACAAAACTGTAAGATTTGATTTTTTTTTTTCTTTAGAATGAGCAAGTAATTGAAATTGAAATAATAATAAAATTAGATAACTGAACAAATTGAATTCACAACAGAACAACATCTAGAATCACTTGAAAAATTAGCTGAAGAAGGAAAAGCTTATACACAAAATGCAATTCAAATCGAAAAAGGAAAAATTGTTATAAACAGTCTCTCTTATGGAGCAGAAGTAATTTAAATACTTTTTTTTTCCTTCATAAATTAACTTTTTTTAAAAAAAAAACAAGGTTGAATCTATTAAAAATAATGGACATGCTAGGAGACTAACTTTAGCTGGAAAAGGAGGAGCTAGAATAACTCCATCAATGACAAAACTCGCATCCAATTCGGATCAAGTTGGTATGAATGAAATCACATTTTCTTATTTATGATTTTTTTTTCAAAAAAAAAAAAAAAAAAAAAATCAACAGATCTTGCAATTGCAAATATACATGAGGCATTAACAAAAACTGATTCAAGAGCTGAATTGAAAAGAACAGTTGAAAAAGTAGCGCCAAATCTTGAACAAATTGGTCCTAATACAGAAGCGGTTATTGAAGAAAAATTTGAATTTCTTGAAGGTGTTGTAAAACAAACTCTCCAAATTTTGCAAGAAAATGTCTCTTACCTGGATAAAATAATTAATAATGTATTATCAAAAAAATATGATCAAAAAAATATTTTTTTTCTAAAAAAAAAAAAATCATTAGAATTCATCTCCTGTTACTTTTGAACAAAGTTTAGATCAAATGATTGAGGCATTGGAATCAACTGGGGATAAGTATATGGTAATTAAAAAAAAAAAAAAAATTTTTTTTTCAATTTGAAACAAAATGATATATAGAGAAAGTAAAATAAAATATAAATATAAATATAAAAAAATATTTACAGACAGAAAATCCAGCTGGAATGGAATTGAAGAGTTATCTAGAAGAGATTAAAAGAAGAGTAAAAAATAAGAATGGAAATGAAAAGGAAATGTTGAAAGATGTAAAAAAGCGAGTTGAAGAATATATAACAAATTTTCCAGGAATTATGAAAGAAATTCAAGATGTAATGAAAACTATCAAAGAGTGATTTTTTTTTCAAAATAATTCAAAAAAAATTATTTATTTTTTGATGGTGATTATTTTTTTCAAAATAAATAGAGGAATTAGTTCAAAAGTCAAAAAAGTACTCGATTCGTTAACTGATGCTTCAAAAACAGAAAATGAAAATTCAAATTCATTGGAATATCAACAAGAAGCTAATATCTTCTCAGCTTGTGATAAATTATCAGTTTTCGTTGAAATTACATCCTCATTACTCCCTTTAAATACTCAACCAATTTTAAGTGAAGTGGAAGAACCCATTGAAACAGAAGATGATGATCAAATGGTAAATTTAATATTCAAATTGCTCATGTATTTAATTTAATTTCAAAAAAATTAATTAGATCTTCCGACTTCTTGTTCCAATTAATGGAGAAAATGTAACTGTTGGTCAAATTAAAGTCACTTCTGAAAAACCTTTGGCCCTTTCTAGGTCATCTTCAGGATATAGTCTTGCAGGAGATGATGAGCTTGCAGAAATAAAGAGAAAACGAGAGGAAGAATTGAAAGCAATCTCATCTGCAGTGAGAAGAACAATTGTTGACTTTGAGTTTAGAGCTGAGGAATCCAAAATTGAAGATGTTTTTTTTTTTTTTTTTTTCCACAAAAAATAAAATAAAATAATTATTCTCAATTAAATAGAACATTACCAAAAATCCAGTTTTACAAAAACAAAAATCAGGAGAACTATTTCCATATGTGAATATTTGGGATGAAAAAGGGTACATATTTTCAATTTCTAAATCAAAGAAGTTTGTTAAATTCTTTAAAATAATAGGAAGGTACAACTTGATGAACGTGGAGAAGTTAAAGCAGGAAATCTTAATCAACTCTTAATTCATTTAACATCAAATACTTCACCAGATTCTCTTTCCGGTTCAAATTTTTTTGGGACATTTATGATGACTTTACAAACTTTTACAACTCCAATTGAATTAATATTGAAGCTAAAAGAAAGGTTTCCCTTTTTTCTTTTTGAAAAAAAAAAAAAAATGCAAAATATTGAAAATCAATAATATTTTATTTTATCATAGATTCGTAACACCTCCACTTTCAACTGGAAAAGTAGAAGTAAATGAAAAGATGTATGAAGAACAAATGAAAACTTTGAAAGTCAGAGTATGTAATGTGTTGTATGTTTTCACGTTATTTTTTTATTTTCCTTTTATTTGAAATTACATGACCAAAAAAAAAAAAAAATAAAGGAAAAAATATATTAATCTTCGTTCTGATCAAGATATTCAAAATAATGATGAAGTTGTTTCAGTGATAAGAAATTTTATTGAAAATCAGATTGCAGAATATTCAAACTCTTTAAAAGTTAATCTTATCCAATGTCTAGATTCAGTGGTTTGATTTTTCTTTTTCTTTTTCTTCTTCTTTTCTGAGATCTGACTTTTCATTTATTTATTTTTGAATATGAATTATAGTTTGAAGGCTTGGATATGATTTCTCATGACAAACAAAAAGGTACAAGCTTTTTGGACAAATTTAAATCAGATATAACGGTTATCTTTCTCTTTTTTTTTCTCCTTTCTTTCAATTTTCTAATACCTACTTCCTTTTTTTTTTTTCCCACAGCTAAGTAAATTTGTGGCATTGTCTCCTCTCAATTTCAGTATTCGAGAAGTAGCAGAAATAATCACCTTAATTGATATGGAACTCTTCAAGTCAATTAGAGTAAGAATTGCTTTTTTTTTTTTTTTTTTTTTTTTTTTCAACGAGTCAAATCTAATTTCAATTAATTAGCTCTATGAACTCTCAGATCAAGCATGGTGTAAAAGTGATGCTAAAACGAGAGCACCAAACTTAATGAAGTTTATTGATCACACAAATAACCTTTCTCTTTGGGTATCTCACTCCATATTGAAAGAAAAAAATCTGAAAAAAAGAAGCAAAATTATGAAGAATATGATTATTTTATGCCAGGTAATTTTTTTTTTTTTTTTTTGAAAAAGTGTCCTAATAAATAAAATAAAATAAAATCAATCAATTGAAGACATTGAAAACTCTTCGAAATTATCATTCGACAATGGGTGTATTATCAGGATTATCTGCTGCTTGTATCAATCGGTTGAAATATACAAAATCAGAGGTACCTCAAAAAATAGTTCAAATCCAAGTTGAAATCGAAAGGCAAATGTCTTCATCAAATTCTTTTAAGACTTACCGCTCTGAACTTCGACAATTTAGGAGTACTCCAACTATACCTTTCTTGTAAATTTTATTGAATTTTTTTTTTTTTTTAAAAAAAAAAAAATCAAAATGATCTAATTTATAAAATAAATAGAGGAGTACTTCTTTCAGATCTAACTTTTATTGAAGATGGAAATCCAAATTTAACTGAAGATAAACTAATTAATTGGACAAAACGAACTTTACTTTATTCTGGGCTCAATGAATTTAGAGAATTCCAACTCTTTTGCAAATACACATTTGCCAAGAATCCTTCTCTTGAAGAATCTTTGATGCAACAAATTGTAACACAAACTCAAACAAGTAAAACTTTGTATGATCTTTCTCTCTTAGTTGAACCTAGAAATTATGTTCCTAGCTCTCGAACACATTGGGCAAATCTCTTAGATTCATTTTCTTCAATTTGAAATTGTATTTCTTTCAAAAAAAAAAAAAAAAAAAAAAAAAAAAAAAAAAAAAAAAAAAGAAAAAATAAAAAAGAAAAAAAATTTGCTTTTATTTCCTTTCCTTTCATTTTTATTTTCAGATGTTAAAATTCACAAAAACCTGGCCCAAAGATTAAGACTGATGGATTGTAATCCTAGAGAAGTTCCTTATGGACCATAAATAAAACTGCAATTACCAAAGAAAGAGGACCCTCCAAGACTAGGCATTTGAAATCGAAGTTAAGTGGAATGACTGGGATGTAGCTAAGGAAAATTTCCAAAAAAAAAGGGTTTCTCTTAGTCTTCTAGGTAGCAAACAAAGTTGACTCAAAACTGTTTGAGCTCCAATTATTGTTGTTCATACAATAAAATCTTTTTGAGAGCAAATTGGAGAAGATTTTTGCCATCCACCAAAAAAATCAATCCAATTGTGCACAACCCCTAAATCATAGTCATTTGTAAAAAGGCTTTTAATCCAAGGATATCTAAGAAAAAATTTTATTTTATTAATTGAGAAAAAAGAAAAGAAATACATGAAAGAAAAAAAAAAGAAAGAAACCTTTTAGGATGTATAGAAGAGTATTTTCTATAGTTTAAATATTCATTTGTAGTCATATTTTTTGAAACACCAACAAGATGGAGAAGGATTAAGAAGAGAACTGGAATTGTGACTGAAACTCCAACGAGATAGCAATAACAAAGAGGATAAAATTTTTTTTTTTTGATGGAGTTTCCTCATTCTCTAATTCCAAATTTTATCCTCTTTGAGTTATTTTTTTTTTTTTTGATGGAGTTTCCTCATTCTCTAATTCCAACGAGATAGCAATAACAAAGAGGATAAAATTTGGAATTAGAGAATGAGGAAACTCCATCAAATCCGATGATAAGTCCAAAAATAATAGTAAAAAAGAGAAAAACTAAGTAAAAGATAAAAGACCGATGATTTTTTTTTCCAACACAATTATTGACCCATCTTTTAATTATTTATTCAAAAAAAAAAAAAAAAAAAAAGTTATTATTATTATTAAATTAGAAATGAAAGACAAAGAAAAAAATAAATGTACGGGCAATGATGATCAAGTCTAATAACACACTTGTTACAAACTTTACAATGGCTACTTCTCTCTGGTCTTATAAGCTATTCAAAAAAGAGAATTAGGAAAGAAGAATAAAGCAAAATGAAAAAAATAAAGTTAAGAATTTAATCAAAATGAATAATAAAATTACTTTACAAGTTCGACAGTATCTTGATGAGCCCATATTACCATTAAATTCTCTATTTTATTTATTTTATTTTATCTTAGTTGATTTGATTTGATTTTTTTAAAAAAAAAATGTTAAATTTCAACAACAATCACTCACCTATTTTTTGGTAGAAATCCAGGTTCTGAAAACTGAGTAACAAGCTGAAAAAAAAGAGATAATAGAGACGAAGATATCATCAATGTTTTGATCCAGAATCTTTCACTATCTTATTTATTCATTTGTTTAATTTTAAAAAACAAAAGTTGAAAAAGTGGAATATGAATGAAATGAGATTTTACAAGGGAAACAGAAAATGAAAGCCATCATATGAAGAAACAAGGATAACGCAATGTTAATTAGATACTCATTTGGTAAATTGATGCTCTTTATCTATTTATTGTATTCAAGAAAAGTAATTAGTTTATAAACAATAAAGTTTGAATTCAAATTTTTGAAAAAAGAAAAAAAAAATAATTGAATTTTTATATAAATGAGTTATTTTTTTTAAAAAAAAAAATATTGAAAACAGAAATGAATAAATACATTGAAACATATCATTGAATAGAATAGAATTTCATTAAGAAAGAGTTTCTCAATATCGAAATTCAGGTTGAACTTTGAAATTCAAAGTCAATTATGAATTTTTTCACAATTTTTTTTAATTTTTGAGATTGTTGAAAATTATGAATTTGAATTGAAAAACACAAGAAGGAGAATTTGAAGAAGTAATAGTTCATAGTAAAGGTTAATAATAAAGTTATTGAATTAATTAGAAAGAGAAGGAAAGGAAATTGAAATCAAACCATTGCTTCATTTTTTTTTAGAACCAACAAGATCTTTTGCAAAACTAATTAATTGAAATCAATTAATCATCTTTTGATTCAAACTCAAACCTTTATGAAAGAAATCTAATTCGATTCTTTTTCTTCTGCTTTTCAATCATCAATGTTCAATACTGTCCTTATTGATTGACATTCTCAAATAGTTTTTTTTTCAATTCGATTCAAAACCTCAGATTGCTTGTATTTTAAAGTTTTTCCCTATTATTTGATTGTTTTAGAAATAAATTGGAATTTGGAATTGGAATGTCTTTCAATTTTTTATGAACAAGTCAAAACATTTCCTTTCACAATTATTACGACTCGAACTGAAAAGGACTCAAAGTTGATGCTTTCAACTGTTTGGCGTTTCAATAAACTTTTTGATTCATTTCTTTCACTTTTATCTTGATTCTACCAAAATTTGATAAACGAATCAATTATATATTTCAAGTAGTTTCTGATTGAAATACAGTGAATCTGAATCAAACTTAGTCTATTGAAACATCAAATTATCGGATTATCAATTATTGAGTCAAAACTTTATATCGAAAGAGAGAGGATTTTGTTTTGGGGATCGAAAGGGAGTTGACTATTTGGGACTTTACCCACCATTTTCAGTCAATTTTTTTTTTTTTTCTCCTCCCTTTTTCATTTTTTCAACTCGAAAAGAAAAAGACTCTTCAAACATTTATTAAAAAAACCTCTCCCTATAAATTCTTTTACTTCTTTCAAAAAATACTTATAAATTCAAATTATCTTTCTTCTTTAACTACTCTTTATCCTTTCGTTTCTGTTATTTTCTAATTGTCTCTATTGTTTTTGTTTTTGTTTTTTGTTTTTGTTTTTGTTTTTTTTTAACCGTAATTGTCGACTTGAAACACCCTGGAAAACAAAAAACAAAACAAAATTGTAACTAACTTACTCCACAACTTATTGTTTTATTTTTCAAACTAACTACTAACTAACTTTAAAGTTGATAAAGAAGAAGAAGAAATATGTTTGAACAAGAGCTTCGAGATTCCATTGAAGAAGGAAATATTAGTAAAATTAAAGAGATTCTTCAAAGAACGGATATAAATGTCAATGAGTTTGATGAGAATGGTTATAACCCGTTAACTTCAGCTTGTTCTTCAGGAAATGTTGAAATTGTGAAACTGTTATTAGAGGACCCAAGAGTGACAGTGAATGAAGCAGATAGTCTTGGTTATTCTGGATTTTTTTTAGCATGTCAAGAGGGACAATTTGAAGTCGTGAAGTTGATGCTCTCAGATTCAAGAGTCGATGTAAATAAAGCAAACCAAAATGATGCAACTCCATTTTATGTTGCATGCGAAGAAGGAAAATTGGATATCATTCAAATTTTGTTAAAAGATGAAAGGATCCTTATTAATAAAGCTGATGATGAAGGAGTTGGTCCCTTTTATGTAACATGTCAAGAAGGAAAGGTTGAAGCAGTTAAACTCTTATTACAAAATGAACGAATTGATGTTAATCAAGCAGATGATGATGGATTCACTCCCTTTTATGCTGCTTGTTATGGAGGACATCTTGATATAGTAGAAGTCTTACTTAAAGATCAAAGAATTGATGTAAATAAGGCAACAAAGGAAGGCGGAACACCATTTTTTATTTCATGTGAAAAGGGACATACAGCTATTGTTGAACTCCTTATGAAAGAATCAAAGATTGATATCAACAAAGCAGATAATGAAGGATATACACCATTTTATATTGCTTGTCAAGAAGGCAAAACTCAAGTTGTCAAGTTAATATTAAAAGATTCAAGAGCTAATTTAAATCCACTAACAAACCCAGGATTTAATCCTTTTTATATTGCATGTTTTAATCAACATCTTGAATTAATTGACCTCCTCTTGAAAGATGAAAGAATTGACGTAAATAAAGTATATAAAGGAGGATTTACTGCTTTACATGCATGTTGTCAACATGGTCATTTAAAAGTTGTTGAATTATTATTAAAAAGTGAAAGGATTGATGTAAATCAAGGAATTTCACCTGTTTTGATTGCATGTACTCATGGTCATATTGATATTCTAAAAGAGTTACTCAGACATCCAAAAGGTATTTTTTTTTTTGATTCTTTGATTTGATTGTTTATTTTTTTATTCTCATTTTGTTTAATATTTTTTATTTCTTGTTTTGATTTCATTTATTTATTTTTATTTTATTTTATTTTTATTCGATTAATTTCAATTATTTTTCTTTCATTTTTATTTTCATTTCTTTTTTTTATAACAATTTATTTATTCTCAATGAACTAATTGTCTTTTTTTTTTTCAAGTTACTGTTGACTATTTAGCATTATTGGAAAATAATGTTGAAAATCTGGAAATCCTTGAAAGAACAAAACATCATATTTCAAAACAGCTTTGGGATTCTTCTTTACAGGATTGGTCTGAAGTTAGTGTTTCTAATTGGCTCTTAATTAAAGTAGGATTAGATACAAAAGTTGCTCGTCAATTTAGAGAGAAGAGAATCAATGGTCAAGCCCTTTTAAAAATGAATACTCAACAAGACTTTGCCTCCCTTACTTCAGATTATTTATTAATATTAAAAGAAAAAGACTTAATGAGAGAGAAAAAGCTTCCTAAAAGAAGTATTGTTGGTTCAAGGAGTACTTCAATCAATTCATTGAGCACCTTTGCATCATCATCCCCAAATGAAAGCCTAGGATTTCTCAAAGAGATTCTTCAAAAGCTTGAAACATTTGAAGGTAGATTCATAGCACTTGAAAAAGAACTTTATCAACAATCAAAAAGGATTTCAAAGTTAGAAAGTGTTCAAAAAGAAGAAAATAAAACAGGTTTATAAATTTTAAAAGATTCATTTTTTTTTTTTTTTTTGAACAATGGTATTATAAATTTGTTAACTTTTATCTTTATTTTATTTACTTTGATGTTGGATCGTTTTGATCAAAATCAATAACAAACAAAGATCAAGAATCTGGAGTCAAAAGTCAAAGATTGATTAATTGAATCTTTGGCAGGAAAAATCAATCAAGAAATTAAACTCAATAAATCGAAGAAGGAGGTTGAAGTAAATTGAATTAATGAATTTCAATTTATAATTATTTGATTCATTGGTTTTGGGTATTCAATTTGATAATATCAATTTATAATTATTATCATTATTACAAGGGATTCGTTAAATTATAAGTCATAAATAAGCAAATTTTGACTTTCTTGGTTTGGGATTTTATTGGTCATCTGAGCGTGGGCAAATTCAGGTCCTAAAATCGCACAAGCAAAATAGAAAATTGATCAACCAATGAAAAAAAGGGGCTTCGGAATAACCGAAAGAAATCGGTCAAATGAAAAAAAAAAAAAATGAAAAAATGAGTTGAGGGAAAGCCCGATCATTTTTCAACTTTCATTTTCATTTTTCATTTCTTTATTGCAATAAGAGATTTATAAATAAAGAAAGATCAAAAAAGTTTATTAATTAATTCCTCAGACTGTTATTCTCGAACCTTTTGAAAGGTTAAATTATCCTGTTATTAATTTTTTTTCATTTGATTTCTTTATTAAAAATTTATTGAACTAAATTTGAATTCGAAAAAAAAAAAAATTTAGATTTCGCAAAGAAAAAAAAAAATAAGAAATGAAAAAAAAAAAAAAATAAAAAGAAAAAAAAAAAAAAA
>Ga0209960_1004306_pt1 | contig 11048 bp, 15 predicted proteins | sample ThiBiot_500_plan_2_FD_183947 | JGI IMG/M metagenome (GOLD analysis project Ga0209960, IMG submission 183947) | Wastewater bioreactor microbial communities from Cape Town, South Africa - Thiocy_expt_500_plan (SPAdes) | ecosystem: Engineered > Bioreactor > Thiocyanate-remediating >... | reverse complement strand
CTGTCTCTTTCATACAGATACTCACTACACTCAATCTGTGGCACAATCAAATCGGAGATCAAGGTGCACGATATTTGGGTGAAGCATTGCGACACAATACAGTAAGATCATCACTCCTTCATGTTTTTACCATCATCTCATTCCTCTCTCTTTCATACAGACACTCACTACACTCCACCTGCACCACAATAAAATCGGAGCTCAATGTGCACAGTATTTCGAGCGCCTGAAGAAGACAAACAGCCATCTCACAGTGTTGTGGTGATTCAAGTGTAGATTTCAATTTTCTGGTTTAAGATTGATTACGAATAGGTGGAACTGGAGGGATATTCATAATTATGCTCTTGTGTGCGTTTGTGGCATTTCATCGTAATAAATGACAATATTAATATTTTGGGTACAGATTGCTTGATTAATTCGAAATGTTTTCACAGTTACATTCACTTTGATTGCATGAAATGAAAACGGCTTGTAGTTGTCATTTTGTCTATTTATTTTATTCATTGAGTTTTGAAGAAAAGTGTATTTCTGTGAACTATAATTGAAATTGTACTTTGGAGATAGCGAACGTACCGTAGATGTATGATATCTAGTGTGTTGGAAGTGGGATATGAAAATGTTTGCACATGATGTATTATTTAAGGTTTTGATTTGTTATCCGAATTATTAGATTCGAATTTGAGAAAATGTATGATGAACACGTAAAAAGTTCTGAAAACTGAGAAAATATTGAGATTTTAGTGTTTGAGCACGAAACACTCGTGAGAATAGATCGAAGTATCGATAAAGAAGATGAATACTTTTAATATCACTATTATTGTTATTATTCCGATGTATTTGAATTCACACTCGTATTTCGCGTTGAAATTTAAATAGCTGGTCAGCGCAATCGCTTCTGCATTAAAAGTGTGAAACAGGAACTTATTGGGAAGTTTGGAAAATAGTAATTAAAATGGAGTTTCAAATTGATGTGTAGAACTAATTTATTTTGTTAGTATGTTAATCGAATGTTGACTGTTACTGAAAATTAAGTTATAAAATATGTTTAGATCACTGAAATAGATATATTAGTTCTCAAATTATGTCAGTAATGTTGGTAATTCTGGAATGACAGTAACGCCTGTAATAGCAGTTCGGTTTCTGATATTACCTATATCTTTTATGTGAGTAATGTCTGTGAGAGGGGGTCCAAATTTCCTACCATTATACTTTTATACTCCCTTTCTGTTCGTATTTCACAAAATCTTCGTTTAAACATGTCATATTAGCTTCACGACTGATCTCTTGAGCCTGCAGCTGATAAATCCCCTCCCAAAATAGAAGACCTCCATATATTAGAAGACCCTACTAAAATTCATGATGTATTAGTCGTATTAGAAGACCTGGATCACCATTACGATTCAAAAATCAATTTCTTCGATTTTTTTTCTATGATGAAAAATCAAGTTTTCTGTTGTCTACAGGTGTTTTTTCTTGTCGGTGTTTGATTCAGATGAATCGAAATATCTAAAGATGAGAAGAAATGCTCATTGTAGTCATTTATCAAAAGAACATTTATATGGTATATAAGACATATATAAACGCCATCTGATCGAATTTATGTCGTTCTCAGAATACTTGTTAGGATCTCTTTTACCGATCGTCCTTTTTTCACTTGTTTATATGTTTTTTCTTTTCTTTCTCTCTCTCTCTCTCCCGACTAGGCTATATATTGTATGTGTTTTCTCTTCATTCTCGGACTTGGAAAGAATAAACGACAAAACGAACCGTCTGAATCGAAGTCTGTTGTATAACACTGATGTCGCACAACACAAATGATGCACACATATCTTTCTTGACATTACGAACGAAAGAAAATCAAAAGAGAAGGAAACACAATATTTGAATTTAAGAAGGATGCCCATTATTGGCACAAACGCACCTTGTATTTCTCCGATATCTTCTTTTCTTAAATAACTTTGTTGAGCAGTATCAAGTGTTACTTGAAGATGAAGTGCATCAGGTCCTGATCGAATCGGTGGCATTTCTTATAGAACAAGAATACTCCATGGGCGTTTCATTGATAGGTGATTTCATCGATTGAGCATTGATTCATGGTGTCAATCTATCATTGAAACCAGCTTGACTCCATCGTGTTTCATCACTCAATACTTGCATCATATCACCATTTGTAAATGTAATATTCATCGTAAATAGAAGACGAGGTGGACCTATAGTCAATTGAATTCAAATCAAACAAAATCATCTCAACTCAATAGATTTATTACCATAGGCAAATTTTTCATGCTGTTGTTGTTGATTATACCATCCATTTTTAAATTTAACTCCAACAGCATTCATTCCATTCTAGATAAATAGAACAACTATCTATTTTCCTTGTCAAATAAACTAACAGAATAGTACAGTGATATTTAATGTGACATCATATGAAACGATTCGAGTACGTTTTTCATAAGTTGTCCAACCAGGATCTAATTTTCTTGATGGATCAACTTTATATCCATTGAGATAGAATTCATAATATCCAATACCAGTCATGTACACAATGGCTGATTTCACTGGACTTGCATTAGAAACATTGAATTCTTTTCTTAACTCATTCATATTGATATCTGTTGAGCCAATCCAAAGAAGATTGCTATTGTCTGTCAAATATTCATGTAAATTGAAGATCGATGTTCGAAATCGAATCCATTGAGACGCTTCTGTTTGACTTGTTATCCAAACTCGTATACGAAAATGATAATAACTCGATGATTGTAGATCATTAGAAGACGAATAAGGAACATGAATGGATTGAAATGAGAGAATACGTCCACATCCCATTCGAATAGTTGATAAGCTATTTGATGAAGAAATCTTCCATGAAAATCTTGGTCGTGCTGTATTAATTATCAAATCACGAGTCGTATCAACTCGATGATGATACTAATAAAGACAACAATCAACAAGAGGATGTTGGCTGTGCGTATGATCAGCATGTTTGTCGAGTCTTTTGCTTTTAAAAATATTTGATGTTCTTATTCATTTATATATTTTATTTCAATAGAGATAAAAATTGTTATTTTTTTCTTTTTTTTTCTTCCTTCAACTATATATAATAGCAACATTATGTGGTCATCAGAATGTTTCAGTAATAGTGCAACAGGTTTCTCTCTTTCTCTTTCTACTCTTGTTTCATTTAAAAAAAAACAATCCATCAATTAAATCGAAATGTATGTTTTCACTCATACAAAGAAATATAAGAAAGAGCAGTAAAGTGCGTTCGATAGTTAATGGAAAACAAAAAACAAGTCATTTTGTTGATTTAATATTGTACTAATAGCTCGTTTTTTTTAAAGCAAAATTATTTTGATGACATTGACTAGAAAAGTTCATATTAATTTCAATTCAATTCAAGATATTCAATCACAACAGTCAGTCGTTTTTCTTTGTATTAATTTATCTTTGTAATCTTTTTTTTGAACTATGTAAACAGACGAATTAGTTCCTGGACACCTACACAAAAGACTGCCGTTGGAAAAGTATTGCTTACCGTAGTTTGCGTGTTAGCAATTTGTGGTGTAGCAGCAGCTATTGTTGCTCCATTTGCCGTTGCTCTAACCGAAACAACAATAACAAATGGTATTCAAACAACAGGTAGATATTTAGATTTTCATATGATGTTACTTATTTCGATTTTTATAATTAGTAACGACAGCTACTACGACTTCTGCTACGACAGTCACTACAACTTCTGCTACGACAACGACTGCAACCACAAGTACAACTACAGTGACAACTACTAGTACAAGTACAACAACAACTAGTACAAGTACGACAAGTACAACTACAACAACGACCACTACTAGTAAGCGATAAGCAAGAAAAACAAAAGTGAAAATATGATTCTATTTTCTCTTTTAGCAATTAGTTGTTCATCTTCGAGTTCGACAACAGTAAGTCCTGGAGGTCAAGGTGGTGCATCGGTTCTGTATACATTTGATGGTAATGCGAATGATTACTTTGGTAATTATAATGCTGTTCCACATAATAATCCTCAATATATATCTCCTGGATATAATGGACGTGGTTATGCTATTCAGCTTCTTTCCACATCTTCACAGTATTTGACAATAGCCAATATAATGAATTTCTATCGTCGAAGTGTCACTGTCGAAGCGTGGCTTTATCCATTAGCTATTTATAGTAGTAATCCATACACGGATATGATTATTTTTCAACAAGTCTATTCGAACACACAGTATCAATATATGCAAGTCATGTTAAGAAATGGATATGTCTATGGATCTTTTTTCTACGATGATATATCTGGAGTTACGGTCTTACGAACCAATCAATGGCAACATATTGCATTTACTTATGATTATGCTGCACAAACACAATATGTTTACCTGAATGGAGTTTTAGGTAGATAATTCAAGAAGTTTTCAACTAGTTTTTTTGTTTGAAAACATTGTTATGCATTTAGATAATATTCGTACAAATGCACCTCCCAGTTTAATAACAACTGGAACGCAAACAATCGGCTGTTATAATACTTATTCAGCCGGATTTTATCATGGTTACATCGATCAATTGACAGTTTTATTTAATCAATCGAAAAGTGCCGCTCAAATTCTAGCTGACGCAACACTAGTTGTCTACTATTCAATGGACTGTTTAAGTTACACAAGTTTAGACAGTGGTCCTAATCAAATCAATGGCATCGCAATTGGCGTGAGTGCTGGCGATGGTGGACGACTTGGACAATCCTATTTATTTAATTCAAGTTTAGCATATTTTCAAGTAACAAATTTAGTTCTATTAGGACAATCATATTCACCATATTCGTTTGTCATGTGGCTCAGACCAATCATATCTGTTTTTAATGGTGGAACTATTTTGCATTTATCTCGATATACGAACGGTACGGGTTCATGTACTCAATTGATTGGTTTCAATTCATTAGGACAGATTGTTGCTAATGGATATAATTCTACTGGTTTGATTTCAATAGTTGGACCGATTATTAATGTTGATCAATGGACTCATATTGTTGTAACTTTTAAACAAACAAATGGACTACGTTTATATATTAATGGCGTGCTCTATGCACAAAGTAATCCATTTGTTTATGCAGCTAGTGGTGTGCCAATGACTGTAACTCTTGGACAAGCTTTGAGCGGATTTAATTGTAGTTCCGGTGGAATTCAAAGTGGTTATTATCGAGGACAAATCGATGAATTCGCTATTTATAGTCGAGAACTATCACAAGCCGATATAACAATTATGGCAAATCCTTGATTTTAAACTTTTTTATTTTGATTTTCGACAACGATTTATAAAAGATACATTATTATAAACTGTTTCATTGATGGAGTAAACTAATTTCTCTCCTTTCACTTGATTATTTTTCATTTTTTGAAAACCTTGTTCAATTCCGTTGAATCCACCGGGTAATTTCGTCGTTTGATTTGGTTTGACAAAACCTTGAGGCAAAAGTAAATCAGAAAGTAATTTCATAAATTTTTCAGCAAAGATTTTTTCTTCTAATTTGGCCTTGTAAGTTTTTCCCATTAATTCAATGTCACGACCAAAGATTGTGTAAATGAAAATAGAATGCTCCTGAATATGACTTGGAATTTCATTTGGCAAAGCAGGAACAACTGTTGCCAAATGACAAGTCGTTTCATTCGAAAGAATTGAACATACTGATCTTATTGAATCTTTATTCGAAATACAATCGATTGCATAAATCAAACGATTCGTTGTTATTTCTCTGATCTTTTGAACAACATTCGCATCCTTGTAATCGAAACAAATATCTGCGCCGAGTTCTTTCAAATACGAATGACGATCTGTTGATGCTGTTGTGATTACAAAACAGCCCGATGCTTTACCCAATTGAATTGCATATTGACCGACACTTGTACTGCCTGACCATACTAATAATGATTCCTCATTTGTATTTGGTGGCATTGGTAAATTCATATGATGAAACAGACCAAGTGCTGCAGTTATTGATGCAAATGAGATTGTTGATGCCGATTCTAAGGTCATTGTTGATGGACAACGAAATACTAACGATGCTTCTTGAACAACAAACAGTGCAAATGCACCATTACTAACACAGCCCGCCACTCGATCACCTCGTCTGTAATTACCTTTGTTTTTTTTAATAATAAAAATAGAATAGGATAACAAAATCAATATTCAAATATTTACCAACAGCTTCTCTTCCGACTTCAACGACTTCACCTGCGAAATCACTACCTAAAATGGTTCCAGGTTTAGCAGAGCCAGATTCAAGTTGTTTCCAATCAGGTGGATTTTGTGCCACATGAGTTACTCGAATGAGAAGATCCTTTGCACCACATTTAGGTGGCTAAATATAGTTTATTTTACGTTTTGATTTAATAAAGATATTTACATCAACTTACCGATACTTTCTCAACAACTAACTTTTTATTTGAACGTACTACCAATCCAATAGACATGTTCTTGCCGAATGAATCTTCTATTTTTTTTTCTAATTTCGACAAAAATAGACGACAGATTACTATCTAATCAAAAACATCTCAAATGGATTTGACGTTTTCTTGCGAAGGTGATCAAATTGAAAATTTTTAATCACAAAACTCATTTGAGTTCGATACTATCTCAAATCTTCTTTATACTGATTATAAATATAAATATATATTAAACTTTGTACTCAATAATTAATGAGACGGTATAACACACAGATTGAATGGTAGAAATAATATATACGGTGAATATGTTTTTTTTAATGAAACGTAGACAAAAAATCTTTAAGCTTGACAGGCATCTTTCTGCAAGTGCATAATATAATTTAATTGGATATTTTAGCTGTGATGAGACATGACCTAAACGAACTAGAATAAGTAATATCGTCAGAGTAAAAAAAGAATAGATAATTAGTTTTAAAAATTGATATGTTAACTCTCAATGTGAATAATCAAGAATGTGTGTAAGGAAATGACACCTGTCTTTATTGCGGATGTATTTACTTTCCTCTCCGTGATAATTTTCATTTTATTCCGTTTAAAAAAAAGGAGTCAGATCGTTGTTAACCTCTACCGATGGGATTTGTCACAGCAGATCTTACATTCGTATTTATCACAATCATGATTGATGTATTCATACTTTTGAGTTCATTAATCACAATGATCATGATCATAAATCATATATTTACAAAATCAGTTAAAAAAGATGATTACATTATACTAATCTTCAATGCATATATTCTCTTTTTCATGATTATTGCTGCATTATTAATTACATTATTCTGTTGCAAGACAATATTTGGTCAACTTTATGATTATGATTTTCGATCATCATGGTGCACATGCAGTGGATATATTTTTATCGCTGATCTTTTTGTTCTTTACAATACTTTTACGACTCAGGTAAATATTTTTCATAGAATAACATGACTTTGAACGGATATTTCTAGGCAATTTATCGTCTCTGTCGAATTGTTTATCCTTCTAAAAAATATCTACGATCACCTGGTCTCTACAAACTCATAGGACCCATCGGATTAATTATTGGTTTAGTAATAGTATCACCATTATTGTTTTGGCATGATATAGATTATTTATCAACTGAATATTATTGTTTTATTGCATTTACAAACATAAGAGGAATTATGTGGATTGTTGGTACTTCATATGGAATACCTATGTTAATCATATTTTTTGTCTATTTTCGAATTGCAAATTTTCTTCATCATCAATCAACTAATGTAACCATCAGTCTTCAACGTCGACAGCACAGAGATATAATTGCTATTAAACGCATTGTCGTTACTTTTGTATGTTTAGTTACTATAGGACTGCCGACATTGGTTAATTTTATCATAGCTAATATAAACAATGCTGCACCGCAATTCAGCTATCGAACTCAATGGTTGTCTGGTAGTATATCATCGGCAGCATTGTGTATGATAATTATGATGTTTACTTCTCAAGTTAAGCGAATTGTTTTAAGAAGATTTTATCGAAATCAAGTGCACAATATTCCAAATCAAACAGCAGTGACTAATACGGCTACCGTTTAACAACTACGTTAGCCTATATACTCTTTATTTATTTTTAATAATCGAAAATTTTTGAACACGATCATTCCACCTATCAGTAACATAACCAGTGCAATGAATATTTTAGATAATTATTCGACCAGTTTGACTATTTCGACGAGACCATCGACCATTGAATAAAATTGAAAATAAACTTTTTGAAAGTAACGTCAATTGATTTTCTCGTTGTTGGAGTTTTGAATATTAGACGATCAAAACAACAAGTGAAAGGATAATTATTATACGTATCTATACTTTTCTTTAAAAGCAGCATCTACTGATTATAAACAACGTGAGAATCTCCTTGTCAAATCATTATCAAGCTACCACTTTAGTTCAATATTTATTCAAAGAGTTAAATTGCGTCAAATTTAAATCAAGTAAAGAAAAATAAAGATTATGATGGACGTTCAAGTTTAAGGTCTTTGAAGAATTGTATTTCATAAGGTGAATAAGGTTCACCAGTATTATTAAATATATCATGAAACCAAACAAGAGGAATAGGTGTATTAGGTTTTGATCCCCATGGAAAATATGTTTGTGTTTTTCCTGCAACTAAACCCCAATTAATAGCGCCTATTTTTTCTGCATGATAATATTTCGTGTGTGTATGAAAAGTAGAACCTGCTGATCGAGCCATATATTCTGAGCAGATTAGTGGTCGATTAAATTGACGTAATGCAACTATATTTTCCATTGTTCCTGACAATGGAGCGTAATTATGAAACGTAATTATATCCGATGAATTGATTTGAAATTGTGGTATTGCACCCGATAAATCAGTCGTGAATGGCGCACTTGTTAATGGTTGTTGAGGATTAGCACGTACAGCAGTTGTGTACACTTGTTCGAGAAGTTGTAGAACCAATGGACTACCACTAGGCTCATTGTATAAATCCCAAATAGCTACACGAGAATCATTTCCGAATCGAGTAATAACATCAGATGTATATCTAAGAAAAAACAATGATTTCTTCTATAAATTTATGAATGAATCCTATACTGTAGTAAAATAGGCCATGCAGTTGTATTGTGTAGAAGTGGTTGTCCTGGACATTGAACCCATTGTGAATTGTGAACACCTGGAATCGGATCTGGTTGAGGACCTAACTGTGGATTAGGTAGCCAACATGCATCAAATAATACAAACATTGTTTTAATATTATATTTATTAGCAATGGTAAGATATGCATCAAGTTTTTGAAGATAACCTTGAGGATCTTGTTGATGAAGAAGAACATGAAGAAAAACTCGCATAATATTCATATTTATTTGTGATGCCCATTGTAATTCACGTTCGATTGTTTCAACATCAAATGTTTGCCACATATCAATTACATTTACAGCTGTCGATGGAATAAAATTAGCTCCCAAAAATAATGGCTGATTTTTATACCAATTATTTGCTTCATCGATTGTCCAACGTGCACCATCAACTTTTACTACTATCGATACGCAAAGAAAATACAACGATAAACACACAAATAGTTGCTTCATCGAAACTATTCTATCTAGTTTAGAATATGTGACTTGACTATAGAACATGGTCGAATTGATAACAACATTTATATATGCATGTACTTTATCTAGATGCGTTTTTCTCATTCTGTCAAGAGATAAAAACGAATAAATATTTGTTTATTGTTTGTTTTTTATGAGTGTTTTCTCCACAAATAAAAACCAATGTATCCAATAATGAATAGTATACAAAAGCCAAGAATTGACCATTTGACTGATGTTTCTTTTGTACTGTCATAATTGCACTTATACGTCCCATTAACCTAAAATTTTATTAAACAATACACAAGATCATCATCCATCGATATATGATAAACTACCTTTGTATGCGAATTAATTTTGAGTGATAGAATAGTAAGCATAGTTCAATAGTTATATTTATAGACAACAATATATTGGTTTTTGAGATAACGTTTCGGTGTAAATACGATTTTGCGCCGCAATTTCATTGTAATCGCATACATGGGTAATTTCTATTGATTCATATGATCAAAGGAAAAAAGAACAATTGAAACAAAACTAAATATAGAATATTGCGGACATGTTTTTTTATTACCTGTATGTATCACGCAGTATAAAATTATGTTTAAAAACGATTTTTTTCTTTTACATCGAATATGCACCTAACTTTCGTTTATACGATGAAAAATACTATTGAATACTAAACAATATATATTTTCATCCTTTGAGTGTTATGACTATAGTGCATAAGTGTATTCGTGCGAAGAAATTTGACTCGTTTCACAGATATTTACATTAAATGGATATCGATCGTACAAGAATCGGGCAATATGGAACTACCCGAATAGAACTCGTTTCAACAGAAAACACAATTTCTAATAATCTTCAAACTTCAAAGTCAAAGCCGGTGAACGAACCACTTTTTACAATTCCAAAGAAAAGAAATTCTATTTTGTCTGTTATTGTATTCGTTCTTTTCATATGCATTTGTCTAATGGTTGGAATCATCGTCGTTTATTTCAGTACTCCACGACCAAGTAGGTGCATGTGTAAAATCATATAACTTATCTAAATAAATGAATAAATTTTTTTTTGTTTTGAGAAAAAACTTGTGAAATGGATTTTCGACAAACAGTAAAAAGTTCAATTGTTTACAGTTCAAATCCAAAATCGGTTGCCATTGGAGATCTTAATAATGATCAACGCATGGATATTGTTGTAGTTAATTCTGGTACAGATACTTTTAGTATTTTTCTTGGAATTGGCAATGAAACATTTCAAAATCAGCAAACTTATTTAACTGGATTTACATCTCAACCCAATTCTATTGTGATTAATCATTTTAATAATGATCAATATTTAGATATTGCTGTTGCTAATTATGGTACGAATAATATTGGTATTTTCTTTGGGAATAAAAATGGTACATTTGAAAATCAAACTTTAATTTCAACAAATTCATTTCGACCATGGTTTATTAGTTGTGATG
>Ga0209960_1004305_pt1 | contig 11048 bp, 8 predicted proteins | sample ThiBiot_500_plan_2_FD_183947 | JGI IMG/M metagenome (GOLD analysis project Ga0209960, IMG submission 183947) | Wastewater bioreactor microbial communities from Cape Town, South Africa - Thiocy_expt_500_plan (SPAdes) | ecosystem: Engineered > Bioreactor > Thiocyanate-remediating >... | reverse complement strand
AAAAAGAGATGAAATCAATCGCCCGACATCGTGGGAGAAAAAAACAAGATTATGTGAAAAAATGGAGCCAGAAATTATAAATACAGAAATAAGATTCTTATTAAGAATCAAAAAAGAAAAAGAGAACAAAGGAACAAAAAAACAGTTTTTTCAAATCAAAAAAAATAAAAGAAAATAAAAGAAAATAAAAGCTCTCAATTTTTTTTTGATAAAATTGATTCAAACTTTCTATATATTTCACTTCATATTTATATTTCATTTCTTACAATTTTTTACATCATACAAAACAACAACAAAAAGCGCCAAAAATACAAAATAAAAAATTGTTATAAAAAAACTGTTTGTTTATTGGGGTTTTTGAGTGCTATCATTGTTTTTCTTTTGGCTGTGACATTGCTGAGGGAATAACAATAATCAAAAGTAATATAACATTTAACATTATTCGAATAACTTCTAACTTATAATCACAAGAAGGCAATTTTTTAAAAAAAAAAACTAAAGGTAAATGTTGATATTTTTTTTGTTTTTGTTTTATTTTACTTTATTTATTGAAATTATTCGAAATTTTTATTTTATTTTTCCTTCAATCTTTCTCTTTTTTCCCCTACCTTTTTTCCCTTTATCTTTAGTATTTTATAACAATTCTTGAGTTGTTATTCTATTCTATTATCCTATTCTACTTTGTTTTATAACTATTTTTTGTTCTTTCTCTTATATTTTATCGTTTCTATTATTGTTTGTTATTATTTTAACTCTTTTGTTTAAAATATTAACTTTTTTTTTTTTTTTTTTTTTTTCTTTTTTTTTTAAAATATTAACTTTTTTTTTTTTGTATTTCTTTTGTTGTAGAGTTAAATAACCATGACCTTGCAAAAGGAGGTAACTTACCGAGTTGCACTCGATGGAGATATCCTCTCAACTACAAACGCTCTTCTTGAATCCCAAAACTTTTTTTATGGAGTTTATCCAAATGATCTTATTCAAGTTAAAAGAATATTCTTTCAAATAGAAAAGAGACCAGAAGAGGTATTTCTTATCATTTCATTTCATTTTTTCTTAATAAATTCTTTACATGTTTTCTAAAACCCAACTCTTTTATTTATTTTTTTCTTCTCCTTCTCCCAATAGCTATATAAGTTATTTTACAGAAGAGTGAAACAAGATGGGGGGATTGTATGGCTTGATGCTAAATTTTATGTTTCAATGAGAAACAGCGGCCTTCTTTCAGAAATTCGAGTTATTGAAAGAGATATCACAGATGATCTTCAAAGAGTTAAATATTTAACAGAAGAAAAGGAAAAATGTCAAGAGCTCATTGAGAATCAACATGATGTTATTTACAGTCTTGACCTTTATGGCAAATTTACTTATGTGTCTTATGCAGCATATAGTATTTGGGGATACACTCCCCAAGAGTTACTAGGAAGAAACTGTTGGGAAATGCTTAAAGAAGGGGATCAACAATTTGTGACCTTGCTCTTGAAAAACTTATTTAACCAAAAAGTTAATACTCATCCTTTTGTTGTAGAACGCCTTTGTAAAAATAATTCTTATTCAAAAGAAGAGATTGTTATCTCTGTAAAAATCAATCAAGAGACAGAAGAAATATTTGCCCTCAATGGAATCTCAAGAAAGGTATTTTTTTTTTTTTTCCTCACTTTTTTTCTTTTTTTTTTCTTTTTTTTCTTTTCTTCAACTTTTCCTCCTTCTTCTCTTTTCGATAAAACTTTACAAAAACCACAATATTCAAATAAAAGGTGGACAAAAACTTACCAAAATATTCTCAAAGTTCTTTTATTCCTTCTTTCAATGACCTTACAGCAATTCGACATGGAATATTTGAAGAAATAATTCCTCATTCTTCTCAACCAATTCATGGGGATTTTCATAAGAATGACACTTCTTTTGATGTAAAAATTTCTCACTTATCTCAACATTCAAATGGAAATCAAGCTCGACCTTATGATGACTTGGTTAATCTCCAAAAAAATTCCAATCAACAACATGGAAAACAATTTTCATTGCTATTGGACGCTTCAAATTTAAAATCTAATTGTAATTATACTCCAGACTCTAAATCAAACTCAATGATCGTAAATCATAATTCAATTTCAAACTCTCAATCTACTCAAACCATTAACTTAGTTAATTCTCAAACCAGACCACACTCAAATTTGGACCTCTTTTTAAATCTTAAATCTTCTTTACATCCAACAAATAAAACCTCTCCTCATCACAGTTCTCCACCTCATAGCCCTTCTCCTATAACCTCTCCTTCTTCTTCTCCACAATCTTTTAGTTCTTTACCACTTACAACAATTAATACAACAGAAGGAAATGATTCCAATTTATTTAAAGGATCCAATTCAAACCCTAACTTTGTTAACCAAAAACAAAAGCAAAGTCAAAATCAAAAGGATTTTACAAACAATTTCCTCTTCACAGTCTCAACAGCAAAATCAAAGCCAAAGAGAAAAGAGAAAGAATCTCCATTAAACGTTCCTTGTAAAGGTCTTGGTTGTAATGTTGTAAAATCTTTAGAATGGAGAAAAGGTCCAGATGGTAAAAAATCTCTATGTAATGCATGTGGACTTAGATATCAAAGAAAAATTAAACAACGAGAAAAAGAAAAAAATCGAGGCCTCAAATCTAATGAACAAGTGGCTTAAATTTTGAAATAACATTTTGTTGTAAATAAAATAAAAATTTTGAGAAAAAAAAATGACCATATTTCATTTATTTATTTCATTCCTTTTCTTCTTTTGAGATAGTTTAATTGTTGTAAAATCAATTAGATGTATCCAAATCAATTAAGATAATGAAAAAAAATGATTCTTGGTTGTAATTAATTGATTTGTAACTCAAGAATCATTTTTTTCAAGGTGTCAGTAAAAAAAAAAAAAAAAAAAAAGGTGAAACACTGAATCGCGATGGTGGTCCTTTTCTTGCTTGTCTCCTTTTTGTTTTTGACCAGCCAAGTCCAAGGTTTTTTTCTTATTTCTTTCTCTAATTGCTTAACTTCATTACTTCACAACTGCAATCACTTAATGATTCCTTAATTATTAATTTCTTAATTTCAAATCATCATATTATAGGTCAATCATCCGGTACACTTGAATGCTTGATTGGTTTAGGTGAAAAAGTAAATCAATTTCAAGATGGTCAATGTTTGTTAGATGAGAACTCAACATGGACTATGTTCCCTGATGATTGGCAAGTATTGAAGTATGGAAGGCAGAGTTGTTGTATGTATGAGAGTATACAAACGGATAGAGCGATTTCACAAATAAATCAAGTTCATGTTCAGAATGAAGGTTTCAGCTCTTGAGAGAAATCTCTTTTTATATTAATGTATACTTACATGATTACAGTGACTGCAGGACAACTTGGAATCTATTACACTAATTTCGTGGCAAATATTGTTGATGGGAGCTTAAATATAACAATAGAGTTTTATCACTCAAATATGACATTGATGAATTCAACTGAAGAAATTTGTTTTTTTTTTTTTTTTTTTTTTTTTTTTTTTTTTTTTCTCAAAAATATGTCTATAACAATAATCTTGATAAATTCTATGATAGATAATGAGTTTCAATATCAAGGAGTCATCACCAAAAACTTTTTGATACCTAAACAAACAGAATTTATTCAAGTAACTCTCCTAATAACAGGAAATTTGACACTTTGTTTCGATCATTTATTTCTTGAAATAAGTAAGTCATGAAACAATCTTATTTATATCAAATTGAAAAATAAATTGACTTTTCTTTTTTTAAAAAAAATTATTAGTTGATTCTTCAACATGGATAGGAAATCCTCTCAAATTATATGTCACTGTATTTAATTTCTTGGTATATGCTCTCATCCTATCAACTGTAATTCCTTTGATCTTGATGTATGAGTGGACATTATCCCCCTTTGAATTGAAATACATTGGAATTGAAGGGTAATTTCCTTTTTCTTTTTTCTATTTTCTTTTTTTTTCCTTCTTAAAGTATGTCATCTAAATTTATTAAAACTTAAATAACTTAAATTCAATTTAAATTTAGACCAAAGTTATTAGAAGAACAAAAATCAAGATTTATACCAACTTTATTATTTGCAGTCTCAGTTCAACCTATTTTTAATTATTCATTACAATTCGCATTTGGAACAGATGCTGTTGAAGGAATACTTCGTATAGTCACATTTTTAGTTACATTCCTCGTTTCTTCATTTCTATATTGGCCTCTATTTGTTTGTTACGAACAAAGGAAAAGGAAATTAAGTTCAGTATCAGCAATTATTGTTACTTTAAATTTACTCGTATTAAGGTTTCTCTCGGAACTAACTGTTGCAAATAATCAATTTATTGGAAAAGTAAAATAATTCTTTTTGATAATTTAATTATACATTGATGAAATAATGAAACAAATAGCTCTTTGTTGTTGTTCCAGAGATTGTAGGATTATTAGTTGTTCTATTCTTTTTTATCCTCCAACTTGTTAAAGAAAATCAACCATCATCACTCCTATCTAATTTTTATCAAATCCACCAACAAGATTTTAATTACGTTTCAGAATTTTTTCAAAAATCAAACAAACCAAAATCAAAAAATTATCAATATAATAATCTTGTTTCAGTTCCCAAAGGGGTTTCTTTCTTTCATTTTTTCTTTTTCTTCTCTTTCTTCTCTTTCTTTTCTTTCTTCTCTTTCTTCTTTTTGAAAAAAAAACAATAAAGTGCTAACATTTCCTTTTTTTTCAAAAAAAAAAAAAAAAGATTTCAAGAAGTTTTACGGAATGGATGAAATTTATTTGGAGCTCAATATCAAGTTTTTTTATTGATGGAGATTATAGAAAGGAAGTTATTGAAACTTATATCTGGAAGGATGATTATCATTTTAGATTTCCTCAACGATTACTGGCCTCAATTATTATGATAATTGTAATCTTATATGACTTCTCAGTGTTCTTTGTTTCATCTATATTTCAATATTCTTCTGAAATTTCTTGTTCACTTGCTCATTCAAATGATCTTGATCTCAATGAAATTGTTGAAATGGCAACATTTTTTGAGTAATTTTTCTTTACTTTACTTTACTTTCCTTTCCTTTTCTTTTCTTTTTTTTTAAAAGAACACACAAAAAGGGGCATAATCCTGAGAAACTCTATTGGAATCATGATCGTTTCATTGTTAATAGGAGTATCCCAATTCTATGCATTTTTAGTTTCTTTTAAACAAGATTACCTTTCAATTCGAAAAGGAGCCAAACATTTATTCCTTCTTTATCATCCAAACATGGACGATGCATTAAAATTTATTGGATTTCAATTTGGATTTATGTTCATTGGAATTGCTGTAAATATTGCATTGGTTACTTGTATTTTTATAATATTCATATTACTTGTTAACTCAGAAGGGGTTTGGGAGTTCTTTTGGAAAGTATTGATTCAAAATATTCTTTTAATTCCAATCATATTTACTGTTCTTTGGAGATTCCTTCAAACATACCTTACAAAAAAATTATTATTCCCGGATTCGTTATTTGAGTATTTTCTTTTCTTTTCTTTTCTTTTTCCCTTTTAATATTAAATTTTAACTCCTCTATTCTAGTGTCAAGCACCACAAACTATTTCAACATTTCGATTTTGCAGTCATCTTTGTGAATATCATTCGTAGTTTACTCTCTTATACCATTAGAATTCTTTATGGACTACTTTCACTCTTTTTCTACAGCTCAAGACTTGATTCTCTTGTCGTTACTAACTCATTTCATTCTCTTGATATAGGTACATTTTATTTTATTTTTTTTCCAAAAAAAAATGAAAAACAAATTATCTTCAAATTTATTAAAATTATAAATTAAAAAAAGGACATCGAACTTATCTTGGCCTCTTAGTTGTGGCACATTACTATAATAATCCAATTGTTTGTACTTTTGTATATTGCTTATTTTCAACAGTTCATCAAGATTCAAATCAAGGTGTCTCAAAACAAAATTCAATGGGCTTTGAAAAAGAAGCTAATGAATCGAGTGTTCTTCAACCCTTACTCTATCAAGACTATAGTGGCATTAAAGTTTCTCCAATTTCTTTCGAAAAGACTTCATCAAGAGCTCGAAACAAATTTCTTTTGGCTATTACTCTTTCAAACAATCCATCTTTGATACCACTTAGAAAACACAACTTAGTCATCAATAATCAAGAAGAATAGAGGAAAAGGAAAAAAAGAAAAAAAAATAGATTCAAGAGCAAAATGTTGAAATAGTTTTTATGTTTATATACAATTGATTACAGTAATAAAAAAAAAAAAGAAGAAAAAGATGTTATCTATAAGTTACAATTTAAGTCTAATTTTGTTGGCAATGGGACCTTTTCTTGAGTTTCAAGGTCTTCTAAATCATCCTTTGAGAGATGGACTTGATTATTCTCTAATTTGGTCAAGTTCATTTGGAAAGTAGGATTTAATGGAATCTCTAAAAAACTTCCAACTTCTTTCAACACTTTTGTTGGTGTTAATTTTAACTCCTCAATATTGAGTTGAAATACATTCTTTTGATTCATCCAAGATTTGTTATGATGTCTCCAATAAGTTACTTTGTTGAACAATTCATCATATTTTGTATTTTCTAGTGGGGCTCGAATAAAATCTTGAATACTTAAACTTTTGTTCATTTGTTTAACACCATCATAAAGTGAAATAATATTCGATTTAACATTTCCAAATGAATGTATAATCCTTCCACTTTGAACCATCTTTGAGAATCTCTCACAACTTATTGAAAGAGTATCAAAAGCAGGGTAATCATCTTGTCTCCTTACCTCCACTCCAAATGCATCTCTCAACATCTTCTCAATAAAGCCATCTCTTAACTCCTTATGAGAAACTAAATAAACTAAAAACTGTGGAGATACTTGAGCCTCTAATAACTGAATTATAGATAATCCATCAGCTTTTGGTGGTAGTGGAGGTGGTGGTGCTCTGAACTCAGTATCATTAGTTATAGAATCGATTGGAGGGAAGGTGATAGAACTTGTGAAGAACCAGAGATTGAAGAAACCAAAGACGAGAAAGAGAGAAAGAATCAGGGTTAATAAAGTACATCTTGCCATCATTTGAGCAATATCAATAAGAAGAAAAAATAATAAAAATCAAATATTGAAAAAGGCTCACTGAAGTAAAAAGTTTAAGGTTTAAACACTTTGTATCAATTTAATTGTTATTACAAAAAAAGAAATCAAGGAAACTTAATGTGACCATAAGAAGAAGGTTTAAAAACATGAATAGTGTTAGCTGGTTGATCCCTTGACCTTTTTTGAAAGAAAGCTCGTTGTTTTTATTGGTTTTGGGGATGATTTTCTTTTCTTTTCTTCTTGAATCAAGCCCTGATTTATGAAAAAAGTATCCAATACTCAAGTTGTGTTCTGATTTTCCAATATTTTGTGGGATTACTTTTGATTGATTTCTTTGATCAAGGTTTGTGGTTTTTGTTTCCTTTTTTCTTCCCATAAATGAATCCAACTTACATCAGCCATGAAGATGAATATTATACCTGATTTTCAGAACTTGAGTTTTCAAAAGAAAAAAGTTAGGGTATTTGCACTTCAGAATTCATTTTATTTTTTTACAATAAATATACAAATGAGTTTTTTTTTTGTCCTTTTTTTCTTTTTTTCTTTTTTTTTTAAAGGTTTGAATAGGGAAAGTGAGAAAGAAAAAAAAACTCTTAAGAATTGATCTTCCAAATTCGAATTGTTCGATCGTTTGAAGAAGAAATCAAGAGTGGAGAGCTTGGAGAAATAGAGTTTGAGTAATGTGGAAGAATATGATTAATTGACATATCGTGAGCTTTGAATTCGTAAATGTTTTCAAATCCATTTTCAGAATCATTTCCAAGTTCATGATTCCATAATTTCATGGTTCCATCCTTCGAGCCACTAACAATTAATGATCCAATACGATTAAGACCTTTTATTATTTTGTGATATTTATTGATTTATTATGTGGAATTAAAAAAAAAAGAAAAGATGGGAGGAAATAAAAACATACTTAGAACACTATGAGGGGAATTACAAGTACGGACTTCGGTTAAGTTCTCCAAATTCCATTGTTTAATATAACCCAATTGAGATCCACCTGCTGTAAAGAGCTGGTTTCCTTTTTTTTTTGGAAAAAAAAAAAAATGAAATTAAGATTTTTGTAAAATAAGAAAAAGAAAGAAAGAAAGAAAGAAAGAAAAATAATAAAAAAATAAAAATAAAAATAGAAATAAAAAATGAAAATGAAAATAAAATAAAATAAAACCAGAAACAGTAAGAGATAAAATAGCATCATAATGTGGTGGAGAAAGTTCATGTTTCATCTCAAACGTTGAAAGATCAAAAGTACGAATATTTCTATCCTTAGAACCAGTAATTAATGTTGAATCATCTTCATAAAATGCAAGGGATGTAACTGAATTTTTAAAACCTTTGAGAGTTTTAATTGGAGAAAGGGATTTAATATCCCAAATCCTTACAGTATTATCAATTGAAGAAGAGAAAAGAAGAGTTTCTGATTGATTAGCAACAAGTGAGATGATATCTCTAGTATGTTTGCTCAAGACTTTGATTAATTGATAGTTAGAACAATCAAAGACTTTAATTGAAGATTCGCATGCACAAAACAGGAAACCTTGGGCAATGACTATTGCTCGAACAGAACCAGTAAAAGATGAAATTGTTGAGACTTCTACTCCACGAGCTAAATCCCATACTTTAACTGTGTAATCTTGAGAAGCAGAGAAAAGAATATCATTAGCTAAAGCAAGACCAAAAACTGCACCACCATGACCTTTAATAGTATACATACAATCCACAAGTTTCTGTTGATTTGAAGAATTTTCTTTGGGAATGAATAATGATTTGTTAGGCTCTTTGCTCCTAACTGGAACATTTTTTGGGGCTAAACGATTGAAAACGTTTGTTTCATTTGATTGTTTATTCTCAGCAAAAGAAGAAGAAGGTGATCTCCTTTCAAGATAATCCATATCAACTTGATAATCCATTGAATCAACATCTAATGAGTTTCTAAATTGAGTTTGATCAAGAGGTTGAGGTTTTTTGGGTCTAAGTTGATCACTTTCTTCTCTTGGAGATGATGGTTTAGATGATACAGAGTTCTTTTCACTATGTTCTCCATCTCTAATATACTCTGTCTCATTATCAATCATCTCTTGATCATCAAATTCATTCGATACAATAACAAATCCAGTCTCATCTTCAAATGAACCTTCTTGATAATTGTTTGAAATAGATTCTTGAGGTGATTCAATTCTTGGGGATTTAAAATTATTCTCAAGATCAGTAATTGCTTTTCTTAAATAATGAATATGAGCTTCTTGTTTTCGAGATTTTAAACTTTCAGAAATATATGATTCCACATAAGTTGAAACAAAATGACGAGCTTCAACACCAGATAAAATTCGAATTCGATAACCAATTTGAGCTTCAATATCTTTTCCATCCTTATTTTTAACAATTTCATCTTGAAGTTGAGCTATTCTAGAATTATAACTTGCTATCTCAGAGGTCAGATATCCAAGTTGAGATTCAATGTCTGGAGTTGTTTCACCTAATTCATGAATTTTTCTTTTTCTATTTGTTAATTCTTCTCTCTTTTGAAGCAATGCATCCATGATATTAGAGGTCTCTCGTCCTTCAATACATTTTTTTACATCTCTATCTAGGACAGCCTTTTTTTGAGCAAGAGATTGAGAAGAAAGGGGAAATGACATATCTTTTTGTACTCTTGAATTTCCAGTTTTTGTATTTGCATTTGCCATCAAAGTTTTTCGTTGTTCTTCTAATTTCTGTTCATATGTAGTTTGAAGGGTCTTTAACTTTCCTTTAACACTAATTGTCTCTTCAACTCTCTTCTTGAGTAAATTTTTTTGAGTTTCATTGTCTCTTTCAAGTTGTTTGATATAAGTTGATTTTTGAATGTCTCTCTTGAGTAACTTTTTCACTTCTTTCATTGCATCATCTTTAATAGTTTTATTATTCTTTTGATCTTCTCGAATTTTTTGCATCAAGTCTTGTTTCTCTCTTCTTAGCTCTTCAACAAGTTGTTTTAATTGAGGAATTTTTTGTTCTGCTTGAGTCTTTTGTTTGAGTAATTTTTGATTTTCTAATAATTTCTGTTTGTAATTATTGATTTGTTCAACAAGGTTTCGAAGTTTCCTTTCAAATTGTTCTTTTCCTTCCTCCAATTCCTTTTCACTCTTATTAGCAATCTTCATTTTAGTCATAGCAATATCACGTTCTTTCGTAACTTCATTCTTCTCTTGAATCAACTCTTCAATTTTTCCTTCAAATTGATACCTCATAATATGAATTTCTTGTTGAGATTTTTCCAATTCTTTGACTAATTGTTTTTTTTCAAAGATGTCTTGTTGAATTTCTTTTAGTTTATGAAATAATATTGATTTCTTCTTTCGTTTTTCTTGATCTTCAGTTGTTGTCTCTTTTGATGGGGTATTTTCATTGTTCTCATTTTCTTTCTCTTCTCCATTTTCATTATTATTTTCTTTTTGTTCCTCCTCCATCTCATCAAAATCATCATCGTCATCATCATCGCTATCAGATGATATTGAAGATTTTCTCTCCTCATCATCTTCTTCAATTACTGAAAGATCCATATCTTCTCCTAACATATCTTCATCTTTCAAGAATTGAAGTTGGAACTCAATATCCCTTTTTGCTTTTGAAACAACCTCATTTAAAGATTGACTTCTCTTTCTCGTTTCTATTGATGATCTATCTTCTAAAAGCTCATCAAATTTAACTTTCGGAGGAAGTGGAGGTCTTTCCATTGGAAAAAATGCATTATTATTATGACTCTCTAGCTTTTTTTGGGCTTCTTCATATTGAAAAAGATAAAAATTTGCTTGTTCTTTTGATTCAGAAAGTTGAGTTTTTAAAGATAAAATTTCTTGAACATAATCTTCATTTTTTGTTTTTTTTGTTCCTTGAATTTGATCTATGAGAAAAAAAGAAAAAGAAAAAAAAAAAAAAAAAAAAATTAAT
>Ga0209960_1004304_pt1 | contig 11050 bp, 6 predicted proteins | sample ThiBiot_500_plan_2_FD_183947 | JGI IMG/M metagenome (GOLD analysis project Ga0209960, IMG submission 183947) | Wastewater bioreactor microbial communities from Cape Town, South Africa - Thiocy_expt_500_plan (SPAdes) | ecosystem: Engineered > Bioreactor > Thiocyanate-remediating >... | reverse complement strand
GAGTCAAGAAGATCATTGCAAATCATGAAATCACGTAATGGTTGCTACTCTTTGATTCGAATTCATCTCCCATTGATTCATTAGTAGTTATGTTATTGTTGATTGTTCTATATATTGGAATTGTATATTCAAATAAATCATGGTGAATCGGTTCATGAACAAGACTTCCTAATATGACTATTGGTAAAATGAAAATCATTCGTCGAGCCATCCATCTACTTACTCTTTTGTCGAAATTAACTCGTTTTGATACATTCACTGTTCGTTCAATACCAACACAACGATTCAGCCAACCCTCAAAGTACGAACATAATTTTAAAGCAGAGCCAATAAATACACAATCAAATTGAAGAACGTTCGAATTAACGATTGAATATAGTTGAGTGAGAACAACAAACCAGAATGAATTGTAAACATAGTAATTGTTAAAAGAGATGTTATTGAAGATGTAAGAAGATAGGTTGCACAGTCAATTGTTCTTAACTCTTTATTTATTAGACCTGTCACTAAGTGATAGATACAGAATTTGTTCTTGTTAAAAAATTACGAACATATTTATCGAATGAATATTCACAAGTAACGTTCATCGAGAGTCGATTCACTTGACCCTCGACTGAATGTGTTAGTGTGCGCACATATAAAAATTTGAATTAAAAACAATCGACTATACGCATATACATGTATATGATAAAGTTTCATCATACATCATATTGGGCAGCACCGCGTCGGTCGTCGGCGTCCCTACGGTCCGCCACTTCCGACACGAGCTGCCACATTTTTCGACGCAAGCATAGGTAGTTACCGAATATCTAGGTCTAGATGATTATAGATATCTGAGAAGTACTACTTTATAGTTTTCTAAACACAATAATAGAGTCGGAAACGCCATATCGGATTTAACATAATCACATCATAGGAAAAATCTCTGTTTTTCCAAAATACGAATCTTCTAATGAGCAATACCCAGTTCCAAATTTTGAAAAATCGTCAGTTTCCAAAAATACTCAGTTGAAAATTTTGAATATCTACCTATCAATTCAAACTCGCCGATCTGGATTATCCAGAGTACCATTAAGTTCCAACTATCATTTGTCATCTATTAGGAGTTACTAAAGTCGATGTTATTTTGACCTCTGAACCCGATTTATACTCAAATTCCAAATTCTCCGACTTCGATTATCTGGGGTCAGACCAACTTTCCATCATCATTGACCACTATTAGTGGCTTCTTAAATCGATGTTTTTTTGACCTTTCAACTCGATTTGTACTCAAATTCAGACTCCCTGACCTCGATTACCCAAGGTTCGACCAAGTTCTAACCATCATTGGTCAGTATTACAAGTTTCTTCAACAGATGTTTTTTTGACCTCTGAATCTAAGAATGACTCATATTCAGACTCCCTGACCTCAATTACCTAGGGTCCAACTTTGTTCCGACCATCAATAGTCGATAGTTGCTTAGCTTACTCAAGCTGAAATCTGATTGGTTTGGGACGGACACACAGACAAACTTTATGCATTTTTAGAGCGAATTTTTCGCGTATAACCCTTTCTTTCAGAAAAGGGAATAACCTAGAGAGATTCTTTTTCTTGTTTTATGACACACGATCAGATTCTTATTGATAGTTGGTTACGTGAAGAATCAACATGGAAAGAACATTTTCGTGGTTGGGATTTTTCTTCATTAGTATCGAACGGACGAATGTCATTTAATACGTCGAAAGAAAACTTAGGCTGGGATTATACAGAAGTTATTTGTCAAACACTCGAAAAGCTTATTGATTCAAGTAGTGATAACAACATTGACGAAATTTACTTGCTGGATTTAGGAACTGGCGGGGGAGAATTTCTGGAGGAACTTTTACGAAAACTACCTGTCAAAGGAAGAAAATTGACCGTTTATGCAACAGAATCATATGAACCGAATTTTTTATTAGCTAAACAACGTTTAATATCCTATGGTGTCAATGTTGTTCAAAGTGAATCTGCGAGTTTGAATAGCTTTTTACCATTTCCAAATGATTGGCCTAAGTTTGATTTGATTATATCTCGTCATACATGTTACAATATTCGAGAAGTAGACCGTCTTCTTAAAAATGAAACCGGAATATTCATAACGCAGCAAGTTGATGGTAAATCCAATCAAGATTTAATTGAACTCTTTTGTCAACAAGCAAAATGGCCGTATTTCAATCTTTCCTATGCGTCTGATCTGGTGAATCTTCAAGCACCATCTATGAAAATAGTTCAAGCACAAGAATCTACAACTTATTTAGCTTTTAAAGATATTGGCGCATTGATTATTTACTTGCATGCTGTACCATGGGTTATTGAAAATTTTAGTGTGCACAAATATAAAGATATTCTTTTGAAACTATATCACACTGGACAAAAAGAATTTGTATTTACCAGCAAGTATATGCTATTGAAAGCAGCTAAAACTGTGAAAATTGAGGATAACAATGTGGGAACCTAAATCCATGTGATGAATACTTCAGAAATTGACGTCAAGTTGAAGAAAAAAGAATTCTTTTTTATGTAATTTCAAAAACGACAAAATAAAATCAGAGTTAATAACGAAAAACAGTTCGATCTCAACCAGTAATTGTTAAACATATTGCCAGATAATTCCACGATATTCCTCCTCCTTTTATACACATGCTTGACTTGGACTATCAGAATATATGGTAGAAAAAAAAAGCCATTCGATTATTGACAAATGAACATGGTCATATCATAGCTCAATATTTTTCTGATGATGAATTTCAGCAAACATGGAAATCTGTGGCTGCTCTATATCATTATCTCAATGGAACATGTTGGATATTGTTAATTATTTTAATCATCGAGTAAATCCTTCAACACAACCAGAAATTGGTTTTGACACCAATGCAGTCAATTGTGTTCCACATTTTTATTTAGATTTATTTTCTCTGAGCGTATTCTCATAAGTTGAAGGTCTTCAATTGAAAGATCGATTAAAAGACTGATGGATCGATGCATTCATCGTGTTACTTATCCTCAATTAGAACATCAGACACGGCTTACTATTTGACAAGAAATTCCTACGGATGATCAAATTCAAAACACTATTTAAACACAACAGTTGAAAACGTGGTGTAGCGATGTCCGAATCTGATATATCGAACATGTTCAAATACGAACAATTCGAAATAACTATTTTCTAAATATGATCAAATCTTTTTTTTTCAAAACTATATCGTTTCTAATTAAAATCAATTTTGCCTTGATGATAATGTATCTTTAAATGTTTTCTTGTGCGTATTTGAGGTGAGGATAAAAGAATCTTCATTTTCTCTATCATCTCATAAAAAAGAAAATTTCCTTAAGCCTTCTATAAGAGAATAACAGAAGTATTTGCTTGTAGTTTTTAAATCGAAAAGGAATAAAGTTCCAATTGATTATTGAAATGTCAGTCTTGAAAATCTTTCAAAATTCATTGTCAAACAATCAAAATAACGTCGTTCAGATCGAATCTTACTCAAATAGAAATTAAATTCTATAAAATCAAGTCGAATAGTTCGAATTGAAAAAGAGTAGTCAAGAATATGAGATGATTATACTTTTCTGTTTCTGATCTGAATTTGAGTTTGAATTTATTTTGACCCGAATAACTTTTGTTTTCATAGGTCATTTATCATTCCAGTTGAAACTCATTTGATGACCAAGATAGTCTCACGTCTATTATCAAGTCTGTTGGAAAAAGCCTACAACACGAAATACGAACGCATATCCCTCACCCTCAAAGCAAAACAAAAAACCCAATAGATTTTATGATTCATAAAGGTACACAGAACAGAAAGAAAAGTCGTTGAGAAATTTTTTGTTTTTATGAGTCTCCTGTTGGTAATTTCCAAGTAAAATTTATCTTTCATTTAAAGTCGAAGAAAACTTTAATATAAGATACGTATATATAAGCGATATAGATTAAAGCAATAATACAATATTTTTCTTCTCATTGTACAGAGATGAGTCAACAAAATTCCGAATCAACAAATGATCAATCTACCACTACCACTACTACTACTACTACTAAAGCAAATAGTAATAGCCAACGTAACGTACCTGACTGGGCTGTCCCTGTACTTAAATACGGTACAGATTTTGGCACAAAGCTTGTTACTTATCAAAATTATCGATCGAATGCAGCTGTCGTCGACAATGCTGTAGGCATAATTTCATCACCAAATCTTAGTACTGAACAAAAGCTCTCAAGCTTTGTTGATTTTCAAAGAAAAAACGCTACTCTAATATCCGATCAATGTACTTTACCAAAATGTGGTGTGAATGTACAAAATCTTCCAGAAGTTGCAAAAACGATGACAAGTGAAGGTGTAGATAAATTACAAAAAGATGTACTAAATTCATTAGCAGATGTGAAAAAATCCATGGCAGACAATTTTATACTTACATCAGCAGTTGTTTCTGCTGGTATAGTGGTTCTTGAAATGGTCAAATTATATAATACATGGAAAGAAATAAAAGCTGCAAAAAATTTACACGAAAATGAAATAGATTTTGCAAGTATAGAACAAAAAATTGAAGAATTTAAAAGTTTATGCGAGAGATTAAATGAAACAATCAATACACGACAAGTCAATCGTCTTGTGCTTCAATCGAATAGATTAAATAATAAATACAATGAAATATTTCGTATGATTAATAAGTTGCAGTTTAAAATTGATGGTGTCATTCAGCGACTCGATCTCGTTGCTGATGGTCAATTTGCTAGTGGTATGTCCAATGGAGTTATGGCAGTAGGAAATATAATTCAATTACTTTCAGTATTCGATTCATTATCGAATCCTGTGAAAATTGCAAGTACTGTTGTAATTGGTCTGTTTGGAGCATTAATAGTTGGCAATGGTATTTTGTATACATTAACGCAAAAACGTTTAAATGAACTTCGAGCAGATTTTCGACAATTAAAACAATATGAAACACAATTGGAAAATTTAAATTTTGGTATACAACAAGTATTAGAGGAACAAGAAGACAGAGTTGAATGAATCAGTACTTGTTATACATATGCTATATAAACAAGATTACAACATATTTTTTCTCCTTTCATTCAATAAATGTCTCAACAAAAAAATTCATATAAGAAGTCTTATAATTCATTTAAATTTACAAGTAGTGCTCATCTGAGGGATTCACTGACTCTTTTTTTGAAAGAAATCGAATATAATTATCATTGAAAACTGGTTTAACGAAGATTTCTATTCGAAGTTGACGTTCACAGGACTTATGTACTGATATGGACGAATCGAATATCTGATATCATGATGTAAGATATCTATTTGAAAAATCATTCTTCTTTGAATCCAAAATGGAGAAAACAATTGTTTAAATTGGAAAGTATTGCGAAGAATTTCTGATGTCGAAGGTTTAGCTTCATAATATGATAAAGATTTAAACAGAACAATCGTATCTGTGTAGCTAAAAATTAGTTTTGAAGAAAAATAAAACTAAAAACTATTTTCTTTTAATGCAATTACGAAAATTTAGTTTAGTCCGAACAACTCATTGCTAATGTTCGCGTATCTATCGAATTTCAGTTGACGAGATATTTGAAAAGAAAACAGCTAATGATAAAGATGAGAAGTATAAAAGCAAATAAGAAAATAGATTTCAGTGAGAAAAAATTGAAATTGTTGTGAGAGATAATTTGATGTAGTTCGTTGTTTTTTATATAAGTTCCGACTTTGACTCGTTCGATTGATATTTGCTGTTGAAGAATAGCTTGAATTTCCACAAATGTCAAACATCGTTTCAAACCAATAAAATCAGCAATACGAGCTGCATTGAGTGCTTCAAATGCATGTTGGCTACTTCTGCAAAACAATAGAACGTTTCGTTGAGTAATAATATTTTTGTTCGCCTTGACGGGAAACATCTCGTGCCGGCTGATTTTTGACAGATATTGTCCATCGATCACCGATTGATATGCGTTTTCCTTTGCCGTAAGAATATTCTTTATTACCATTGCGCCAGATAACCACACCTTCCACGCTCAAGTTCATAATTTCTATTTTAAACCAACCTGGACGAGGCAAGAAAAGCCAAAAAACGAAGCAATGAGGCGAACGAAAGAGTGAAATAGGATAATAATAAATAGAAGAATCATAGATATGAGATAAATAACTTGAAAGAGACCAAGGTAGAACATGCCACTCATTTGATCGAAGATTAACAGGAAATAACGACTCATCGATATTATATGACATTGATAGTTGTTGGCATTTTTTTCGGTAGCTAGGCCAGCAACCATCAAATGATTGTTATGAGTATTCCAATGATCGAGAAAATCATTGATTGAGAGAATACTCATCGTTCAGAATAGAAGATCGCCAATGCTGACAAGTATTCGACATTCGAACAAGGTCTAACGGTTCATTGATGTACATAAGGATCTTATGTATTAATTCGCACGGTAATCGTTCCATGTCGACTGTTGCTTTGTGTTTCGTGAAATGATATGATGTTGATATCAGCACATAGCAGTCATCGTATATATTTGACCTTTCATTGTTTGCATGTAAGGATAGGAGCGGTCGTGTTATAGCTTATTTATTTTAAACGATACCAATGCTGTTTAGTGGTGACGCCTCACAATTGAGAAATAAATCATAAACACACATTTTTATTTTTATTCAATCAAATAGGAAGAAAACATGGTCTACGTACAGACAATATTTTTCGATTATTTCTCAATTTTTTAAAATTTTTTGAAAAATCGAAGGCCTATGTTGAAGTTTAAGGGTAGAAAATTTGCACCCAGTGCCCCAGCCCCCTCTCCACAGACGTGACAAACATCATAGCAACCTAGCATTACAGACGTAACAGACATTAAAACTCAGGTAGGGGAATACCATAACCTAATCCAGTCGTAATCTATCAAAAACCGTTGGATTCGAGATTGAATTTATCAGAATCTGCATGTTTTCATAGGAAATTATCGAATTCCTGGTGATAAAAGGCAAGCGGACTTTGTCGAAACCGAGTCTGGCAATATCCTACAGGAAAGGACTTAAATCTAACTTTGTGATAGAAAAATATCTCATTTAAACAAAACGTAAAAAGTGATTATCAACTTTGAATATTGATGTGAGCGGAAAAAACTTTGTGCCAGTTTTGATCGTCGAATATTGACGGAATCTCTAGGTGCTTTGACGGTTGTAATCTGATACTATTTTGTCAGGAAGAACCCTATCCAATTTTATCGAATGATTCCATTCGATGTCCGATTGATTGACCTGGAAGAAGTGACAGTCACTTTCGAGTTAAATGTTGTGAATTTTGCGTGTTGATGTCCGTCCACGTTTCTCTGACATTACATGGGTTTTTGAATTCTGTTCGTGTTTCACATTTTTATCCCGAAGGGATTACGTCGAACAGCTTTTTCAGTTGAATTTATTCGACAAATTCGTTTAAAAAATGAACAAAATTTTATTTTTTTTAATTAATTTTTATCAACATCAAATCGTTGGATTCGATGATTTGAGAAATCGGCAATGTAAAGATTATTTTCCTGATCGAATGCTAAACCAATTGGAACATTTAATTGATCTGATTTTTCTCCTCTGCCTCTTTCTCCAATGATAATAAGACCTTGTTTTGATGTCAAAGGCCAACAAACTATTCGACAATTATTAGAGTCAACCACATAAACATCACCAATTTCATTAACAATTAATCCATTTGGACGTGACAATTGTTCTAAACCATTTCCAAAACCATGTCCACCAGCAACAACAGTACCTTCTCTTGAATCATTCATCCATTTCATCACTCGACTATTTCCCCAATCTGAGATATAAAGTGTGTCATGTCGATCGATGAAGATAAATGTCGGATTATTGAGTTGATGAAGTTGATCACCTCGACCATTCCCACCTGCAACAATTGTTCCTTTTTTTTCACCTTTTCTCCATCGTTTTACTTCATCGGTCTTATCATCACTAACAAACAAATCTCCATTTTCATTCATCATCAATCCTACACAATCAATATTTTCAATAAGAATTCGTTTATCTTGTTGATTTTCTAATGACCATTGAACAACTCTTCTGTTTCCATAATCAGAAATAATTAAAAACTTATTCTTCTGATCGACGATCATCGTCGTTGGCGTAGTCAATTGATCGATTCTGTTTCCTGAACCATTTCCTCCAGCAACAACTTGTCCCTTATTTTCGCCTAATTTCCATTTAACAATACGATGATTCCCAAAATCAGCAATATAAATCGATTTTTGCTGATAATCGATATAGATTCCTTTCGAATGCTCAAGCTGATTTAATTTGTTGCCTGGCATATTACCACCAGCAATAGTCGTTGCATGTTTGTTCCATTTGAGATTTGATTTAAGTTGGTGAGAATTAGATATTCTTTGTGTAGGTATATTCCATATAGACATGTATATGGAGATATCCCTTGGAGATATTCCTATGACACATAGGATTATTCCTCCTTATGTATGTATATATAGTCGTGCATACATCTTGTTATGTGTTCCTCTTCTTCTCTCGTTCTCTCCTATTCGTGTTCTTCTTCTGTCTTTCGGTTACCAATAAAGGGACTCATAGGGACATCTACAGTTTGATCTGGAAGAAAAAGAAATGAAATCATTTCGATTTTATTGAATTACAATAAAAATAAAGAAATATGAGAGGAAAAAATGTTTCTAACAAGAATAAATGTTTAATAGGAATTTCGTATTGAGGATTATCTTCATGGAAGGTATAGGTGAAAAATAGCCAAAAATGCTTTTGTTTCTTTTTGGTTTTTAATGAAAGAATTTTGAAAGAAATGAAAAAGATTTTTAAGAAATAGGTTCTCAGAAAATTATTCATCAATATTTGAACTATGATCGTGTTATATAAGAAAAGTTTAATTGCATCAAGTGTACCTATCAAAAAGAAATTGATACGTAACTCAAGTTGAGGTAGAATGTCTTTCAAATAAAAGAGGAAAAAGGATAATGTTAATTGAAACTTCGTCTACTATAATTATAAGTTTGTGCGAGAAGAAAGAGCTCAATGTACAAGAATTTGTGTTCTTTTGAAGACGTTGACACAAATGTTGAACATCAAAAAAAGATTAAACAGTAACGAATATTTATTTTGGCTTACCTTGTGATTTATTATTGTTTTTCTTCATCTTTGATTTTAAAATAAAACCAGAGGCAATAAGGAGACTTATTAAAATAATCAATCCAATAAAAATATATAACTGTTTTGATTTAAAGAAAGCTTTGCATTTTGTTCTCAACGGTTGATGATTTGTAGATAATCTGTGTTGTATTTGATCACTGTGACATTCTTCTAAATGAATTTCATGTAAAACGTGCGAATATTTTTTTGAATAGATTTCTTTTCTATGTTTAACTTGAAATACCGAAAATGGTAAAATGATCACTTCTTTTTCATCTTCGATCGATGATATTTGTTCAATATCGAAACTGGTTGTATCAGATTCAATTTTATATTTGAATAAAACAGACACTTTTGTTGAGTCATGATGATTTTGTTCGAAACCAGAAAACATAGTGGCAACTGCTCGATCCTTCGATGTTGAGACAAATGATCGATTCAATATACAATTACCAATCGTATAACATCTTAAATCGTCTTCATTTAACATCAATCCTCGGTAAATCATACCTTTGAATCGATACTGATGTATATGAGAATTGTTAAGTGAAAGTCCTGCAATATGTGCTAAACAATTGATTAAACGATATTTTCCAGGTTGAGAAATGAAAGTGGACGGATTAAAATAATCGATAATATACAATGATAAATGCTTATTTAGAACATGATAAAAATTTCCACTCATTGTATATGCTTTAATAAAATAGATGAAATAATTTTGTTGTCTAATCGCATCTTGAAAACATTTTTCTAATTTATTTATATAATTCTGTGAAAAGTTTTCTTCACGAACTAAATATTCTTTAATGTAGTATTGTATGATTTCAACTATTTGCATTGTAATTAAAGGATGACGAACATCATAACTGTTATATAAAACAATTTGTTCACGAAATTTTTTATGTTTCATTATTAAATTCACACTGGTTAAAGACCATTCGATATAATCATTTTCTGGAATGTCTTTTTCAGTAGAAAATAAATTTGAATCATTGAGTAATGAGACAATTTCTTCTCGCTTTGACTCAATGGATGATCTCGATTGACGCGGCAGATCTTGTAATGATTTCAATGCACTGTGTGTTAACAGTAATTCAATTGCTTCATTTGGTACAGAACGATTTGTCAATTGAAATGTTACAGGTTTTGTTAAATCTAATGCATTGATCATCTCAAGATTGATATCAATATCAATATCAGATGATGAAATCAAATTCAATAGAATCATTTGTTCGTTATCAATCATCGTCTCTGAAATGAATAGAACTATTTCAAACGAAAGAGAAAGTATTCGAATGAAATGATGAATACTTTGCTTTATCTTTATAATCTAGATCGATTTCTCTTTTTTTTCTCTTTCCCTTGCGTTCGATTACAAAAGAAATTTGATGTCTTTTCTATTGATGAATTGAATTTGTATTTTCACCACTGGCATCTGCAAATTTAACAAAAACAACTAACAATTGTTTTACTGCTCTGATAGTTAACAGAAAAAGCTGAATTCTTAGAATTTGGAAACCGAGTGGTCCATAAATAATACAACAGAACTAAAACAACGAGTATTTTGCACAACAGTTCGAGTGAAAAGTTGATCGTTTTACCAGTGATTGAGACATATACAAATTGCACTTTCATAAAGATATTCTCTTAAGAAACGTTCCATGAGAAAGTCAAAGATTTTGACACATCAAAAAACATGATGGTTCACCGATTTCTGATTTGACCCCATAGGTATTTAGGCTTTAGCGGCTTGTCCACGCAACGCGACACTTCGGTGGCCAAGTTTTTATTTCTGATTTTGCCCTCTTTGTCTATAGCATGCTGTAGAGGATGTTCGAAAGTGTAGGAAAACATATTTTGATACAAGAAAAGT
>Ga0209960_1004303_pt1 | contig 11053 bp, 9 predicted proteins | sample ThiBiot_500_plan_2_FD_183947 | JGI IMG/M metagenome (GOLD analysis project Ga0209960, IMG submission 183947) | Wastewater bioreactor microbial communities from Cape Town, South Africa - Thiocy_expt_500_plan (SPAdes) | ecosystem: Engineered > Bioreactor > Thiocyanate-remediating >... | reverse complement strand
CCTTGGTTCATTTTTCTTTTCTTCTTTTTCATTTTTTTTCATTTTGAATTTTTGTTTTCACTTTCTTATTTTAACTTTATTTTTGATTTGATTTTTTATTTTATTGATTTTTTTTTTTTTTTTTTTGAAAAATTAAACGCCAATAATAATAATAAATTAGATTCAGTTCGTGCATTCAAACAAAGAATGAAGTTTGGACAATTTCAAGAAAATTTACCAGATCTTTCAGAACAATTTAATGAAGAAGCAAAAAAAATTCAAGTTGGACAAAGATGTAAAATTCTTGGAGAAGGTCTTGAAAGAAAAGGTGAAGTTAAATTTGTTGGAAAAACTGAATTTCAACAAGGATATTGGGTTGGAATTCAACTTGATGAACCTCATGGAAAGAATAATGGAAGTGTTCAAGGAATAAAATATTTTGAATGTCCAGAGAAATATGGAATTTTTGTTCGTCCAACATCAATTGAAGTTGGAGATTTCCCAGAAGATGATTTATTAGATGAAATATAATAAGAATAGATAGATAGAATCAAAAACAAATTGGATATTTATGATTTTTACTTTTTTATTTTTTATTTTGTATTTTTTGGTTTAATTTATAATAGTTTTTTTTTTCTTTTTTTTTCTTACATATAAATTTTAATTGTTGCATCAGCTCCCGCACTTGCAAACATTGAAGAACTATTTTGGAAAGCTACTGAAAAGAGACTTTCATCTAATTTCTTACGATGTGAAGTAAAATCTTGTAAACATGCATAAGTTGAAACATCCCAAATCCGAACTGATGAATCATGTCCTCCTATTTTCATTATTTTATTTTTGTGAAAGAAAAAAAAAAAAATTTGGTTTTTGCTAATTCAAAAATTCAAACCTGATACGACACTCAAACCATCTGGATGCATTGCAAGACAACTTACTGAATCCATATGTGCAATCATTGAATTTACACATTTTCCTTTTTTTTTTCAAACAAAAGTTAAATTGGTCAGTATATATACATATTGTTGAAAGGGAAATTACCAGAATTCGTATCAAAAAATCTCAGAAATTTATCTTCATGGCCAGTTATAACTAAAGGAAGGGTTGGATGACTTACAATACTATTAATTTGACTTGATGCTGGATTAGCTATTGTTTCATTTTTTTTTTTTTTGAATTTTTGAATTTGAAAAATATTAAAAAAAAAAAATTCAAATTAAAATTAAATTAAAATACTTACAGTAGGTTTCATTACTTTGAAGAGATAATATTGATTTTCCTGTTTCAAGGTCATATAAATGAGCATTTGAATTTGCATAAGAAACAGCCATTTTTTTCAAATCATTATAAACAAAATCAATGGAGGTTGGATTTTCTAATTGTATTTGATAATAAGTAAATATTGAACAAAAAGAAAATAAAAAGGGGGAAAGAAGAAGAAAAAGGAACCAGGTTCATCTTGTTCAAGTACAAGAAGAGTTTGTTTTGAATCCAATGACCAAATTCGAACTTTTGAATCAGCTGATGCTGATGCCAATAATTTTTTTAAAGGATGAATTTTTAAACTCCAAACACAATCGAGATTTTTAGCAATAACTTCATTTGAATATTTTTGATCTTTTTTTTAAAATAAAAAATAAGTAAATGATCAATGCTTCAGTTTTTTTTTTTTAAAAAAAAAGAAAGAAAGAAAGAAAGGAGGAAAGGAAGGAAGAATACTATATGGTGTAAAAATATCATAATTTGACTTCATTAATCTCCATTGTCTAATCGTTCCATCTTGACCTCCTGAATAAAATAAACATTCTCCATTATTTTGATCATTTTGACTTGTATGACTAAGTTTATCAGAAATAGCTAGAGAAAGAACTGCACTTTGATGTCCTCTGAAAGTGAAAAATGGTGTTGGGTCTGGTTGTCTATTTGAATAAGAAGGAAAGAAGAAAATAATGATTATTATTATTATTATTTGAGAAGTAAGAAAGAAAGAGAAAAAAAGGAAAAAGAAAAAAAAGAAACTTTTTGCTTGTTGGAAGGTTTCCCACATTCCAAGCTTTAATTGTTCCATCTTCAGAAGCAGATAATAAAACAGTATCATTTTCTCGGAAAGCTACTGCTTTAACTCCGTCCATATGACTAAAATAATAGATTAATTAGTTCTGAGAAATTCAAATAAAAGAAAGAAAACTCAATGAAATTTAACTTTTTTAAATTATGTTTTTGTTTGTAATGTTTATGTTCTGATTGCATAGATAAATCCTAGAGAGTTAAATTTTGTTTAATGTTATTATTGGTTGTTCCAAGAAAGAAAAAAAAAGAAAAAAAGAAAAAAAAACAAAAATCAAACCGAAATTTTTGAACCAACTTTCTCTTCATGTTCTTCAATTTTTAAGTTTTCAAGTTCATCAAATCCTAGGTTGGGTTTTACTTCCTCAAAATTAGGTATTTTAGATTTTGTTTTATCTTTTCCTATTTTTTTTTTTTTTTTTCCTTAATTTTTTTTTTTTTTTTTTTGAATATGTTCTCTCAAATTTCTATTAGAAAAATACCTTTTGATTTATGAGGTTTATCATATCCTTTCATCATTCTTCCAAATTTACTTGAACTTACGTTAAATTTTGCGGCTAATTCTTCTTCAAGCTTTTTTTCTTCAAGTTCCTTTATAGATTTTATTTATTTATTTATTTATTATTTTGAAATTATGATCAAAAGACTAAATAAAAAAAAAAAAACTTGGGCTGAAAGTTCATCTAAATTTTTATCTTGTTCTTCACTTTTATCTATATCTATAACTTCTGAATCATCTTGTTCTATCTCTTCCATTTTTACATCATTTTCATTCGATTGATTCTTAGGTTGGGTTTCTTTAGTATCATTTTCCTTTTCCTTTTCTTCTTCATTTTCTTCTTTTTTTTCTTCTTTTTCCTTTTCTTCTTCTTTTTTCTCCTCTTGATCCATTATGACATCTTTTTCTTCTGGTTCCTCTTCTTTGATTGTTTGTGGAGTTTGTTTTGTAGGGTTTTTTCCTTTAATAGTTCCAAAAGGATCATATTCTTTAGAAATATCTTCAGTCATATCAGTAGTTGGTACAATATTTTGATGGATTTTATCATTTGATCTTGTTCTCATTGGTTCTCTTGAAACTACTGTATTTCTTGAAATTGTTGGATAGTTTGTTTCAAATGCATAATCTTTTGTGAAGATTATACTATCAGTGTTTGACATTTCAGATAAATATCTAATTTTCAAAGAAAAAAGAAAAAAAAGAGTTATTTAAGTTTTCCATTTTTTTTTTTTTTTTCATTTTCATTTTTTTCTTTTTGATTCAATATTGATTCATGATCATTGGAGGGAAAGAAAAAAGAGAAAAAAAACCTTTGAAGAATATCTTTGCTTTTATTTTTAAATCCACCCGTTCTTCCATTTGTTTGACCTCTTGGAATTGTAACTGGTAGAAAACAAAAAAAAATTCTTTGTTAGAAAATTGTTCTTTTTTTGAAAAGAAAACTAAATAAATAAAAAGTAAAAATAAAAGTGAACTTGTGATGGTACTGGATTTATCTCTTAATTCTCTTGATCCTGATTGACTTGCTCCTGGTAATTGATTTGTTCCTGAGAGTTGTCCTGCTGCTGATGAAACATATCTTGATCTATAAAATTGGTTCAATAAATTTAAAACTTTTCCCTCCTTTTTTCAAAAAAAGGAAAAAAATCATTTACCTTTCTTGTTTCAATGCAAATTCCAACATTTTGATACGTTTCAATAAATCATTATTAAAATTTTGAGATGCAATTTTTTCTCCTTCCATTTGAACAATTTTTGTCTATTATTCCAATATTTATTATTTTTTAAAAATAAGATTCTCAAAAACAAAGAAAAAGAAAAAGAAAAAAAAATTAAACCTGAAGAAGAGCTTTCTCAAGAGCCCAATTATTTCTTTCTTTTTCAAAATTTCTCCATTCTTGTTGTAAATAAAACAATACTCCAGGAAGTGAATAGTCAGCTGCTTCACCTTTCTCTTTCCCTGGCTCAAAAGTCTCTTTCTCTTCCATTCTTGAACTCTCTCTCAGCTTCTATTCCATTTTTTATAATAATAAAAAAGTTCGTTAATTTCAAATAAAATAAATAAAATGCAATAAATAAAATAATTGTTATTCAATATGAATTGACTATTTTGAACATTTGGAAATTGAGTATATATATATATTCGAATTGAACATTTAATCAATTTAACTTATAAATAATTACTGTTTTATTTTCTTTTTTGTTTATTTATATATGCATAAATAATAAATCGATAATTTATCATTTCTTTCAAAAATCAATCAAATAGAAAAATAAAGAATCTATTCATCCATCATTCAAAGATCAGATCTTCTTCTCATCATTTTATAAAAGATTTCAATCAGCATCCAATCAACAATCATCACATTAAATAAATAAAAAAACATTAATTTCAATCAAAAGTCCGCTTTTTTTAAAAAAATCAAATTTTTTTGAAACATCAAATTCAATCTCCTTCTTTTTCAACTTGCCCTTTTTTCCTTTCTTCATAATCAAACTATTTCACAATTTGAGAATGTTATGTTAACTGTTGAATATTGAATGAGTTGAATATATAGGTTGAATATATATAGAGAGAGGTTGAATTGGAATTGGATGGGCTCCAATAAGTGATAAATTTGGGCGGTTTTTTTTTTTTTGTTATGTTTTTATTATTGTTTTTGCTCACCAAAACAAAAAATTTTGGTGAGCAAAACAAACACTTTTTCGACCAGCCTAACCGAAATGATATGATCTGATGCTTTCTTGTTAGGATATAGATATATATCCATTGGATATATAATTGGATTATATTGGATTATATTGGATGTAGTTTTGCAAAAAAAAGTATCTTGTTTGGGGTTATTTCTTTTTAAATATTTTGCTTTTTGGCCGAGATATTGCTTGAGCAGTTCCAGTCAGGTATCTCTTCTGTTAGGATATGGATTGGATGTAGTTACAGAAAGGTGAAACCAAGTGTAATAATCCAATACTTGCTTGAGACAAGAGTATTTTTTTTTTATTTTTTTTATTCTTTAATTTTTATAATGGAATAGTTGCTTGATTAAAAAAAAAAAAAAATTAGTGTAATGAAGGAGTATTAATCTAATGATAATAGTTTTTCTAACGATGTTGTTTTTGTTCAATGGACGATTTTTAAAAAATGGTAATAGTTTTTTTTCATTTTCAATATACATTAATAATCCTATTAATATTCTCTTTAATAATTAGGTTTTTTTTTTTTTTTCCTGAGGATGTAGCATTATGGTAAATAATAACGACAGGAAAATGTTGAATTCATGTGGTCCATCAATTGTATAGATCCTCCATCTGTCCTCAGAAAGCTTTGAGACATCAGGTCTAAAGTTGGCGAAGCACACAACATGGGGTTGAGGATAGACTTGTTGTTCTGTACCAAACATCCGCCGCCTCCAATGACTCCATTCTTAAGGCACTCGAGGACTTGGTAAGGTACTCAGTCTCTTCAAATGTAATATGAGAATCGTTCGCAATTAGATTTCAAGTTCGAGATACCATTTTCAGTAGTCATTTTGGATAGAGGAATCAGAACCAATTAAATTTCAGAAAAACAATAGGAACAATAATCATCAGTAAAAATACTTCTTCTCTTGTAAAATCTTCAAAATTTCTTGTTATCCTGAGCAAAAATCTAGGTTATCAACGCATTAAAATCCTCCTTTTCAATTATTTTTTTTTTTTTTTTTTTTTTTTTTTTTTATAATAAATTTTAAAAAAAAAAAAAAATTTAAATATTTTTTTTTTTTTTTTTTTTTTTTTTTTTTTTTTTTTTTTTGATAATAAACTTGAATCAGAGAAAATAAGTTAAGTGAGTTATTTTATTGTTTTGGTTTTTCTTTTCTTTTTTTTTCTTAATTGGAGTATATAAAAACAAATATAACAAAATCAAATGATATTTTTACAAGGATTTACTTAAAATTGTGAACATCAAATGTTCAAACTTTTCATGTGAGTCTGAGTTTTTGATCCCATGTCTTTCATTTGGAAAAACATGAACCAAAACAGGTTTTCCTGCAGCTTGAAGCTCCTCAACTAATTGTCTTGTATTTTCAAAATGAACATTCTCATCATTTAATCCATGAACAATTAAAAGAGAATCAGGTCTATTTTTATTTTTATTTTAATGTTATTTTGAGTTTTGAGTGAAAAATTTCAATTGAAATTTTAATACTGTAAGAATGGAAAAAAAAAATCAAAGAAATTTCAATACCTCACAGGAAATTGTTTAATATAACTTAAAATTGATGCCTTTAAATAATTTTCTTGATTATCTCGAATATCCCCCATATACTTTTCAGTATAAGCTGTATCATATAAATCCCATGATGTTACAGGTGCACCACTTATACAAACTTTAAAATAATCTTGATTTTGTACATATCCCATTAGTGAAGCATATCCACCTAAAAATAAAAAAATCAATTTAACAACAAAAATTAAAGAATCAAAAAAAAAAGAAAAGAAAAGAAAAGAAAAGAAAGAAAAGAAAAAAGAAAAAAAAAGAAGAAAAAAGAAGAAGAAAAAACCATATGACCAGCCAGTAATTGCAATTCTATCACGATCAATAAACTTTTTTTCTCGGATTAAAAATTCAATTCCAGCTATTTGATCATCTAGTTCAACTGTTCCTAACCGATTTCTAAATATCACAAAGGAGGAGGGAAAAAAAAAGAATTTTTATGATAGTCATTATTTCAAAAAAGAAAAAGATAAATTACTTTAAATGTTTTTCAAACTCAAGCCCTCTATTGTAAGACCCTCTTCCATCAATAACAACAACAGCATATCCATTTTTTAAAGTTGGGTATAAATCAACAAATTTAAAGAATTTATTTTCATTTATAACAAGCTAAATATTTATTTGTTAAAAAGAACAGAAAGAGGAAAAAAAGAAAAAAGAAAAGTATGGATTACTTGTGCTCTAGGTCCAGCATAAATTTTTAGAATTGTAGGATATTTTTTGGGATTTTTTGGGTTAATCTCTTCTGGTAAAAAATAGAGTCCATACATTGTAACTAAGAAGAATAATCATTAGTTAAGAAACAAAGGAAAAAAATGAAATTGTAATACCTCCATCTTTTTCAAAACAAAAAGTTTCTGGTTTTGGGAATGGAAATTTATCAATTTGAGGTTCATTTAAAGACAAAATTTTTGTTGAGTGAGGAAATACAGAACCCTATTGAAATACATTTGAGCAAAAAAAAAAAAATTTTAAAAAAAAAATCTTTTGAAAAAAGAAAATAATTACTTGAGAAAAAGTAAGTTTATAGACAACAGATGAAGGACACGAATCGAGTGATGAAAAAGAAGTAACAAATTTTGTCCGACACCTGTAAATTAAAAAAAAAAAATTTTTTTTTTGTGAATTTTTAGTAAAAATAATTTTTTTTTTTTTTTTTTTTTTGAAATCTTACTTGCTCATAACAACTTGATGAGAATAATTTAATTCAGTTAACCGAGAAATTTGATTTTTATCTCGTAAGTTATCTGAATAAGAAGTAACATATAAATGGTTTTCTAATGGAGTATCTTTCTTAGCCATAAAATAAACAAGTTCTCGGTTTTCATCAACCCAGATTGAAGAATCTAATACTTGCCAATTTCCAAAAGTTAGTTGCCAAGATGTTGTTTTATTTTCTGTTTGATTTCTATGAACTAAATATAAATGACGAAAACCGGTTACTTCACTTGCCCAGATAAAACGAATTATTTGACAATTATTTATTACAATAGGTTGAAGGAATTCTAGACCATCAGTAACCTATAATTGAATAAAAAATAACGATATATTAATATTTGAATAAAAGTTAATTAGAAATAAATTTAGTTTTTTTTTTTAAAAAAAAAATACATTAATCCAAATATCTGATTTCTCTTCTACTAAAATATCAAGTTGTTTCGGTAAGGAAAGGTTATTTTGAATTGTGTTATGGTATTCTTCTAAGGTCATAAACTCACATTCTGGGATTTGAACTAAACAAAGATGATTTTGATATCTATCAAGGAGTTGTACACATACACTAATTGGAAAAAAAAAAAAATTAAAATATTATTTAACTTCGAAATCTTGAAAGTATATTGAAGATGAAAAGATACGATTGAGAATCATCCATCCAAGTAATTCTTGGAATATATTCAGCCCAAGGAAAACGATGTTTTAATGAATAATGACCATGTAATCCTTTTTCAACAACTTTCATCCGATCACTCTTCTGGATTTTATTAATTAATTTACTTTTTTTCCAAAGATTCAAAAAAGAAAAGAAATTACATCTGTTTGAGGAAAAAATTCTATAATACATAATTCTGAAATTGCATTTTTTGTTCCTTTATTTATTTATTTTTTTTTTTTGAAAAGATAATTTTACAAAAAAAAAAAATTAAACCTGTTCGAGGATAACGATAATTTTCATCTTCTTTTGAATTTTCAATTGGAATTTGAACAATTTCAACTTCACTTTCATCTATTCTAATACACAAAATTTTATTTTCTTGATTAGGAGGCCAAAAATGAGCAGAAAAACGTCTAAATTCTTCTTGAGTAACAAAATCTACAAGTCCATAAGATACTTCATCTTTTTGAGAAAATGTTAATTGATATTCACGTTTAGTTATTAAATCATATATCCATATATTTCTATCACGTACAAATGATATAAAATTAGTTCCTTGAAATTTTGGGTCAAAATGAGAATGATGTGAAGCTTTAATTAATTCAGGAGTAATTTGGCCATTCTATTTTTTTTTTTGAATTGAAAAAAAGTTGGGATAGTGAAAATCCAATCGTTAATTTAGTTTTTGAAGAAATCATTAGTTTAAACTAAATTTTAAAAAATGACCTGATTCGTTTTTCCATAATACAATGAACCAGAATAAGAAAATAAGAGACTTGAATCATGTTGATTAAAATAATAATTTGAAACTCCACAAGAAAATGAAGAATTTGGTCGTTGAGAAAGTGGGGTCAAAATAGAGTGATTCCGTGGTAAGGAGGTGATATCAATTACATTAACTTTATTTACTTTTATTTGAGTTCCTTTTTTTTTTTTTTTTTTATGATTGAAATTATTTATATTTAATAACTTAAAAAAAGAAAAGAAGAAAGAAGAGAAGAAAGTAAGTCTACCAGGAGTTAAAACTTCTGATTCTGGTAATACAACAGAGTAAATTGAATGTAAATGGTCTTGTCCAAGAAAATATAACTAATTTAGAGAATTGATTTTTTTTTAATAAAAAAATAAATTAGAGAATAAAAAATAAAATCAAACCTTTGATGATGATCCATCAAATACAAAATCTTTATACAATATAAAATTTTGATGGACTCGATGTCGAACTTCACTTCTCTTATTTTCTTCCAATAAAGCTTTAGTATTTGAGCTTAAAGGAGTAACCTGTCTAACTTTAACATTATGAGGTAGGGGAGGAATTGAACTGTTTGGATTAGTAGAATTTGAAGTTGGTGGTGTCATAAACGAAGAGAGGAAGTTGAAAATTCCACTTGGATTTGGAAAAAATAGGTCGATTAAGTGTGGAATTTTGAAAGCTGGTTTCTTGAAACAAAGTAGGGGAGGAGGAGAAATGATTGAAGATTTTGAGATAACTTAAAACTTTAAAGAAAGTAGACAAAATTTAAATATTTAATTAATTGGTCGGTCCTATTTGAAGAAAGTTTTTTGATGTTCTTTCGATATTTCTCTCTTTCCTTTCTTTTCCTTTTTTTCTATTCCTCTATCTTTTTTCTGAAATTAATTGCACTTTTTGAAACTAATAAACTTGTTAATATCTTGCTTTTTCTTTCTACTTTTTGAAACGAATGGGACTTATAGAGCAACCTAATATTGAATTTCAATAATTGGAATTTTAGAAATAAATGACGAATACAAATTTTTATTTTATTTTATTTTATTTTTTCCAGTTTCAATTGCAATTTATTGGAAAAAACTTTAATAAATAACTTTCAAAGGAGTTATATAGGTTTCAACATATTAAAAAATAAATGAATAAATAAAAAGTTCGGTTTTTTTTAAAAAAGTTTTAAATAAAAAAAAGGGTTTAAATAAGAAAATAATGGAATTTTGGAGGAACAACAAAATCGATGGGAAAGAACAAAACATAAGAAAAATAATTGAAGATGATGAGAAAAGAAAAATAAGAATAAATAAGAATATAATAGTTGTTTTATGTTTATGTTTATGTTTGTTGAAGAATGTTAATCCTTTTTGTTGTTCACTTTTTATGGATTTTTGAGGGTTTCATTAATTCAAAAAAAGGATGGTTTTATGGGTCACTTTTGAAGGGATTTTGGAAATGATTTTGTTAAAAAGTGTTTCAATTTTATTATTATTATACTTGAATTTATTCTTTTCATTCTTTTTTAAAAAATAAAAATTGAATTGATAATTTGATGTTTTGATTGATTTTCTTTTTGTTTTTTGTTTGTTTTGTGGTTAGAATTGACTTTCTCTGAAAATTGGGATAAGTTCTCACGATATTGTAATAATATAGAATTGTCAAAAGGAAAAAGATTAAACAAAGGTTAAACTTTGAAATAATAAGAACTACAATAGTATTGAATTGTTGAAATGAAATTGATATAAACCAATTTATGCCTCTTTTAAAAAAACTTACTTCTAATTAGAATTCAAAAGTCATTAATTTCACTTTTGTCAAAAAAATAAAAATGACTTTCAACAATTACAAACTATTTCACCATATAAAACAATTTGTTTTTATAAAAAGTAAAAGTAATTACAAAACCAAATTTCTTTTAAACAAAGAAGTATTAGCACTTTAACTTTAACTTTAACTTTTACACTATGTCATTGTAATTGCAAAAAAAAAAAAAGAAAAGGAAAAAAGAAGGAAAATACTCACCGAATTCAATTTTTTTTTTTTTGTAGCAAGTGTAAAAATATGATGAAAGTAATATCTATGTAGATAGAACAATCATTCAAAGAGTAAAGTTTAATAAGTTATAAGTTATAACTT
>Ga0209960_1004299_pt1 | contig 11055 bp, 11 predicted proteins | sample ThiBiot_500_plan_2_FD_183947 | JGI IMG/M metagenome (GOLD analysis project Ga0209960, IMG submission 183947) | Wastewater bioreactor microbial communities from Cape Town, South Africa - Thiocy_expt_500_plan (SPAdes) | ecosystem: Engineered > Bioreactor > Thiocyanate-remediating >... | reverse complement strand
ATTCAATCTATTTCTTTGTAACTTGAGATTCATTTCTTCTTTTTCTTTTTTCTTTTCTTTTTTCTTTCTTAGGCCACATATGGTAGATGGTTGATTGAAGGATATCCTAGAGTTCTTCTATTTGATCTTGGATCTGTTTGGAATAGACTAAATGAATGGAAAGCTGATTTATGGGAAAAACTTCAAATTCCTACCCCACAAGATAAAGAAATGGATGATGCTGTTGTCTTTGGATATTTAACTGCTTGGTTTCTTGGTGAAGTATAATTTAATTTCAATTTCAATTTCAATTTCTTTCTATTTTCTTTCTTTCTTTTTCTTTTTCTTTTTCTGTTGATTCAATTCAAAAAAGCAATCTGAATAATTTTTTTAAAAATAGTATATTTATCAAAGTCCAAAATCTTATGTTATTGCCCACTTTCACGAATGGTTGGTAGGAATTGGACTCTGTCTTATTAGAAAGAGAGATATAAAAGTCGCTACCATCTTCACTACTCATGCTACTTTACTTGGAAGGTAAAAAAAAAAATGACCTTTAGTTTACTTCTTGGTTTAAATTTTAAATTTAATTTCATTTGAATTAATAGATATCTTTGTGCTGGAGATGCAGATCTTTATAATAATTTGGATTTATTTAATGTTGATGAAGAAGCTGGAAAAAGACAAATTTATCATAGATATTGTGTTGAAAGAGCATCTGCTCATTTAGCTCATGTTTTTACAACCGTATCTAATATCACAGCCTTTGAAGCTGAACATTTATTAAAGAAGAGACCTGATGGAATTTTACCTAATGGTCTTCGAGTAAAGAAATTTAGGTTAGTTTTGAATTAAATTAAATTTGATAAATTTCAAGATCTAATTCTTTTCCCTGTCTCTCTTTTTTTTCATTCCTAAAATTTTAGTGCTCTTCATGAATTTCAAAATCTTCATGCAGAAAATAAAGAGAAAATTCATGACTTTGTTAGAGGACATTTTTATGGGTAATTTTTTTTTTTTTTGAATATTTCTTTTTTTTGTTTATTTTTTTCGAGTTAAATATTTAATATTCACATTAAATAGCCATTATGATTTTGATTTGGAGAATACATTATATTTTTTTACAGCTGGACGTTATGAGTATAGAAATAAAGGACTAGATCTTTTTATAGAAGCATTAAATAGTTTTTCTTTTTTTTTTCAATTATTATTCTTCAAATTACATTTCTTTTAATTTTTCTTTTATTTTTTTTTTAAAAAGGATTAAACCACAGACTGAAACATTATAATAGTCCAGTCACCGTCGTTGCTTTTTTCATTATGAGTGCTCAAACTAAAAGCTTTACCGTTGATGCATTAAAAGGACAAGTAAATTTTATTATTAATTTTCTTTATTTCTATTCGCATTTCTATTTGTATTTCAAAAAATAAAATAAAATAAAATAAAATCCAGGCTGTAACAAAACAACTTAAAGATACTGTTGAAAATATTCAAAAACAAATTGGTAAAAGAATTTTTGAACAAGCTGCAAGGTATATTATTGAGAATTCCCAAAGAATCAAAATTCTAAAAAAAAAAAAAAAAAAGAGGAAATCTTCCCCAAGCTGAAATATTAATTTCACAACAAGAACTTGTATCATTGAAACGTCGTATTTTCGCAATGAAACGTGACTCCTTACCTCCAATTGTAACTCATAATATGATTAATGATGCTACAGATCCATTACTGAACCATCTTCGAAGAGTTTCCTTATTCAATTACCCAAGTGATAGAGTATATTTCTTTTTCATTTTTTTTTCATTTTCTTTTTTCCAATTGTTCAAAATTTTTGATAATGATCTTTTTTTTTTTTCAAAAAAAAGGTTAAAGTTATCTTTCACCCAGAATTTTTATCAGCAAATTCTCCATTATTTGGAATTGATTATGATGATTTTGTTAGAGGAACTCATTTAGGAGTTTTTCCATCTTATTATGAACCATGGTTCCTTTTTTTTTTTTTTTTTGTAAAAAAAAAAAAAAATGATTATAGTAACTCATCTCAACCCAAAATTTTAGGGGATATACTCCTGCAGAGTGTACAGTAATGGGTGTCCCTTCTGTTACAACCAATTTGGCTGGATTCGGAGGGTACATGAAAGATAGGATAGAAAATCCATCAGATTATGGTATTTATATTGTTGATCGAAGAACCAAATCTTTCCATGAATCAGCAGAAGAATTAACTGATTATCTATTTAGATTTGCAATGATGAGGTAAAATTCAAGAAAATAATAATATAAATATAAATTGAAAAACATCAATAAAAAATAATTAGTCGTCGTCAAAGAATTAATTTAAGGAATAGAACAGAACGATTGAGTGAATTACTTGATTGGCAAACTATGGGATTAGAATATGCAAAGGTTATTCTTTTTCTTTTTCTTTTTCTCGTTTCTATTTTCTTTTTTTTTTCTTCTTCTTCTTCTTCTTCTGTTTCCAAAACTTGTTTTTTTTCTTTTGAATCTTTAGGCACGGAAATTAGCTGTCCTTAGAACTTTCCCAGAATTTTATGCTTTTATGGATACAAGTGAATTTGATGTAGAACCTAATAAAATCCCAAAACCAATGTCTGCTCCTCCATCACCAAGAATGTCACCACAACTTAAAACTTATGATGAGGATGAAGATGAAGACGATGATGACGATGATGATGAATAGTTATGCTAAAGCAAACAAAAAAAAATTCTAAAAGTACAACAATAAATGAAAAGCAAAAATGTTTCTTTTTTTTTTCAAATAAACAAATAAACAATATCAATGTATACAGCTAAGAATTAATGAAACATAACTTGTAGAAATAGGAAATTCTTTCTTCTTTTCCTTCCTTTCAATCTCCCCATTCATTTTCTTTGGTTACCATTCCTTTTTCAATAATATATTTCCCTTCTTTATATTTTTGAGAATCTTCAAAAGCTCGTTCCTAAAAAGAAAGAAAGAAAGAAGAATTACTTAATGGTATCACAACAAAAAAAAAAGTTCATCAATTCTAAAATCAATTCAATTTGCCAATTAAATAAAAGTACTCACATATTTCCATCCGACATTAGTTCGACAACCTGTACAAAAAATATCACATACATAATGCATCCCTGTCATTAACATTCTATCATGAACAGGACCAGGTGTTATATTCAATCTATTAAAAAAAACTCATTTTAATTGAATAATAGACAAACAAATAAAAGCAATTAATCAATTCCTTACACTTGGCCAAACAAATAAGCTCGTCCATATTTCCCATGAAACGCCTAATAATTAGTAATTTGTTCAAATTAAATTTAAATGAATTATAATTGATAATATGAAATTGAAAAAAACTTTTACCTTTGATATTAAACTTTCATGTGTTGCAAGTTCTGTTCCACATTTAATACATTTAAAATTCATTTGTTGGGGACAAGGAATATTCTTTCAAATATTGTAAGTCTTTAGTGATAAATAGATTTGAACCCACACAATTCCAATAAATTAGTGATATTTAATTTTGAGCTATGATAACTTTTATTGATGTTTTACACTTGGTGTTAAGGTTTCAATATAATAGGAGGGTGGAGATGTCCTGAAATCGCTTTTTTTTTTTTTTTTTTTTTTTTGAAACCACACTAAAAAAGAGTTCAAACACATTTTGAAATTAAGTTAATCAACAATTAAGTTAATCCATTCACTGACTTTGAATTGTGAAATTCAACTTGGGAATTGATCAAAATTCAATTTTCTTTTTGTTGATTAATAAAAAAAAAAAATAATTATAATTTTGATAATCAATAAATTGAAATTTTATGTTCGTTATTACAAATGATGATATTTTGTGTTTTTGGATCAAATGAGATATTTGTTGGATACTGGACTTTAAATTGTGTGATATATTCTCCTTCTGAATTAAATATTTGAATTCGATTATTAATATAATCACAAACAAGGATATTATCATTTTGATCAACACATACTCCATATGCATTCCCAAATTGACCATTTTCGCTTCCTTTTGATCCAAATGTTAAAATAAAGTTCCCTTCTGAATCAAATATTTGAATTCTGTGATTATATGTATCACTAACAATAATATCTCCTTTTGAATTAATTGTTATCCCACTTGGAAAATTAAATTGACCATTTTCATTTCCATTTGATCCAAATCTTGAAATAAATTTTCCTTCTGAATCGAATATTTGAATTCCGTGATTATATGTATCACAAACATAAATATCATCATTCAAATCAACACATATTCCTCTTGGAATATAAAATTCACCATTTTTATCTCCTTTTGATCCAAATGTTGAAATAAATTTCCCTTCTGAATTAAATATTTGAATTCTGTGATTATTTGTATCACTAACAATAATATTTCCTTTTGAGCTAATTGTTACCCCACTTGGACCACCAAGACCATTTTCATTTCCATTTCCTTTTGATCCAAATGTTGAAATAAAGTTCCCTTCTGAATCAAATATATGAATTCTATTATTACCATAATCACAAATAATAATATTTCCATTTAAATCAGTTGTTGTTTCATTTGGATAATTGAATTGACCATTTCCATTTCCTTTTGATCCAAATGTTGATTTTGGTTCATTTATTTCACTATAATTTCTTTGTTTCAATTTTGAAAATACTTTAATTTGAAAAGGTGAAGAACTGATATTAATTCCATTAAATTGAACAAAGATTGAATGTTTTCCTCCATCTTTCAATTCCATTCTCACTTCATATCTTCCATTATTTAAATCTTTAATTTTCCATTTATTGTTTCTATTATTTGATTTTGATTTTCCTTCAATTTTAATATCAAATTTATTTACATTTCCACCTATTTTCATTTGATTTCCTTCTTTTGAATAACTAATAATTTCAAATTTAAATTCTCTATTTTTATAGATTTTTTGATTTTGATTTCTTGAAATTAAACATTTATCTGTTGAAATTTCATTTGAGTCAACAATTCCAATATTTGAAATACTTGAATAAATTGATTCTTCTTCTTTTTTACAAATTAAAAATTCAATAAATGGATTATGACATGGTTCAATTTTCCAATTATTATTATTTGATAAATAATCCAATCTTGAATGATATAAATTCTTCATTGATAATAACCTCAAATTATCATTTTTATTACTATTTGGTAAAGAAAGAGAATGTTGAATCATTTGACAAGATCCAATAATACTTTCAATTCCAAATTTCAATTCTTCTTTTTGTATTTCCAATTCTTTCTTTTTATATTTTTCAATCTCATTCAATTTATTTAATAATTCTTGTTCTTTTTCTTCCAATTTAATTCTAATCTTATTGAAAAATTCATGAATTTGGGTTTGTGTTGTTGTTGAATTGATTTCAAGTTCTTTGATTATCTCTTCACATTTATTTATTCCTTCTTTCAATCCTTTCTCTTTTGGTCTTACCTTTTTTGTTTTTTGAATTAATTCAAATATTCTCATGAAATAATAATAATAATAATAATAATAATAAATTAATAATAAATTAATAAAATAAAATAAAGAAAATAAATAAATAAAAAAACTTAACCTGATTAATTGAATCAATTAATGATTGTTTTTCAAATTCCAAAACACTTGAGAGAGTTGAAATTTTATGAGATGAATGTTGATCAACACATAATGAACATATTGATAAATTACAATCATTGCAGAATAACTCCAATTCTTTTTGTTGATGAGTTTGACAATAAATTTGAGAATTTGATTTTGTAACTAAAATGATTTGATTTTGATCTTTCATTTTATTAATTGGAATAAGTTGATGATTCTTTAATATTTTCACAGTTTGATGAGGTCTTGAACAACTTTCACAATAATATGCTTCACAATTTAAACAATAACAAGTTGCTTCATTTTCTTTATCTGAACAAATCAATTTTTGTTTCTTTTTGTTTTTTTGTTTTTGAGAACTTGAATTTGCCAAAGAGTTATGAATATTTAAAGCATTTTGAAGATAAGAATCAGTTGGTAAATTTGATAATTCTTGTTTTTGATTTTGTTGAATTTGAAAAGGAATTCTACAAATTGGACATTTTAATTGAATATTTGAATGATTTCTTTCCACATAAATTTCCAAACATTCCAAACAAAATGAATGAAGACATCCTAATGTCTTTGGTTCTCTATAAAGATCTTTACATAATGAACACTCTAATTCTAATTCTAAATCCAATTCCTTTTTATTTTCACTTTCTGTTGAATCAGACATTTGAAAAAAGCTACCAAATTCTTTAAGAATTTTCCAACTTAGAATTTAAAGTGATGATTGATCTGTTGTTGTATTTTTTGTTCTTCCTTATCAAATTGAAAAAATCAGTGAACTAAGTTTTTTTTTTTTTTTTTTTTTTTTTTTTTTTTTTTTTTGCCTGAGTCACCGATTTCTCTAAATAAACAAAACTAGATCAGTTCACAGATTCTAAAAAGATAAATCAAAGATCACAAAATTTTCTGGAAATCACTCCTAAAATTAAATTCTGAAACAATTTTTTTGAAAAAAAAAGAAAAAAGAAAAAGAAAAGAACCTTATTCAATCATCAATGCATATCCTCTATTCTCTCTATGTCAAGAGATGACTACTTTCAATATACGGAACTCTTTTGCAGACGACGGAATCTGCCTTACTGGACTTTTCAGTAATATTAACATTCTCTAAATCTAATTTTTTTTTTTTTTTTATGATTTAGATTATCATTCTATCCTTTTGGGGAAACATCCACTTTGTGAAATCAAACAAATGTTGAGTGTAAAAGATTCACCTTTAAAGGACTGAAGTTCAGACAATCCCAAAAGACATGGAACTTCAGGCTGAAGGTTTTAAAGTGATATGATTCCATTCTAATTGTCCCACATTACTAGAGATTCATCTAATTAATGCTCTCATAAAAAAAAAGGAAACTCCATCATCATCATTTGAAAATATGAGAATTTGAAACAAAAATTCATTTGTTTCAATACGAGAAATCAAAGTTGATTGCTGTCCTTGTTATTGGCTTGATTCATAAGTTCATTAGGGTTCGAATGGTTTGAAAAAAAAAAAAAAGAGAAAAAAAAATGGCAAAAAAAAAAAAAAAAAGTTTTTTTGGTTCAACTTTCTTATTCTTTTTTTCTTCATCAGCTTATACTTTTCTTAATCAATTCTCCCACTCAATTAATAACTTCAATTTTAATCAAGCTTTTTTCTTCTATTCACTTTTATAACTCTCTTATTATCACAATTTTTATTTATTATTTATTATTATTTTTTCCCGAAACAAATGAAAAAAAAATGAAAAAAAAACAAATTTTTCAATTCTTTTCATCAACCGCAATTCATTTATTTATGCTAAGTTTATTATTTGTTCTTTGAATTCAATGTAGTTTCAATTTAATTATGTTTTCAACTATGTTTTCAAATTAGTTTTAATTTTTCAATTGTGTTTTTGTTTTCCGTTAAGATGAATTTCAACAGGAGTGAAAATAATAAACAAATAAAAGAGAAAAAAAACAAAAAAAATTCCTTTAAAAGAAAAAGAAAATAATATTTGAATCAATTATGAAAAATTTATAAACTCTTCTCATTTCAAAACAAAAATTCAATCAATAAAATAAGATAAATTGTTTTTGCATCTCAAAAAGCTCAAGTCAACTCAAAAGACTTTGATCCAATTCCAACAAGGAAAACAAAAAATATCAAAAAAAAGCATCATTTATTTATTTATTTCATCTTTATGTTTATACTTTATTTTTAATTGATTTCTTTATTTGATATATTTTCTTGAAATTTTGTTTGCTTTTTCCTAACAATTTTTATCAACTATGAATTAGAAAGAAACTAGAATAGTTGTAAATTTGTATTTATTTCGCAATGGATGATATTTTGAACACTGTCCTCTATGAAGATGAAGGAGAAGATGTGGAATTAGAACAAGTGAATGACCTAGGAGAAATTAATCAAGATGATTTGGAAGAGCTTGATATAGATAACTTGGAGAATTTAGGCGAAATTACTGCTGAGGAATTAGAGGAATTAGAAAAGGATCTTGAAGTGAATGGGAATTTGAGGAAAGAAAATCTCAAGAAATCAGATAGAGATCTTGAAGAAGGAGAAGAAGAAGAAAATATTAAGGAAGAAAGTTCTCATACAAGAGAAAGATTTGTAAATGAAAAACCTGTCGAGAACAAAGAAGAAAAGGAAGATGGAGAGATTGAATCAAAGTATTTTATTTTATTGTTTTCATTTGTTAATTTTATTTTTCTCACTTCTAAAAAAATAGCACTGCTTCAAATCTTCGGTTTTCAGGTGTTTTTTTGTTTTTTTTGTTTTTTTTTTTGTTTTGAAATCTTGAAGATTGAAAACATTAATAACTTAATTCCATCTTTTTTTTTAAAAAAAAAAGGCCCAAAAGGGAATCGTTTTCGACCTGGACGCCCTCGTCCTGATTATTCTCAATCTTTTATTTACCCTCAAATGTCTCCAAATATGAGACCTAACTTTAAACCTCAAACATTTCAAAATTATGGCTTTCATCCAAATTTCCCTCAGGCAAATAAACCACACCCCACAAATTTTCGTCCAATGGGAGCAAATGGGAGCCTTCCTCTTCCCTCACCAAATCCTACCAAACAATTTCATCCTGTAAGAATTCAAAACCCAAGACAAAATTATCAACACCCATCCCCTTCAGTACCTCATTTAAGAGGAAATGTACTTTCACAAGAACAATTACAATTCCCAATCAGACCTCCATTTCGGCCTCCACATCCTGTTTTTACACATCCCCAAGGTTTTTTTCCCTTGAGCTTTTATTTTACTTTTAATAATTTTTTTTTTCATTCCAATTTTTTTTAGATCATTTGTTGAATCCATCAAATCCTTTAAAAAGACAACTTCCTCAAGAAAATGATTTCCAAGCAAGAAAAAAAATGAGTTCAACTTTAAATCCTAATGCAATTCCATTTAATTCAAATCAAAGACCATTGCCAAATCTAAATCCAAATCCAAATTTTAACCTTATTCCCAGCCCTCGCCCAAACCCCGTTATAAACGCTCATTCTAGACAAAATTCATATTTACATTCAAACCCGAATATAAATTTACCTTATCCCAAACTCAATCCTAAGACACTTCCTCTTCCAATTCCACCTCCCAAATCAAATCCCACTGATTCAAATATAACCAAAAAGATTCCTTCACCTTCACCTTCAACTTTAAATTCTCTTTCCAATTCAGTCCCAGCCAAAAATTCATCTACAAAACGTGAATTAATTATTGAAAATCTTTCTCCTGAAACTTCAAATCAAGCTCTAACTGAATTATTTTCTAAAGTTGGTCCAGTTTCGGTATCTCATCTTTTTTTTTTTCATAAAAATTAGACTTTAAAATTCTTTTTAAATTAGTCAATAAGATTAAATAAACAAAACAATTCTGCGAGGATTGTTTTCCAAGATTCAAATCATGCAACTATTTCTCGAAGACAACTCAATAGGTTTTTTTTTTCTAAACTCTAAACTCAAAACTTTTCTAAATAATCAAATTAATTGAATAGGACGCTTTTCCAAGGTTCCTTGATTACTGTATCATTTCCCTCAAGTTGAACTTGATTTAAAAATATATATTAAAGATTTTGTAAAACAATAAAATTCATCAACATTAGAAAACTTTATTTGATCAAAATCAAGTATTTTTAAAACTTAAATAATGATCAGAAAGGAGAACCATAATTGCATAAATAGATACAGCTTGACAATCTAAAAATAATGGTTCCATTGATTAAATTGTTGGAAAAAAAAACAAATATAAAAATATAAAGAATACCAACAAATCCAAGTTGCATTCTTAATTTTATCCTTGTTTCATTTGGATTTCTTTCAAATGATTCTATTATTTCAACAATTTTTGTAAGTCTGATTCTCTCTTCTTCTCTTAGAAAAGATTCCATCATTTTTCTTTCTTCTCAAGTGCAGTTCTTCCTTCACTATCTTTTGCTCTTAAATTGACTTCTTTTTCATGTGCCAACATATGTTCTACAATTTCAATATATCCTTTACAACAAGCAATATGAAAAGGTGTTTCATCATATTCATTTGCATTATTGATATCCATTCTTTTATCATTTAATAATAATTTCACAATTTCAATATTTTCTTGATGACAAGCAGTATAAAATGGTGTCCAACCACATTCATCTGCTTGATTGATATCAACTCTTTGATCATTTAATAATAATTTCACAATTTCAATATGTCCTTTGTAACAAGCAACATAAAAAGGTGTTTGACCATCATTTGTTGATTTATTAATATCAACTCTTTCATCATTTAACAATATTTCCACTATCTCAATATGTCCTTGTTGACAAGCAATATAAAAAGGTGTTGAAACATAATCATCTGGTTGATTGATATCTACTCTTTGATCATTTAATAATAATTTCACAATTTCAATATGTCCTTCTTGACAAGCAATATAAAAAGGTGTTTCTGATATAGAACCAAAATTATATTCATTTCGCCAATTAATGTTAATTTGTGAATTTTGAAGTAATTCTCGAACTTGTTCCACTTTTCCATTTTTACAACTTTTGTAAAATTCTATCTCCATTTCTCAAGGGCTTCAAATTTGAAAAACTTTCTTTGATTGGTAGGGTACAAGAGGAAAGAAGGGAATAACTTTTTGTTAAAGAAATAAAAAAATTCGAAAAAGTTGCGAAAGCAAAAGAATAACAATTATTTTTTCATTGTCTTATTTATTTTTTGAGTAATTTGACAAGATAATTGAAGCACACTTCGAGTCAATTGATAATACAAGCAAGAACTTCATGAACCTTTTTTTTAAAAAAAAAGTTTTTTTCAAAAAAAGTAAAAAAAAAAAAAGTAAAAAAGAAGAAAAGAAGAAGAAAAAGAAAAGAAAAAAGAACCCATTCTATTTGAAAGTAAAGATTGATATTTTGAAGAAGGTTTGAGGTGTTGTTGAATTTTGTCTCAAATTTGGTGTTTCAAATTGAATTGACAAATCCAAATTTTAGAATTCAATTTTGTAGCGCAATTTTTG
>Ga0209960_1004295_pt1 | contig 11063 bp, 16 predicted proteins | sample ThiBiot_500_plan_2_FD_183947 | JGI IMG/M metagenome (GOLD analysis project Ga0209960, IMG submission 183947) | Wastewater bioreactor microbial communities from Cape Town, South Africa - Thiocy_expt_500_plan (SPAdes) | ecosystem: Engineered > Bioreactor > Thiocyanate-remediating >... | reverse complement strand
TAAGCATTGTAACTGCTTTGAACGCCAATGAGACGTTTAACGTATTTGAAGTGATCGCTAGAACCAATATTAATCAACAAGATATATTTACTGTTTGTTACTTACTCGGTCGGGAATGGAGTGCCTGTGACGTACCAAGCAAATCTGCTAAAACACGTGCTGATGAGGTAATTGAAATATGGTTTGGCCAAGTACTCGTGCCCTTCATCCAACACTAGTCGGTGCCAGTAAAAGTGTTCCAAAATAGGACAAGTCTTTTTCGTGCCTATCTTGCTTCGTTTAATTGCCTACAAAGAGGTGAGTGATCGTCAAATTGTTTTTTCAAATTACCCCCAAACTTGATTCGACCCACTCGGAGCGTTCCGCTTCTTCATGAAGGCGAATGCTCGTTCTTTTTTTCTCGCTAGACTCCAAAAAGAAATATTTCGGATTCTCGAGCAGTTGATACGAAGAAATGACAACATCGTAGTCAATAAAGTCTTGATATGAATATTGTCGGAGTTGGACGATTGTGGCTGCCACAGCAACTTTTAACTTGGTCGTCTTAGTCAATTCGTCGCTCCATTGTTTGACAAGGTGGTTGGGACACAAAACTGCCGCAATTAAAAACTTTAACTTTTTCATTGAACAGTTGTAAAAACGTACCTAATGTGGTTCGAGAAGTGAACAATGCGCGATGTTTGGGTAGTTTTTTTGGTGCCGGATTTGCCATTATTAAAGCAATTACTGGAGTTAAAATTAAATAATATGCTTCTCATAAAATTATTCACGTACTCTCCATTGTCTTGCCAAGACCCATTTCATCAGCCAGCACGCCACCTTTGGGGTAAGCAACGTCAACAAAGGTCTCGAGATTTTCGACGACTTTTTTCTCAGTTAGGTCAAAAATAAGTTCAGTCTTGGCTCGTCTCCATGGATAAGCTGTGAAGTAAGGAAGTCCTGAATAACAATGATGAATATGTTGATTTTTTTTTTTAAATTGTTATTTTTGTTATTTTAAATCTTACCATCTTTGTTATCTTCAACAGATTTCATCCATGAGATTGCATCAAGTTGATATTTGTATAATTTTATCTCATCTTTGAATCCTTCAGGTTGTTGTTGTGCTGTGAATGATCTCTAAAGTCAATTTAAAATAAAAATAAGTTTAACGTCCAATAAACAAACGAATGTTTCTTGTAAAAGAATTTGACAAGTGGGGATGTCATTAACATAGATGGTTAGTAGAATAATCGCAACATACTCTGGGTATAGATGATTGTTTCGCCGAGCTGATGTATCGAAGCTTCTGTAAGAAATCAAACTCTACCAACGCGTAGATGAGACTCTCACATTTAACTTCTTGCTTCGTTGCGATCAGATGCTCCAACCTATCCAAAGAAATTATATCTTAGTCACAAGCCAAATTAAATAACATTCGCAAATGTGAACTAACTTTTTGATGTTAATTTCAATATCAACAATCCACTGATCATCTGAGGATTTCTGATTGAGGCATTTATCATCACCAAGTAACTCGTTGACCTCGTCATTACTAGCCTTAATAATGCGATAAGACCAGAGTTCGGGATCAGCGTTTAGTTGGGTCCAGTTCAGCGTAACGGAACTAAAATTCAACCGAATATAGTCTTTCAAAGCTCGCGCATATCGAACAACGTGACCTTGTTCATCTAGAAGTCGTAATGCATTGTCGTTATTATAACGATTGATCAGTTGGATAGTAACGGGTTGACCAGGATTTTCTCGAAGAAATCGTGTACGACATAGACTAATATATTCAGTTCTTTCGGGCAGTCTGGCAGGTACCGCATTCGCGTGCTCTTTGTATGGAAAAGTATATTAATAAAATTTAACGCGTACAATAAGGCTGGGTAACCTTTGTTTTCACTGAGATAAAGACTGCTATTCTCTTTCAGTGCAGTTGAATAAGCAAGGTGCCAGCCTAATGATTGGTCGTTTGTTAGGCGAAGCCATTGCCGGCATGTTAAACCGACAACGTGAAGGCGTTTCCGCGAAAGATTAGTGAAAATTTGAAGCAGCAGTTCATCGGGCAAAGTGTATTCTTCTTCACCCAGCGACTGATATGCACACGTGTCGGCTGATGCAAGGATCTTTTTGAGCGCCATTGATTTTAGATCTGGCAAGTTGAGATTTTTTCTTGGAATCAGAACGCCCCAATCTTCCTCGTCATCATCGTCATATTTACTCTCTTCGTGTGACGAAGAATCTTCCATATTTTCGTCCGAATCTTTCGGGGAAGATGAATCCGAGGTTGAAAAATCTTTTTCCTCGCTCTCCTCGCTTTGTCGTTTTCGCGTCGTTGCAGGTTTTTTCTGGACGGTTGCCGATTTTTTAACAATTTTCTGTTTCTTTCTTGGAGGCTCTTCGTCTGATTGATCTTCGGCAACATACTCAACCTTGCGTTTATTTGCCAATCGGTTCGAAATTCTTACAGTCGGTTTCATAGTAGAGAGATATCGTATTCAACACTTTAGTTTAAAAAAAAAGAATTTCGGGACAAAAAAACAATTCATTTTTAAAAGACAAAACCACGTGTTTTTTATTAGGGCTGCGGAAAAATAAAAAATGTGCAAAGGAATAAATTGAAGAGAGTTACTATGCTACAACACACTGGTACGTAGATTAATGTTCATCTTGCCTTTTTTGTTCATACGTTAGTGTTGTTGCCTGTGGTATCGTCTAAAGGTCTCGCAAAACTCCCTGAGCGCTGCAAAGTAGTGTTGGCTGCAACAAGCGATGTGAGACTTGCCGTTTTGACGAGTTGAGGTTTGTTATCTTTTGTCATAACAACAGTTGTGTCTTCATTCACATCGTTATTGCGAAGATACAATGCATGTTCAATTGTATTCTTCACAACAAAACGAACAATGGTGATTTGTTTTGTTTGTCCTTGTCTATGTGCACGACCAATAGCTTGAGATTCGATTGCTTGTGCTTCTTTCTTTGAACCTGTCACAGGATCTGTTCAAAAATATCAATAATAATAAAAATAAAAAATGTGATTGAGAACGAATGTGAAATATGAACATGATAAAAAAAGTGTCATTACTCACCCATGAGAATGACATGTGTTGCTTCAATCAAATTTGTTCCTGATGCAGCATTTCTCAATGACAACATGATCACTTTGATGTCGTCTTCGTTTCGGAAGCTTGAAATGGCTTTGTTTCTCCTGAACACATTTCTGCACAGGACACATTAGCTACTTTATTGCACATCACAGCAAAACGTACCCCTCCACGAACACGTTGTCAATGTTGTGCTCGGTCAAAATTGTGGAGACACTGTTCAAGGTGTCATTGAACTGGTGAAGTGAGGTTAATTAAGTGGCTGTAATACGTTATCTAATGCATTACAAACCTGCGAGAAGAATATTACCCTGCTGCTGGGCTTGTGTTCGAACAGTTTGCGCAAGTACACGATCATTTGAGAGAGCTTCGTACCGTGTTGCGCAATCAGATCCGAGAGGTCAGTTTTTTTCTGAGACAAAGTCAGTTATTTCCAGTACTCAGCTTTGTAAACGTCATTCAATACCTTTGCATCTCTTTTCTTGAACGGCACGACTTTCTTCGCCATTTCTAGCACCTTTTTATCGTGTGCGAGCTGGGTTTCAGATGCAGTGAGTTGGTCCTCTTGTTTCTTGAGCACACTTTGAGCAAGACTTTTCGCCAAAGGCTCTCGCTCGGTTTCGTATCGTCGTTTAGCTGCAGCAACGGACTTCACCAATTGTGGGATAGACTTTTTCAGCGTGGGGATAGACGACTCTTTGCGCGAAATTAAGGTTGTCAAGCGTTCGTCTAGATTTGTGTCTTGAAGAATTGATCCACAAATACGAGATTGAGCCTCTGAACGAGTACATGGTTATTTACTAAGTCTTTTAATGTTGTATTACCTTCACTACGTGCGTCGGCGTATAAGACCGATTCAACGTCATCAAAATCCATCAACACCAAGTCTTCAACGCAGTCAGGAATTTGATACTCGCCCTTCACAGTCTCTTTTGTGTGCCGCCAATACAACTCTCGCAACAGTAAATCAGACGTGGTGCTCCTACATTATCATGAGTTTGAATGTTAATACAATTAAATACATACTGTTTTAAATTTCCCCACGTAGTTGTGGCATTCCAACTGTTAGCTTTTCCGATATCTGGAACTTCAAGGCCAAGGAATTCTTTGACCCGCGAGAAGTGTTGTCTACCAGAAATGGTAAGGATGAGGTAAATGCGCATTTTTGTACTCAGATACTTACAAGGTTGGGAATGGAGTGCCGGTCACATACCACGAGTACCTGCTTTGATAAGTGCTGATGACGTACTTAAAATACGGCACGTGCAGGTACTCGTGCCCTTCATCCAACACCAGTCTGTACCAGTAGAAGTGTTCGAGAATTGGACTCGCGCTGTTCACTCCATGTTTGCTTTCTTTGACAGTCTAAATAATACTCAGACAAGTGATACAAAGTTGAATTTGTTGGCCCTACCTCGAGATTAGACTCGACCCATCCAGTTCGCTCGAGCTCTTGATTCTTGTTAACATTGCCCTTTTTGGAAGAGGACCCGAGGAAGAAATAATTTGGATTCTGCAACAACTGATAGGATACGATGACGACGTCGTAGTCCATAAAATCCTGATACGAAAACTTCCTTAACTGAAGGATGGTCGTTGCTACAGCGACCTTCAAGTCAGTCGCTTTCGTCAATTCGTCGCTCCATTGCTTCGCCAAATGATTTGGACACAACACTGCGTATGTGACATAAGTATTAAGAAGGACAAGATTCAAACACACTAAATGACGTACCCAATGTGGCACGGGAAGTAAATAATGTTGGATGCTGTAACAAATCATTTGGCGCGGGGTTGGCGAGGACTAAACCAACCACTGTCACAGCGTTAGGTATTAAAGACTTGATAAAATCACGTACTCTCCATTGTCTTGCCAAGACCCATTTCGTCAGCTAACACACCACCTTTAGGCTTCGCCACCTCCACGTAAGCTTCAAGATTGGTCACAATCTCCCTCTTTGCAACATCAAAAATAAGTTCAGTCTTGGCTCGTCTCCATGGATAAGCTGTGAAGTAAGGAAGACCTGAATAACAATGATAAGAATATGTTAATTTTTTTTTAAATTGTTATTTTGTTATTTTAAATCTTACCATCTTTGTTATCTTCAACAGATTTCATCCATGAGATTGCATCAAGTTGATATTTGTATAATTTTATCTCATCTTTGAATCCTTCAGGTTGTTGTTGTGCTGTGAATGATCTCTAAAGATGATTTAAAAAATAATACGTTTACGGTACATGACACAAACGCGTGTTATTTATAAAAGAATTCAAGAGATTTTATAAGATATAATTTAGTAACTTAGTTTAGTTTTACCTTCGGAATAGATGACTGCTTGGTTGAACTGATAGTGTTCAATTTGTCTATAAAATCGTATTGAACAAGTTCGTAAATGAATTTCATGCCTGGTACAATTTGTTTGTTTTCAATTAATTGTTCCAACCTACATAATTTTTAGTTTAAGATTCGTTGTTATTCTCTTCACATGGACATTAGTAATAATTACCTCTTTACATTGATTTCAACATCAACGCGCCAATGACGCTGTTCAGTATTCGATCCAAATTCCTCCGAGTCATAAGAGTCTTCTTCTTCACTGAACATAAACGAGTCTTTGACCTCTTGTTTTGACACCTCTTTGATACGATAGCCCCATAAATCGGTGTTTTTGTTGAGTGGTGTCCAAGGCACGTAATTTACAGCAGCGTGATGGTACTTGTAAGAGAATGGCGAGGACAATGTCGCCGCAGCTACGATATCATCTTTCTCGTCCTTCAACAGCAAATCGTCACTGTACTCGTAATCTTCTTTGGACTCATAGACGGCACCAAAATGCCACGCAATTCGAGGTGTTGAGAACTGAACTGTAACGGGCACGCCTGAGTGATTCTCCCTGTACTCTTTATGTAGTAACAATTGCACGTGATTTTGTTCCTCCCAATCTAAATTGTGCATCGCCTTTCGTTTGTTTTTGAACTCTGCCACCGGGTAAGTTTTCGATTCAGCTTTAATTTACGCGCACATACCTTCAAGTTCAAAAAGCGCAGAAAAATTCTCCAATAATACGGCGGAATAAGCGCTATGCCACCCCAGAGACTGATCGTTGCTCAAACGAAGCCATTGTCTACACGTCAAACCAACTCCGTACAAGTCACGTCGGCGTAAATTGGAAAATATTTGAAGAATTAATTCGTCTGGCAAAGTATATTCTTCGTCTTCAAGCCGGTGGTGATACTTTGCCGCTTCTTTGGCCATAGTTAATTTACGTAACGCAGCTGCTTTCATTTCAGCTGGATTTGGTTTGTTATGCTCCTCAGATGGCTTTACATTGGTATTATTCTTCGGAATACCGTGCGAAGCAACGACTTTTGGCCTGTTTCTTGCCGAAATTTTCGCAACCGCACGTACACGGCCACGAAAAGGCTTTTTTCGCTTGATCTCTGCTGACAAACTGTCTGAAATTTCTTCTGACGAACTGCTCTCAGTTTCAACACTGCTCTCCGACTCTGCAATTCTCTTCTTTGAAGTGGTGGTTTTTTTAATACGTTGTTTTTTTGGCGGTTTTTTTGCAAGTTTTTTTGGTTCTTGATCTGATATCTCGTCTTCGCTACTACTTTCAGGAGGTAAGGATTTCTTTTTTGTAATTTTTGCTGTTTTATTCTTTGTTCGAGAAGTCTTTTTTACTCGCTTGTTTTCAATTTTTTGTTTTTTCTTTGGTCGATCTTCTTCCGACAGATCGTCAACTTCTACAGCCTTTCTTTTTTTGTTGGCTAACCTTGAAGATACTCTTGTTTTTGGAGGCATCTCCGCAACACCCAGTCTATTGCAAGAGTTCGCAGAAAAAAAATGATTTGCCCCTGTTGCCTTGTTTTTTTTTGCTTTTATCAACTTTATTGTCATTCAAAGAAGAGAAGATATTTGCCTTAGGAGAACAGAGTTGACAATAAATGATGGAAGCTCCGTTCATTATCTCATAGCAAGGGAACATTTGGCACCGTCTCCTGTAGTTTAGAAAATCAAAGGGGTAGTATCCTAATTTCCATATTTGGACATATTTAACCAACGGTTCGACATTATGTTGAGGTCTCTGAACCAGAAATGAGACAAAAAACCCAATTCGTCAATTTAAAAGCAATGTATCACAGATTTTGCTAAACATTCATTCTTGGCTTGTTATGTGAGACTAATTTTATGTACAACGTGTTTTGTTTATTAAATTTATAGTCAAACTCTGCTTGTATTACAAACTCTTAGTATTTGTGTTATTAACAGACTCGTCTGCTATATTTCCTAAACTAACAGACCTCTGTAGTGTCGCGTTAGTTGCAACTAAAGAAGTCAAACTCGATGATCGCACTAGTTGAGGTTTGTTATCTTTTGTCATGACAACAGTTGTGTCTTCATTCACATCATTATTGCGAAGATACAATGCATGTTCAATTGTATTCTTCACAACAAAACGAACAATGGTGATTTGTTTTGTTTGTCCTTGTCTATGTGCACGACCAATGGCTTGAGATTCAATTGCTTGTGCTTCTTTCTTTGAACCTGTCACAGGATCTGTTCAAAAATATCAATAATAATAAAAAAAAAAAATGTGATTGAGAACAAATGTGAAATATGAACATGATAAAAAAAGTGTCATTACTCACCCATGAGAATGACATGTGTTGCTTCAATCAAATTTGTTCCTGATGCAGCATTTCTCAATGACAACATGATCACTTTGATGTCGTCTTCATTTCGGAAACTATTGATTGCTTGAGTACGATTATAAACATTGCTAAATGAGGCAACATTAGCATGTGATTTAAAGTCGGTCACGGACTAACCCCTCCACGAACACGTTGTCAATGCCGTTCTCGTATAAAATATCAGAGACGCTGTTGAGTGTATTATTGAACTAATAGATATGTTACTTATACACTGAAGAATTCACCTCACTTACTTGCGAAAAGAAAATCACCCGACTGCTCGGTTTTTGCGCGAATAATTTTCGTAAAAAAACAATCATCTGCGTGAGCTTAGTGCCATGCCGAAGGATCAAGTCCGACAGGTCGTTCTTACGCTAATAATAAATATTATTAGATTTGTATTTGTAGAAGACTAAGCCTTACTTTGCGCTCATAGAAAGGTACAGCTTTTTCGAGTAAATTCAACACGCTTTTGTCGTGTTCAAGTTGCGCTTCTGCTTCTGCGAGCTGGGCTTCTTTCTTCTTCAACAAATTTTGCGTAACAATCTTCGTCATAGCATTCCTCTCATTTTCATAATCAGTTTGTGCTGCACCGATGGCCAATTGTAAGCTCGGTATCTTCGTCTTAGTGTAGGTTGATATTGAAATCTGACAGTGTAATCGTTAATAAAGAAAAGAAAAATATATGTATGGCAGATCCGGCCTGATGCTAATGAACGATAAATGTACTCAAATACTATTATAATACTAACGATAATATGTATTAAAATTCCTTTTTTGTTTATTTTTACCTTTTTCTTTTCGATTGCACTGGCACGCCTATCATCCAAGCCTTTGTCGTGAATCAACGAGCCACAGATTTGTGATTTTGATTCTTGATTGAAAATAACCTCGTCAACACAAATATTACTTGATTTTACTATTGTTTATTCCTTACCCTCGCTACGTGCATCAGCATACAATGCCGCTTCAATCTCGTCGAAATCCATCAACACCAAGTCTTCAACGCAGTCAGGAATTTGATACTCGCCCTTCACAGTCTCTTTTGTGTGCCGCCAATACAACTCTCGGAATATCAAGTCGTACAAGGCCGTGCTATATATAATAGGTCCATATGAATCGAACATAAACATGAATGTCAACTATAAACATACGCTCGTTGCCCACCAAAGTTCCACTCCCAAGGCGAATCGTCCGCAAAGCTCAGGCCCAAGAACTTTCGAACTTTTTGGTACAGATTTCTGCTGCCGTTAATAATCACATGATTATCACGTGGAGGACTACTTACATTTTTGGAAAAGGCGTGCCAGTGACGTACCACGAGTACTGTGACGACAAAGTTGAGATGGTGTAGTCGTAGAACGGCTCAGCCAAGAACTCGTGACCTTCGTCCAGCACAATTCGGTGCCAGTAAAAATGCTCGAGGATTGGTGAAGGCCAATCGCGCCAGTCTTTTTTCGCTTTGATAACCTAAACGTGACTTAGCAAGTGGAGATTTCACTAAGATTTCACTCACGTTCAAATGTTTGTCGACCCACACAGTTCGATCTACTTCGGTGCCCTTTTTGACACTCTTACCGGCGGTAGCAGCACCGAGATAAAAATAATTTTGATTTTGCAAGAACTGATACGACACCACAACGAGATCGCTGTCAATGAACTCCGCGTACGTGTATTTGCGGTGTTGTGCGATAGTAGTTACAACAACTACTTTAAGTTGAGGTGCTTTTTTGGCCTCGGCCTCCCATTGGTGAGCTAAATGACTGGGACACAATACTAGGCGAGATGGTTAGTCAACGTAACTGCCTACACAAGCGAGGTTCGTACGACTTACCCAATGTCGCTTTGGAGTTGAACAAGCATTTGTGATCGGGTGCATCGGGTTGCACTGGATTGGCAAGAACTAATCCGACGACTATCATAGCGAGTCATTAGTGGAATCGGCAAAAGGTTAGTGTTTTGGAGTCAAGTGACGTTATTACGCCAGTTACCTTCGATTGTTTTTCCCAAACCCATCTCATCAGCCAATATTCCTCCCTTGGGTTTGGCAATCTCGACGTATTTTATCAAGTCTTTAGCAATGCGCTTGTAATGCACGTCAAAGATCAGATCCGTTTTTGCAATACGCCATGGATAAGCACTAAAATAGGGGAGCCCTACATGGGACATTTAAATGAAGGTTAATAATATTGAATACCTTCGACTTAACATATAAATATTCTGATTGGTTGCTTACCATCTTTGTTATCTTCAACAGATTTCATCCATGAGATTGCATCAAGTTGATATTTGTATAATTTTATCTCATCTTTGAATCCTTCAGGTTGTTGTTGTGCTGTGAATGATCTCTAAAGTCAATTTAAAATAAAAATAAGTTTAACGTCCAATAAACAAACGAATGTTTCTTGTAAAAGAATTTGAGAAATATTTGTAAGATCAAATGATATCTCGTGCATATTAGATCAATCCTAATGAAAATAACATGCAAAGTACTCTTGGAATAGAGGCCTGATTAGACGTGTTTATCTTGTGAAGTTTTCCGCAAAAATCGAGTTCGACCAAGTAATAGATAAAACTCATGCCGGGCACATCTTTTTTTTGCCTTATTAATTTCTCTAACCTGTATTTGACGACCAATTAGTATCAGCAAGAACGTCGTGCAGAACTAAAGCAACGATGACACATGTCAAAAGTGTCAAGAACTCATCAACGTCATTCGGTTTTGAAAACAGACGGCATTGTACGACAACATTAACATATTTAATATATCGTTACTTACTGCGCAATATTAATTTCGATGTCTAGCATCCAATATCGACAGTCTTCATTGATTAAATATTCGCCTTCACTGTATATTCCGGCCTCTTGAATCTGAATGACTGTACATGGCCGAATTCGATAGTGCCACAGATCATGGGCGCTATTGAGTTCCTTGCACGGCGGGAAAAACATGTTGGTGCAGTGATACAAAGGTACGGTCGCATGAATAAAATCCGCTACCGCTACTACGTCTCTGTTAACGTCACGAAGTTTCAAAAGGGGACCGCGATTGGCGTCATCAACGCTGGCATCAAGATTGATTTGATGCGAATACCCCAACCGTGGATGCTCTAAATAGTGTACTGTCGAGGCCTTACCAGGATGCTTTTCTACAAATGATTGATAGCACACGTTTTTCCACTCCTCTGCCTTGGCTGGGGTATCAAAGTGCGCAGTGCCTTTCATATCCCCTTTGTTGGCATTAAAATTAGAATAGTATATTCATAAATACCTTGTAATTT
>Ga0209960_1004293_pt1 | contig 11066 bp, 17 predicted proteins | sample ThiBiot_500_plan_2_FD_183947 | JGI IMG/M metagenome (GOLD analysis project Ga0209960, IMG submission 183947) | Wastewater bioreactor microbial communities from Cape Town, South Africa - Thiocy_expt_500_plan (SPAdes) | ecosystem: Engineered > Bioreactor > Thiocyanate-remediating >... | reverse complement strand
TTATAGCCCCTTGGTCGTTTTCTCCACATGCAATTAATGTTCTTAGTGCAAATTGTCAATTTTGTCATGTATTTAATTTAGCTTACCTAGGAGCAATTTCTTTGAAGAATTTACTTGTGACCAATTCTCTGACTTCTTATTTTAGAGATAATGATGTTCATTGATGTACATACTGGGTGCTCGCTTTGCAGCAGTGCAAGCCATAGTAACGTCAGACCCTGAAAACCCCTCAGTCATCCTCACTAAAATCTTAATAGTTTCATCATCAAGGTCACAATGACCACCAAGGGATTTTCTACCAAGTTTCAGTATTATGTAAATAATTTTTTGGTTTTACCGTAGAAGTTCTTCTCGTCCTTGAGAGGTAGGCAGCGGAATATAAAGTTTCTTTTGAAACCTAACACATGTTTAGTGAACCATAACAATTTTCATTACCTCCTGAGAATTGCAAAGTCAAGGTCCCATGGCCTATTTGTGCATGCAATAATGGGACTATCACAGGCTTTTTGATTCACCAATCAGTACAAAAGGGGATTTTTTTTACCTTACCATCCATTTGTAAAATAAATTCAGTTTTAATTCTTCTTGTGTTCTCATCTTCATTTTCCATTCGTTTCATTAACAAGCTGTCTATTTCATCCAAAAACAATAAACTGTTTTTGTTTCTTACTTGTTAAAATGTTTTTTTGATTGCCCTTTCAGTGGATCCAAACCATTTCGAAAGTAATTCTGAACAGCTAACACTTACAACTTCAAACTTTGCTTTGCTTGCAATTGCTTGGATTAAGTTTGTTTTTCCTGTTCCTGGAGGCTTTCAGGTTTGCAAAAACATTAAAATAAACAAATTATACTCTCTGTATGGTTGGTGGCTTACACCATAAAGTAGGATTTTGTTGAAAATTTCGAATGTGGAGTACAGGTGAGGAAATTTTTTTGGAAGGAAGATAGCTTCCAACAAAACATGCTTTGCTTTCTCTAATCCTGCAATATTGTTTAACATTGGACAAGAAGTCCTTAGCTGACATCCCACAACTTCTGTTTCTCTTGCAACACATTGGGAAGTGATTGTATTTGACATAACAACAGAATTTTGGAGATGTTTGCCATTCAAATCTTGAATTCTTTGTTGAAAAGTGTTTACCAAATTGGAAACAAGCCTCTGGTAATTGGGATCGCTAAAAAGCCTTGCTTTGGAAAGTGACAATATTGCTTTTGCCAAAAATGATGTGGATTTTTCTATTTTGTTTGCATTATCCTCATCTAGAGCATTCTGAGCAAACTGCAAGGCCTCACCCAGATAAAGAATTAGGATATCTTTTTGTGACATCTGTTTAATTAAATAGTATTTTAATTTCAAGCATTTTGAAAATATCATGAGTTAATCCAAAGGAGCCTAAAAAAAATGAAAAAGAAAAATATAAACTCCAAAGGAAAATTAGTTGGGCAAACCTATTTTCTTAACAGCCTGTGATATGGCCATAACAATGCTTTTTGATCAGATAAATGACGTTAAAAGTCTATTCAATAAGACTTCAAATCAGCTTGAAGCTGAGAAGGCGAAAACTTATGAGCTAAGGAAATTGATAGAATGTTCTTTACAGGAAGAGCAAAAAGATGTAGAAACAATTGGAAATTTGACAATGTACTAATCTTTATGTTGTAGAGTTAATAATTTTTTCTGTAGAGACATCGTCACCACTTCAAGAATAGTAAAAGAGAGAAAATATTCATTGTTGTTTAACCAGGAGAAAAAAGAAAAACTGATTAAAACATGTGCAAAGTTAGAAGAGGACATCAACGAATTGTACCTTCAAAGAGATTCAGAAAGGTAAAATTTCAAGGTCTCAACAGTTGTAATTAGTACTATAGGTCAAATTTTGAGAATAAGGTAGAAACTTTCATCATTGAGACCAAAGAAGAACCTAAAGATGTAGAACTAATGATACAAAACAAAATTCTCAGTACCGAAGGAGAACTCTTTGTTTCAAAAAAAAAACTGGATGTTCTCACAGAATCCATTGTTTCTAAAAAGAAAACGTTGGAGCAAATATGGCAATGAGTTTCTCATGATGAACAATTTGGAGGCAAGACACCATTCCCATCCCAATATGAAATAATATTTGATGTAAATAGAAAAAGAAAAGCAGAATAAAAATAAGCTGGAACAACTTGTTGAGTTGGAAGAAAAAATAATCAATGTTAAGAAATCTTTTAGTAATTGGAATTGGTAAAATAAACAGAAAAATAGTCAATATGCTAACAATTTGTAGCCTGAAGTTAGAAGAAGTTGGTGAAAGCAAAAAAGATTTACTGGACTACTGTGGTGCTATGAAACTCCAACTTAACAATTTGCTGCATACCAAAAACCTACTGTTGCAGCATTTGAATGAAAAATAATTTACATTTGAATTGTATAGATCTGGTTAGTAGACAATATGTATATATAATGAAGAGAGCCAAAAACAACAGTTGGTCTGTAAAAATAGTTAATATTAGTGATGTTGTAAAATAATCATTTAAAACATCATTTAGTAGTTGTTATAATGAGAATACCATTTGAATGGAGTTCACAGCAAAAAGTTTGTCTTAATTTCAATATTCTTGAAAAATACTCTACATAGCCCCTATAAGAGTTAGACTTTTACCATGAGCATTATAGTGATTACTTTTACATGTTGAAGATCCTTTTCATTTCAAAACTTTAATTTTCTACACAATTTCTTCCAGAAAAAAAAAACTAGTGAACCGTGTGCATACCATCATTTTTTGCTGCTTCTTTATATGAAATAAAATGAATGACATCATATTGCTTAAACAAAAGAAACAGCCTTGGTCTGTAGATGTGCTATCTAAAGTTACATGCCCATTCAGAGTTAATTTTGATCAATTAAGTGATATAAAAACAGATATGGAGATGAGGTAAAATGTATACAAATCTCAAATGTTTAATTATATTGTTACAGATTAATGGTCATTAAAGCTCAGCACGAGTCACTAATTCAGCAAACCAACGCTGCACTTAAAGTAATCTCTTCACCACAAAACAAGTGCACACAACAAAAAGATATTTTGGAGTTTGCAGAAGATTTAAATATAGAGGAAAAGTACAATACATTAACACTTCCTGTTGTCAAAGGATCTGATTTGCCAGTTGACCCTAATGGAATCCAACGTAATGCTGTTTCACAATCTCAACATTTCTCCAACTCACAAAGTATTTTGTTTAAAAAGAAGGGCAATAAGTAAGGAATTTTAATAGCATATTGCATTAATCAGGATCAGTACATTTCTAGATTTGTGTGAATTGCTATTTCCAAAAGTGGAGCTTTCCAAAAGGAGCAATTCAAGGAATACTACATCCCGCAAATATTCAACCCCATCATTGGGAGCAAATAGAAGGGTTAAATTCAAAATTATCTTTGAAAATTCAAGCAAATGCAGAATTGACTTCCACTGATTGTAATGAATTTGACAACAACCAGAATAGTGAATCCAGTCAAATAACAAGTCACGAAATTGTGCATGGACATAAACAAATATCCAGCAAAAGTAGTAGCGGTCAAGAAATCTTCAATTTCACTACTAAAATGAAGTTTCCAATGTTTGAGGAACTAAAGCCTCCAAAATTCAAGAAGATTAGAAGAGGGAAAATAATCATTGACCTACAGAAGACTCACAAATGCAAAAGTTTAGTGAATGATTGGTTGGACCAGAAATATTTCTCGTTCTCTCGTTTTTTAATACCTAATCATATGACAATGTTTCTAAAACAATATGAAGGGGATATTGATGTTTACAGATTGGATTTTGAGGTTCAATCTTGATATTGACATGATATGTTTGAAAAAAAACTAATTAATATTTCAAAGTGCCATGCAAATGTTGAGAATGATTCTTCTCAAGAATCATGGATAAATCCAGATAATCTACATCTCAAAAGTAAAAGAAGGAAGGTTGTTTCCCAACAGCTAGTTATTCATAATATAGAAGAGCTAGGTATGTTTCCGTTTCCAACCAATGAAATTTATTGACATTTTATTAGTCTGTTTGATATCCAAGAAACTTATGAACAACAAATTAAAAGATGTAGTTAGAGAAATGAGAAAAGAAATTCCTCTCGCCATTTTATTCACTTCTTTAATAATGGCAGGTGATATTAGTGAGCAAATACCAGGATTATTTTAAACTTTGAATTGCCAAATATTAAACATTGATTAATTGTAACATTTTACTTTATATGGCAAATGAAATTGTAAAACCTGCTTTTTGTTAAGGGAATCAATTTAAGATATTTCACAATATTAAAATAAAATTAAACAACTCATATTTTCGGTTTGTTGTTATTTTGTCTTTTGGTAATACAATGAGCTCAACCAATTCCAACCACATTCAAACAGTGATACAAAATATAATGCGTAACTTTCAAGCTACTTCTGGTCATCCAACAATAAACTGTTCACCCCTAGATGTAAATTCAAAGCCACTGAATTTAACTCCTACTTCCTCAATCACCCCCAAGATATCTGCTACTTTTTTGCATTTCTACTCCGACACAAACCACCAACTGGCAAATTCTTGCACATCAAATGCTGAAAATGAATCTTTATTTTATCATCCAAATGCTAACTTTTCTGATGTCATTGAGAACAATGGTACAAATTCTGAAGAATTAGCAACAACCCAGCACAATATTCAGCTGAATGTTTCAACACACCTGGGTCAGAATCCTTTTAAGAGGCCATTAGTTACAAATCCCTATTTTCATCTAGTTAATGAAGTAACACAATCCCAGGAAACAGGAAGAATCAATTTAACCAAAGAATCAAAGTAAGTGGAGTCATTTGATTTTTTAGGAAATGTCAAGTGACATGTAACCAAAATAGGGTGGACAAAGATGTATCCCTAAAACAAAAATTTCAAAGTCATGAGACAGGCCTTGGCAAATCACTCGTAACAAATACACCACATAATAATAAACCAGAATTGGAAGAGCCCATAGAAAAGGCAATCATGCATCCCCTGGCAGAAGATTGTTCCAATCAATTAAACGTAGAATCCTTGCAGAATGAGAATTCTGCAAAATTGATGGTTGATGAAGAACAGATGCAAAGTGCAGTTGCAATGAGTGGATTGCAAAATATTATTGAAGAGATGCCACACATTGCTCAAGTTGTTTTCTGCGAAGATGGTGATTCTCTTTTGGCAAGACAAAGTGTCCAAGATAAGGAAATATTATCAAGTGAAGTCAAAATAATTAGCTTAGATAACAGTTACAGAACACCTAATTTAGTGCTTCAAAATCTTTCTATAGAATGTGATCAATATGCTCAGCAAAATCCAGAGCCAGAGTTGCAATCAATTGCAATCCAAGTGTCTCAAACAGAAAATAATCAACCAGATGGTCAGTCTCATGGTAATTTAAAATATTCAAAACTTGATAATAATGTGTACATTTTAAATTAGAGAGTACAGAAACTAGTTTACCTGAAGTCTTAGAATCAAGAGGCAATCATCCAATTGTTTTCGATCATACTAGTGTTTCACCAAATTGTGACACACAATGTGACATTCATGAGGAAAGAGTTGGAATTGTTATAGATACTGTTAACAAAAAAGAAAATCAAGTTAACTGTCTGTCAATTAGCCCTCTCAATGGTGATGGGACACATTTTAGTAAGTACTGCAAACATATCTATTGGAATTGATTACTGACCTGAACCTCAGCACAAACAGAGACCAACAATGATTGTTTTCATCTGAGTATTAATACTATGCATGATCGCATTCCAGCTAGTGTTCAAGAGGAGGTTACAATAGAGGATTGTTTGCAGCCAACAGTAGAAATTACTAGCTCAAGAGATTGCAGTCCACATGCGCTTTTTTCAATTGAAGGAGAAAGCTTTTGCTTTGAGAAAGTTGAATTTCCAGAGGAAAAAGCTCTCTGTCTAACTCCCCTCCAAGATGTCAACAACTCAACCCCTAATCTTGAAACAAAGGACAATGTTCTAGTAATCAATCATAATTTGGATAATGAAGGGGGAACGTCCCTTTTTGTTGACATCTTCAACCCAGCAGGTGATTACAGTATTACTCTTTCAAAATTCTTATGTTATGTAGCAATGACGCCACTAGAAGTTTTCATATTTGTCACAGAAGGAATACCTTTAAAATTTGAGCCTGTTTTGGATACTCCCCAAGTAAGATATTTGTTAATTTTATTGGCCCTGCAAAAAATGAACAATTACAGATAAAAAAAAGGAAAAGAACAAAGAACTTGCATTCAAAGTCAGCAAAATGATTTTGATTTGTTAACACTGAGTTTATGAGTTTACTATAAAAACTATTGATTTGCAGCATGCAATTCGGGTGTACAACAAAATGAAACTCAACTGTAGTGAGAGAAATAAAAGGGAAGATGTGTTGTTGTAAAAGTAAAATCGAAAGTAATAACTTTATTTAGGCGGAGACAAGAGTTCCACTAACTAAATTTCACTGTCATATCCCCAACATCAGCATTCACACTTGGGTTGCATTAAGTGTGTCATTACACAATAATGCAAGATACACTTTTTTTTAACTTTCTTAGACAAACTTTCACTCTTTGGACTTTGGAAGTTAGGGCCAATAATAAAATGATACATTTTTATTACTAAGGTTTAGAGTTAAACGTAAAAAAGACAATTACTCTTCATAATCAAGACTTGCTGTTAACTTGCTCTTTAGAGCAATTATGTACTGTTTGATGCTAGAATCATCAAGACTTGAGTTCTTCAGCATCAATAACCTCTCGACCAGTGCATTCTTTTCTTTAATTTCCTTTGCAGTATCACATTGTTTTTTCTTTTCTTGCTCTTCCAATTTTTCAGCTATGACTCTTGCCATATTGAGAATTGATAAGGGATATCCTGCACCCTCAGCAACTGCTAATCCATAAAAATGATCATTGCAAACCCCATCCTCTAGTTGGTACAAAAAGTTAAACTTTTTTTCTTTTTTGTCTACCTGCTCTACTATTAATTTTTTTTATTTTTTTTAGTGTTCAATTCACACTTACCGAAAAGTGTTGTGTTTTGACATTAGAATAAAGTTGAGAAAGGGTTGTAGCCAAATCCAAGTAGTGTGTGACATAAAACGTAAATGCCTTTAAGGCAATAAGATACTCACTAATAGCATAACAAATTGGTAAAGCATCCTTATTAGAAGTGCTACGACCAAGTTCATCTGGAATCATTAATCAAAAAAACTTTTAGAAATGTATATATAACTTTACCAATGACAATCAAACTCTTATGAGTAGCCGTTTTAATGATGAACCCAATATCTTTCATTTCCTTCATGAAGGTGCTAGAGTTTGATTCTATTGAGTCTTCTGTGCCAATTCCTGTATTTATAGAAAAGTGTTTGATTTTCAACTAAAACACTAATCTTACTTGTAAAAATACTTCTGAATACTCTAAAGGATGCATAACGAGCTGGAATGTGTGATCCTAATTAAGAACAAAATGTAAAATCTTGCTTAAAGGTTTTGTATAATTTACCAATGTGTGCCATTATGGTTAGTAAACATAATTGGCTTAGGTATGTGGATTTTCCACTCATATTGGGACCAGTTATTACTTGAAATGTCTGTCCTAACTCAGAGGCATACGTATCATTGGGTATTACATCCACACCAATACTTTCAAGGATTGGGTGACACTGAAGATTAAATTAACCAGCTTATAACTAACTCCATTTGCTTACACCATGTCTAATTGCAAGTGGGCCATCTTCTGTAAACTCTGGACATACTGAATGTCATTAGATAAAACCAAAAAGATATATTTGGATATTATAAAGTAAACTTACCACAGGTATCACTAAGGGTAACATAAGTTGCTAAACTACAATGATATCAGCAAAAGGGTCTTTTTCTTAATGATCATAATCAATTACCTGCAAATCATATCCAAATATGCAACCGATTCAGATATCTTGTAAATAGTTGATAGCCTGATCCTATTACTGGGTTAGATATATCCATTAAAGTTTTTACAAACTCTACCTTATGTAGCCCATTAATGTGCCCACCACTCTATCTGTCATCAAGTAAATGTCTTTAAGGGATTCTTTGATCCTAATATTGAGTGTTTCCAGTTGGTCTGTAGATATCATCCATTTTTTGCCTTGCATAGCTGCACTCCCAAATATAGTTGGAATATTCTTAACGGATACTGGAACTGTAAAGAAATAACCCCTTTTGGAGTTGTATTGTACTTTCAATGAGGGTAAATTGTGCAGTGCCCTGTAGTTGTTAGCCATTGCATAGACATCTTCAATTGCTTCCGTGTAGACTTGTCGTGCTGCATCCAGCAAGCCATTAAATCCTGGCTTCACAGCAAATGTGTGCTACATATTTTTTGTGAAATAAATATTGAGTTAACAGAAAACTTCTTTACCTGTATTGCTTGTTTTTGAACACCTTTCTCATGAGTAGCTGTGTTGTCAATTACTTCTGTAATTTTGTCGTACATTTCTTTAACGTCTGAATGACCTAGATTTTGCAAGATAGTGTCAAATAATTCATGTTTTGCTTCATGAATGCTATTTGCCAAGTCTGGAATAAGCTCCAAAGTGTATTTGAGAACAATAATACTTTGGATAACATTTTGGGCTGTTTTCTCTGAATTCTTCTTTGGAATGAAAACCAATTGAGAAACTATTGGAAATTAGAAAATATGAGAAAAATGATAATATCCCATACTCAAGTGATCCAAATCAATGAACTTTTCCAATGCTTTGGTTAATCCAAAAAACATATTTTCATTGCCCAAAACTTCTGCTATGCACTGTTGCCTAACTTTAATAGTAGTAATGTCTGTCAGTGGCTGGAGCAAGTTTGTCTTGAGTAGTCGAGCTATTTGGACACATGATTAATATTTCAAAATAAAAAATACACATACCTCCCTGTAGTGTTTTGGAGTGGTTTAATATTCCAAAGAGGGATTCATCTGCTTTGCCAGTTCGTTTGTTGAATATTACTTCCAAGTCTTTGATTGTGGAGGCATCGATAAACATTATTCCCTCACATCCCCGATGTATAATCTTGAAAAAAAAAATATCACAAATTATTCCTAAGGAAATAAAAATGCTACTTTGAGGGAATGAGCTGCAAATGATGTGTGCTGAACAAACTCAACATATTTAATCAATGCAGAAAATGATCCCAAAGCAAGATATTTTAAACCAAGGGTCGAGTCGGCAATATTATCTTTCAATGACAGTCTTTGCATCAATAATGATCCTAAATTATTAATTACGTGATGATTGCCTAGTAAGTAAGTAATGTTAAAATACCTGTTGTCTCTGAGAAGTACTTTCTTGCCACAAAGACTAACGAAATATTAGGAAATTGAGCCTTTATCGTATTATAAAGCTCTGAATTTTCAGCCATGTTGGGAAGAATAATCTATATGAAGTCATTTCAAATACTTGATTGTTATTGACATACCTCCACAGGTTGGTATATTACTAATGATGTCAATGTATTGATATAGGAATGACTGTCACAGTATTGGTTTAAGTGAACAACTGGATTCTTAAGATTAATTGCAGCTAACCCAACCTAATATACAAATGTAATCAACTAATTAATGATTATTTACTACCTCCTTAGCTCTGTTTTCATTTAAAGCAATAATATATATGGTTTCATTTGCTGTTGTTGCTGTTCTATTTGGAGGTGCACTTCGATTGGTTTCCAAATTTACATTTAGTTCAATATTAAACCTTGCATCAGACATTATACAATAAGTTATTTATTAATAAAAACAATATTCAAATTATATTATTTCAGAAGAATTTCCACTTTTTAACTCCTCCAGTAATAATTTTGATAATTCTTTTGATTCGATGAGAATTTCTTTCCACCTTAATTAGTACCAAATTAATACATAATTAGACATATATGTAATAAAATTACTTTACTGATATATCATTAATTGTCTCAGATGACAGTTTTGCCATGCATATCGGGCATTGGTTATTTATGAATCTGCTCTCTGCCAATTTTTTTTTTAGTTCTTGGCATTATGTAGTAACCTCATTTACCAATACACTTGAATAAGCATCCCAGGTGAAATTCATGGTGGCATTCTAACATAGAGACTGTCTCGTCCTCTTCAACAGATTAGAACTTGCAAAGTATTGAAGAAATACCAACCTAAAATTTCCAGCAAGCATATACCACACTCTGTCATATTTTTTATGGCTTTACTATTGTTATACACTTGAACAGATGCTTGATTGTCTTCTTGAGGAAGATCATGCAATGCCAGGCTAACTTGATGTTTAAAATTCTGCAATTTCTCTAATTGAGTTTTTAGTTGTTGGATAAGCAAGTCTTTCTGAAAAAGTTGTTGCTGAAGACGGAAGAATTTGTTGTCCATTTTTTTATTGTTATTGAATGTTTAAAAATATTTAAGAAAAATAAAGAAAACTACTGGCTGGATAATGCCTTTTGCAGTGAAGTGTACAAATCTTCAGTTTGTTCTTGAACAGCTTGAAGATTGTTCTTCAAAGTGTAATACTTACTAAATTTCAAGTTAACGAAAAATAATTGTTACTGAACATCTTACATAGATTCATCATTAAGTTCAGAAAGTAGATGTGATAATTGGACAGACTGAGATTGAAAATTGGAACCAAAAGTCTCTAAATAGCCATGGAAAATTCGCTCCAAATTAGTGGAGAGATCTTAAATAGCGAATTAATAGGAGTATGCCTATTATTTGCTTACCATCAATTAACTTTTGCCTTTTTTGAAGAGCTGCCTCAGCCCTTCCCTGTAATATTACCAAATTTTCTTCAAAATGCATGCTTGGCTGGTCAATCTCCATATTACGTGATTTGACAGACATTGTTTTGTTACCTCAAATGACAATTAAATTGGTTTGACAGACAAGAGTTTTATGACATAATATTATTATTATTTTATTTTATCAGTGATGGAACAATTATCCCAAAAATTTGCTTCTCTTTCGGCTCACCCTCCAAATGTTGATTTATTGGCAGAAATATTCAATGAA
>Ga0209960_1004292_pt1 | contig 11066 bp, 7 predicted proteins | sample ThiBiot_500_plan_2_FD_183947 | JGI IMG/M metagenome (GOLD analysis project Ga0209960, IMG submission 183947) | Wastewater bioreactor microbial communities from Cape Town, South Africa - Thiocy_expt_500_plan (SPAdes) | ecosystem: Engineered > Bioreactor > Thiocyanate-remediating >... | reverse complement strand
CATTTCCATTTCTTAAAATAAAATCATCATTTTTATTTCCATTCCAATTTCCTAATAATCCTCTTGTTTTGGATTTCAATGAATTTGGAAGTATCACAATTAAATTTAACATTGAAAATCTTGAAATGATAATTAATGAAACTCCAGAAGTTGATAAAAGAAGTTGGTATTTTGAATTTTCAATTCTTGATATTAATATTCCATCTTGTGAAATAAATGAATTTCCAATTGAAATCATTTGTGGTGTTTGTGAATCTCTCAAAAATATATTCACATTTCCAAATTGATTCAAATAAATTGAAACTCTTGAATTTCCATCTTTAATTGATATTGCTGATAATATTGTAACTAATTTTGTTGGTAATTGTGAAAATCTTGCTTGAATTGTTAATCCATTTGATTCAAGAATATTTTCATCAAGATTATTGATTTGTTCCAAAAGAATGAATTCTCCTTTTCCATTAAATCTCCAAACTTGTTCATCAAATGTCAAAAAATGTGGATCTCCATAACATATTCCCACTTTTGATGTTAAAGTTAAAGAGGGTAAAGTTGATTTCTTGAAGTTACTGTTATTATTATTTACTTTTCTCTTTACTTGAAACAAATCACAAAATGATCTGGGATTACTTGATTTAACACAACAAATGACTCTTGGTAAAATATCTCCAATAAAATTCTTGATTGATGGAAAACTTCTATCATTTCTCAATCCTGAATTTTCAACATATTTGCTGATCAAAAAATCATTGTATCCAATATTCAAATAACAACATTTAACTTCAACATTTAATTGAGCAACTGGTACGAAAAATGCACATTCTTGAGTTAATGTATGTAAAAAACAACTAAATGGTGTATTTCTATTACAATTTGGATCTGTACTAAATTGTGGATTCACTGTTGGTGGTAAACTTGGACAACTTATTGCTGGTTCAACTAATATTGAATCTGTTGATACAAAATTTTGACAAGTTGAATCATAATCAAATCCATTTTGAATTGGTAAAATAAATCTATTAATTGATTTAAGAGGTGTATCAATTGATAAAATATGAAGTGATGAACTCCATACAAAATTATCCACATCCAATATGATATTCATATTTCCATTATTTAATCCAAAAGCCACATTTTCATTAACAACAATTAATTCTGGTTGAATGTTGAAATCTTCAAGATTCAAATAATTCCAATTCCATTTATATAATTTAATTGTTACTGAACTTTCAGATCCAAATTGCGTTGAATTCCATGAAATTGATTTTGATTTTCCAATTGTGAAAATATAATCATCCAAACTTTCAACACTATTTGGAATAAGTTGATTTGATTTTGAATAGTAAAATGATCCAATTGAAAAGAAATTTCCATTTTGATAATCAACAATTGAAATCTTTAAATCCACATAAATATCTGAAGTATGATATGGTGCTGTTTTACAATAGTATTTTCCATTATCTGAATTAAAAATTGATGGGACTTGAATTTCTCCAAATAAACATTTTAAATTTTCTTGAGAAACTGGAGTTCCAGAAGGAATGATAATTTCAATTGGAGATCCACCAAGAATTGAGTCTGTTTTTGGTGAAAAATCAAATACTTCAATATCACAAATAGTTCCATCCCAACCAGAGTCACATTTACATTCAAGATTATTAAATGAATTAGCAAAACAATATCCATTAACACATCCACAATTTAATAATTGAGAACAATCATTTCCTTCATATCTTTCATCACAATTACAATAAGATGTTGGAAATGAAACTAAACTTGATTCTGTAAATAAACAATTTCCATGTCCTGAACAATCATTCAATGTTGAACAATTTGGTGCTTCACAATTTCCATTTGAATTTCTTGCTTCTCCTTCTGCACATTTATTTTTACATTCTCCTGTTTTTAAGCTTCCTATTTTTATTTTTATTTTATTTCTTGGCTCAGAAAGAAAAAAAAAGAAAGAAAAAGTCAAAGAAAAAAAAAAGAATCGAACCATCAGAATTGGACGAAGTAACGAGCTCAAAATTAGGGGGACATGAAGTACATTGATTTTGATTTGAACCAAAACAATTTAAACAACTTGAATCGCAAGCAAAACAGGTTGAACATTTTGGAAGTGGATTTTGACAAACTGATGAGTTTTGATTTGAAGAAGATAAACTTAGGAATGAATTATCAAAAGGACAATAACATCCTCCTGAATAAGAACCAAGAACCATTCCTCCCATTAAATAACATTGCTTACATTTATCAATACTCAAATTTCCACATTCCAAATTACATCTACAACTCACATCCCCAAGAATCGCTTATTTATTTTTATTTTTATTTTGAAAGCAAACGAAAAGAAAAATACGTTGGCAATTGTTCCCCCAGAAACCAGAATCACAAGCATTACATTTATTGACGTTTGTTGATGTGCTTGTGGATGAATCAACCCATCCTGTGTTACAATTACATTTTCCTGTTCCTGTAATCCCTGTGCTACATGTTCCACGACCACAATCCGGGCATGCTATTTTTTTTTTTTTGTAAAAAAAAAAAATCAAAAAAAAATCAAAAAAATAAATAAAAAGAAAGAAAATGAGCTCACATTGGCATGTTGAACCAAAATAACCCAAAAGACATTGCCCACAATTTGAACCAGTGAAACCAGTTGGGCATTCACATTGTCCTGTATAACAATTACATTTTCCTGTTCCACAACCTCCAGTTGGACATGAAATACCTAATTATTTTAAGTTTATTTTGATTTTAATATCGGTGTGTTTTGAAAAATGGGAAAATATCTTACAAGAACAAGGAGCAGCAGAGATTTTGACAGAAGCTAATCTTGTCGTTGAATCTGCAACTCCTGGCTAATTTGGTTTTATATTTTTAGTAGTAAGGTTATAATAAGAAAAAAAAAGAAAGAAAAGAGAAAGAAAAGAAAGAAAAACTTCTTGAAGGGCAATTTTTCCATCACTTCCTGTTGTTACTCTTTGAGTTTTTTCAACATATTGATTAACACCAAGGGCAAGATTGCTATTTTTAAAATAAAGAAAAAGAAAAGGAATTAGATCGAAAATAAAAAAATGAGAATATTTAGAGGAAGAAAAATACCTTGCAAGGGGATAAGCGCCCGAACCACTAGTAACATTTAAATTGTAAATTGAATTCTCTTGTGAACCCATTGTAACACTGACATCATAATTCCAATTTGGCTGTAAATAAACTGTCCATTTAGCATTCTTTTTCATTTGAATGATTGAACTATTTGGTTGTCCATCTGTAGAACTAATTTTAAAATTTAAATTATTTTTTATTTTTTTATTTTTTTATTTTTTATTCATTTTTTGACTTTATTATTTTTATTCGGGAAAAACTTGAAGGTAAATAATAAATAATCAGAAAATTTTTACTATTGAACAGCTTGTGAGGTATGATCAGTGTCCCAACCAAAAGCACCAAAAGAAGTACTACTAATGACTGCACCTGTTGCAATAACATATCCATTTATTGCTGGTGTTGTAGATAATCCAAAGTTATATAAGTAGGTTCCAGTATTTGGTCCTATATTTTAGTTAATAAATATTTACTATCTATAAAAAACAGAAAAAGAAAAAGAAGAAAAAGAAAAAGAAAAAAACCTGTGGTAGGAAGAGAATGTCCAGCATTACAATTACATGTTCCACAATCGAAATTTGTGTTTGAACCATAACAAGTTCCAATATCAGGGCCTATACATTCAGTGTTTTTTTTTTAAAAAAAAGGAAAAAAAAAAAAAATACATGAACAATTTGAATTTCCATTACAAATACCCTTACAATCAAGAACAGCTGTTCCATAAGGTACTCCGAAACAATCAACTGTACAAAGTGTTCCATTACAAACTCCACAAGGATTTAAAGTCTTTTGGACATTAAATCCAAAACATTCTCCACAATCGTCTTTATCTTGATTACATAAAAAATTTGGAGGATCACAACACATTCCACATTCATCTTTTTGACCATACATTGAGCTAATTGGACAAAGTCCACAATCATCTGGGTATTGTGTGGTTCCTGAACAGAAAAGAGATGGACAACTTGCCCCATCATTACATGTTGTTAAAGCTTGATTTGGTGAAGGACAAGGAACAGGATCAGTAAAACATGGGCATTCAACATCTTGAGTATCAGTATTATTTTTTGATTGATTCCAATTTGGATCATTTTCACCTCCATCATGACATTCTCCACAATCATCCATATTCATATTTCTCTTTTCAATTTCATTTGCAAACCAACAATCACCGCAACTATCTATAAATGCACGTTTACATGCTTGAGACATTGAGCAATCCAAAGTATCAGCAAGGTGATAATTTCCTTTACAATCTGAGGTACATTCAGTTGCTGAATTATAACCTGCAACATTGGTACACTTTCCACAAGCATCTTTTAGCTGATTCATATTTGCAATCAAATTACAAACACCACAATCATCGACTTTGTAAAGAATTGTATCCATTGCATTTCTATAATAATTACCAGCGCAATCTTGAAGACATTCAGCTGGAGGTGTTTCACCAGGGTTCAAGCATTGATTACAATTATCATTTGTTGCATTTCCTCCCCAAACAAGTTTGCAATCTTGAACACAATTTGGGGCACGAGCAATTAATTTAGGAACACAATTACCACATTCATCAACATGATTTGGAGGAGTTTCAGTATTCATATACCAAATATTTTTACAATCTTGAATACACTTGGGGTCTCTGCCAACAGTTTTTAAAACACAATTTCCACATTCATCAATTTGTTTGATTAAAGGATTTCTTGATTCTCCATCACAATCTATTGTACAACCTAAGTTCAAACAAAGAAATTGACCACATGGGTCTTGTCCTTTTACTCCACCACAAACACCACATTCGTTTTTGAGAGCATTTCCTCCATTACAAACATCACAATCATCTTTTTGAGCATTTGGATCTGTTCCATAAGCGACACAAGTATTACAATTGTCATAAAACAAAACTTGATTTGAGTTTGTTCTCCATGTATTGGTGCAATCTTTAACACAAAAAGGAGTAGCATCAGGGAGAGGAACACAAACACCACAATAATTTTTGGGAATTGGTGAAGCTGGAGTTCTTGAACCTGGTACACATTGAGCACCAGTACGAGGTGGGTTTGTTGAGAAGAAATGAGTTAAACCAGTTGGAACTCCATTGTCTTGGTTATAATTAGCAACATCAAAAGTGCATGTGAATCTGTTTTCAAATCTTCCATTATTGTTATAATGATTGCAAATATCTGCTTTTGTTTTCAATGATCCTGATGCACTGTTAAAATCATTCCAAATATCAGTATTTTGAACAATATAACCAGCTGCAAATGCATCAGTACATCCATTGAAAATATAAAGAACACTAGGTTTGGCTGTTAAATAATATTGGTTATTACAGTTATCTTTGACACAGAAGGGTGATAGAACTCCATTTAAGATACAAACTCCACAATAATCATAATTATAATTTCCTTCACTTCTTCCTGGACAATATCCCATACAATCTTTGGATGAATCTAAACAACATCTTCCTTCAGGATCTAAAGTTGCCCCAGAGTTTCTAATTCCATCACAACCACAAACACTAATTGATTGACAATATTGGCCATTACAATTATAATCATAACAGGCATCACATTTTGAAATATCAACTGTCATTTGAAGAAAAAAATTTTTAATGAGATTGAGGTTACTCGAGATAAATTGGTTCACATCAAAAGCACGAGCTAGTTTGCCATTTCTAAGCAAAATGGCTTGCAAAGATTGTCCATAACCAGCAGTTTCCAAATTTGCCAAAGTTTGAGGACCATTGAAGTTTGAATAATCAGAATTTTGAGATTGAAGATTAGGATTTCCATATTGATTGAATGTAAGTGTTGTATAAACGTCAGTATTGTAAGCAGGAATGACTAAATAAAGCAAGATATCCTTCGCAATAATGTCATTGGCAACGGCGTTGATTTCATTTTGATATTGTTGCCATTGAGAAGTCAAATCGGTGTAAAGCTTTTCAGTATAAACAGTGCCACTTTGGAATCGATTTGCAGCAAGAACAGCAGGATCAGAATCCTCATCTTTGAAAAAAAAAAAAAAGAAAGAAACGAAAAAAGAAGAGTGTTAATAATTATTTTTTTTTTTCAAAAAAAGGAGGAAAAATGATTGAAAAAAGTTACCAGTTAAAAGAATCAAAACTAATTTTGAATTTGATCTGTAAGCAATATTTAGGTTTCCTGTTGATGCAGTGTTTAAACTCATTCTTATTGTTTCAAAACCTGCTTCATTCCATCCACCAGTACTAAGGCTTGACATTGCGGTTTTAAAGGTTGAAAAGGAAGCCTATTGAATATTATGTTTCAGAAAATATTCTTGGCTGATATTCAAAAAAAAAATTTTTTTTAAAAAAAGCAAATTACAGTTAATGGTAGAGCGAGTTTTGCTTGTTGAGGTCCATTTCCAGCAAAGGTGACAATGGCATATGAAGGATTCATTAAAGCACTTTGAAGATTTTGAGCAAAGGAAGCCAAGACTAGAGTGCATGAGATGTTATTAAACATATAAGCGATATTTTGTTGGGAAAAAATTTACCTCCAGTAACAGCCTGAATATTGTCAGCCATGGAACTAGAAAGATCAATCAGAAATACAACATCAACCAAAGTTGTTGTATTCCCCAAAGGGCAATCGCCTATTTGATTATTCTCAATTCAATTAATGGATAAAAAAAAGAAGAGGGGAAAAGATACCAATGCAATTAATGCCATCCCCAAAATATCCACTATTACATTCACATATTCTACTACCAATTGAATTTGTACATTGTGCATTTGATGAACATCCTCCATTATTTGTTGAACATTCATTTATATCTATTTTTAAAAAAATCAGAAAAAGAATGAAATGAAAGAAAAAAAATTAAAACTCTTCAAAGAAATAGTTACCATCACAATTAACACCATCACCATTATATCCAGAATTACATTTACAAGTAAAACTTCCTGGAGTATTTGTACATTTTGCTTGAGCATGACAATTATTTCCACTTCCTTGTCCTTGGCATTCATCCAAATCTGGTTTTTGTAAAAAAAAAAAAATTATTTTTGTTTCGTTTTATTTTAGTTTGTTATTTTGGGGAGAAAAAATAATAGAGATGAGGAAACTTAATGAACTTCATTGAAAAAAAAAAAAAAAACGGAAAGGGTACCAAAACAAAAAGTTCCATTTCCAGAATAACCAGTTTTACAATCGCAACTAAAACCTCCTGGAATATTTGTACACAATGCATTTGATGAACAGTTGTTTCCATTTCCTTGTCCTTGACATTCATCCAAATCTATTCAAAATTCATTTGTAAATCAATGGTTTAAATTTCAAACAAAAAATAAAAAAGAATTGAAAAGAAAAGAGAAGAGAAGAGAAGTATACCAGAGTAGTAATAGGATCCGCTCACCCAAAAAATAAGGCGACCCACCGATTTTCAAGCCCCCCATCATATATATTGCCTTTCACAGACTTCTTATACTTTTTCTTACCTTCTACGCTCAAACAAAAAAAATACCTATACTTCTAATAATGATCACCTCGCTTTCTGTTGCAATCAACACATAATAATCGACAATTTCCAAATACATGTCCCAAAGAATTGTCAATTCTATCGACTGTTATGTTGCTAGTTACTAAACCATCTTTTACATTCGTTTCAAATACCACCGAGCATTCGATACATTTTCGATTTATATTGATCATATTAATCAACCACTGAACATCAATGAAATTCTCTATACTTCTACCCTTCATTATATCTTGTCTCTTATATCCATTGATTTTTCCCGACCAATATAATTTCATTCGACTTTTCCTTAATGCATTTACTTCACTTATACTATGTTGATAAATCGTTACATTTCTAAAATCAACACATCTTGTTAAGGCTGTCCAAATAAAGAATTTGTCTACATGTGGGATATTTATGTCGAAAATTGTTATATCACCAGTTATTGATAACCCTTGAACGCTATGGCATGTATTTGCATATGGTAGCGAGAATTTATCAATGTGACATATATCTAATGTTATATTTTCTTCCGAATTCTCATCCCTAACAGTAAATAATTTTTCATCTATCGACACTAATTTATAAACAAAATTCACAAATAATCTAATGCCTTTATTTTTATGTTTATAATGTTTTTTACATACTAATTCTAACCCAGGCCAATAATCATCAGTTTTTCGATTTTCTACTTTAACTTTCTCGTGGATAATATTGTTGACTTCCTCTGTTCTAAAATTAAAATAGCAGATATTCATCTTTGTCTTTGTTTCACTTATATCATCCGTTATTTTAAATCCATGCTTTTTCAACACCATCATTATGTCATCTTCTGAAAATATATCTTTCTTCAAAGAAGCTAACAAATCTCTCTGACCTTTTTCCAACAATCTTTTATTCTCTTTCAATATAATTTGATTTCCAAATACGAAATTTATACAACTTTCTAAATAACTTCTCCTTTCCTTATCACCGATGTTATTTGGCCAGAAATCGAATGGTTGTAATTGATCCAAATCACCAGTTGCTAGAAATTTAATATCAACATGCTTTTTCATATAAACATCGATCTTCTTCAATAAGTGAGGTGAATACAACATGACTTCATCAAAACATATAACTTGATATCCACTTACATCAAACATTATCGTTTTCTTATACTCAACTCCCATAGCCATTCCTCCAAAGTATCCTAACAGTTTATATAATGTTATAGCATCAAATCCATTTTTTCTCAATTCTTGTGCTAGCCTATTATACGGTGTTACAAACAATATCTTGTTATTCTCATTCCCATAATTTCTAACTGCAGTTGTTTTACCAACTCCTGGATATAAACCTTTAATTAGAACTTTATCTTCTCTTCTAAAGATATCATTCAACTCTTCTGTATCCATCTCATCTTTCACTTCTATATAATTAACTTTTTCCGATTTTTCAGTGTATTTATTTTCTTTTCTAGCAAATTCCTTACAAGGTAAAACTTTATCACATTCAAGTTTAATTCCCCCAATTTCATTATCAAATTCAAATAAATCCTGAATTTCCGAACTTTTCTCTGAAACCATAATGCAATCTGTTTTAATTCCTCTAACAGTTAATCCTTTCGCAACAACCGAATTATATAAAGAACTTACTCTGATTGACATCTTATCATAAATTAATTCCTTGATACTTCTAAAACCTTCAATTAATCTTTTTTGCTTTTTGCACACTAACAAATAAAATACACTATTATCATCTCGAAGTAAAGATATAATTCTTCCACCATACTTGATTTGAAAATAATGTGCTTCGTTTTCATTATTAAATATCTTGCATATATTTACTTTATTGTACCTTTTTTCCATTAACCCGGTAGATACATTAACAATCTGTTTCTTATGTTTGATTTCAATACTTTCATCCGAATATAACGAATCAATAATTTCTTTGTAATTAACTTCAACAATATTCGACGGCTTTTTAACAAGAATTATATTGAAATCTATTCCTAACTCTCGTGCTTTTTTCACAACAATCCCATAACATCTAGTATAAGTACTTCCGAATAATATAACACTCACCATACTTTTATCAACGCATTTAACAAAATACATGTTTAAATCTTCTATGTCCTCATCCAAATATTTTACGTAATTGTCAAAGTAATCAAATACTGGAACGTAACAAATGTCATACAACATACTAGTGTAAGCCTTGTTAATATCAATACAATTGAATAATCTAAATTCATCTTCACCTATCCTTCCAAAACTTGGTCTACTCGAATACTCTTCTTCAAAATCTAATACATCAGAATTGTAATTACTCATAACATTTTTGACCAGCACCTGATTCAAGAATTTTTGATTTGCTTTATGAAAATTCTCATAAATTTCAACATCCTCTAATATTAATGAAATGTTATCAACACTCCTGCTGTCACTGCTTTCGATAATTGCTTCAATTCCATTGATTTTAAATGCCAGTTGTTTAATTCTTCCACAGTTAAATGATATCTTTGGAGTGTAATTAACTTCAAGCATATTAACCAATAAAGTATTCATATCTTCCAATGTAATGAATTTGACTATCGAAGGAATAACTTCTGAATTTTTAACTATTTCAACCAATTTTACAGCGATTTCATCTAATGAACTAATGAATATTGCTTTTAACTCATTATCAGTTTCTACAGTCTCTGTAAATCTATATCGCTCGCTAATTTCAATTTCATTCATTTCGCTAAAATCTTCTAAATTTCCATATTTCAATCGAAGATCTCTGATTTTATAACATGCATCTTTATCTAACTTATAACAATGACCATCATGTACTAAAATCCTAAATACTTTATTGGCAATCCTTGAATTAATCTTATCTGGCATATAGCTAAATAACATTTGTCCAAATACATTAATAACTTCCAAACCAATTGAGAACTTTGAAAAGAATTTAATGCTTCTTCTGATTGATAACCCTATATTACAAGGTTTGTCTTCTAATTCAAGAATCTCCATCAAGTATTTATAGGTTAATTCCTTGTACATTCTTCGCCCATCTTTTTTTCTTTTCTCAAACTCGCAATGATAAGTATCGATTATCAAATTAATAAAACATGAATTCATTTTATAATTGCTGCCAGTGTATAAATCCATCTTTATGTTGAATAATTTTTCGAATGAACATGCGGCCATGTACATATCATAGGAAATAAATCTATCATAAATCAAACTAACATTGTTGTGTAGATTTTCGTCAATATATCCCCAAACTCTACCATCATCCAAATATCTATCATAAGACGGATCAAACAAATGTGAGTCATCAAATTGTCCGCTTGAGCCAACATCTGGATTTTCATCGAAATGGATGTTTTTGCTTTGCATAGGATTAAATTTTTTTGAGGATTTTTTTTCAGTTTTAAATTTTTTCCATTATAAAAAGTAAAAGTATGAATTGAATGAGTATGTTTATGTTGTAGATGGATATCA
>Ga0209960_1004291_pt1 | contig 11066 bp, 8 predicted proteins | sample ThiBiot_500_plan_2_FD_183947 | JGI IMG/M metagenome (GOLD analysis project Ga0209960, IMG submission 183947) | Wastewater bioreactor microbial communities from Cape Town, South Africa - Thiocy_expt_500_plan (SPAdes) | ecosystem: Engineered > Bioreactor > Thiocyanate-remediating >... | reverse complement strand
AAAAAAAAAAAAAAAAAAAAAAAAAAAAAAAAAAATTGTTTGTTTGACGGTTATTTTTCTTCAAAGATCTCAGTTGAGAGATGTCTTCAAAAAGAGGACAAGAGGTTTCTATTAATAATAATTTCACCATTTACTTCCTAAACATATTTACAAATTGAACTTATTAAAATCTAATCAATTAATAGATATCTTTAGATTTACAAGTTAAAAGGCAGAAAGTTGACCAGCCAGAAAAATGTATAGAAGGGAAATTATTGTTAATGGAGAGTGAAGAGACATTTCGAGAGGTTACTGTAGATAAACTTATGGAGGATATTATTGAAGCACCAAGTTTGAAAGAAGAAAATTTAACAAATTCAAATGCTTTTATGCAAGAGTTTTTGGAAACGTTGAGCTCTGTATCTTGAACAGACTTACTCTCAATTCATTGTACTCTACTTGTTTTATTACTATTTTGTTTTTTTTAAAAAAAAGCAAACAAAAACCAATTTTGAAATTCAAATAAATTGTAAATTCTTGAGGAGTTTAATGTGATAGTCTTTTTTAAGTTTGAATCAATGAAATACAAACAAAGGATTTAATTATGAAAGAGATTTCTTGAGACATCAATGATATGGATTAAATGTTAATAGAAACTGAATGGACTTCATACACAAATTAAATTTGAAAACATCAATTATTAATTTATGGATAAAATTGTTTGGATAATCTTATTTTTTTTTGCAACCTCCTTATTGATTGTATTTTTCAAGAAAAAAAAAACAACTTGAAATAACATCCTTCATAATTTATTAACACATTGAAAAGAAATCAAATCCAATCTTTTTCCTTTCTTTTTTTGAGAATCCTTTTAAAATCTCTTGGGGTTCTTGATGGAGAGTGGCTAAGATTTTTTTTTGATGAAATATTGAAATAAAGTAATGAAGAAAAAAGAAAAAAACTCACCTCATTTATTCGTTTTTGGAGATCTAATTCCTCTTTTAACTTTAATAATTCTGTTTCAACTTCCCATATTTTAGTTTTTAATTCAAGTGTTGAAGTAAGAGTTGATTTCTTTTTTTTAAAAAAAAATTTGTTAGTTTTTCTTTAAGATTTTCAGGTCAAAAAAATTGAAATGTCAATAAATTACATGTAATTCTTCAAATTGGTTACTTAATTCATTTAATTCTGTATTTGATGCGGTTGATTTCTTTATTAGTTCTATTTCATTTTTATTTTCTCTTGAAAGTTGAATATTTTCTTGGATCTAATTTAATTAAATCAAATTAATTATAAATTTTGATATTGAAATTCAAATAAAAATAAAATAAAGAGGAGGAAATCAAAATTAAAATCAAAATCAAAAAGAAAAAGTAAATCAAACATCTTCTGCGGTTTGTTTCAAATCATCTACTTTAGTTTGTAATTGTGCCGAAGCGAACTTCACATCCCCCATTAAAAAATAATAACCAACCAATCCAACACTACTTGCGCCAAATAGAAATCCTAACAATCTATTTAAAAAAAATATAAACCAATTCAAAAAAAAATAAAACAAAACAGAGTGTTAATAATGAATGAATGAATGAAATAAGAAGAAGAATGCTTTCAAACCCTGTGCGGAATCCACTTTTACGAGCCAAAGAAAGCGGATTGGCCATTTTTTTTTTTTTTTTTTTAATTTATTTTTTTTTTTTTTTTTTTTTTTTTTTGATTTTCAATTGCTTCATTGATAGATTCTTTATTTTATTGAAGTTATCTATGTATAATTGGACTGATTCATTGGATGGATAGTGAGTAAAGGTTCTTTTTTTCTAATGAATTCAATGATCCATTGATATTTTTTTTTTTGCTTTTTCATAATTTCAAAAAATTGTGTCAAATGAGGGTGAAAACAACAATCATCAATTGAAAAAAATAAAATTTTTGGACTCAAGATACTTCATTTCGATACTTTTAGAAGCTTTTTTGTATAGAATTAACGACCAATTCACTAACTCAACTCACAAAAAAAAAAAAAATCAATTAGAAAGAAATGGAAAAAAGGAAGAAAGAAAAACAGCTTTGGGAGGCCTGTCGAGATGGGAAAGTTGAAGAAGTTAGAAAATTACTTCAAAACAATCGAATCAATATTAATTGGCAAGATGATGAACATTCAAGAACAGCTTTATCAACTGCTTGTAATGAAGGACATATTGAAATTGTGAAATTATTATTAAATGATAATAGAATTGATATCAATAAAGCAGAAAATGGGGGTGAAACACCTTTTAATGTTGCTTGTGAAAAAGGATCCACTGAAATTGTGGAGTTATTATTAAATGATAAAAGAGTTGATATCAATAAAGTAAGTAAATTTCAGGCAACACCTTTTTGGAATGCTTGTTATGAAGGACATATTGAAATTGTGAAATTGTTATTAGATGATGATAGAATTGATATCAATAAACCAAATAAGAATAACTTGACACCTTTTTCTAATGTTTGTGGAAATGGACATCCTGAAATTGTGAAATTATTATTAAGTGATAAAAGAATAATTGACATCAATACGGCAGATAATCAATGGGGTAAGACATCTTTTTATGAAGCTTGTAAAAATAGACACATTGAAATTGTGAAATTATTATTAAATGATGAAAGAGTTGATATTAATAAAGCAAATAAGAATGGTGAAACACCTTTTTATGATGCTTGTAATAATGGATCTGTTGAGGTTGTAGAGCAGATATTAGCAAGCGGAAGAAAAGTGGCTCTAAATGCAAAAAATAAGAAAAAGAAAACACCAATTGATATTGCAAGAGAAAGAGGAAATAAAAAAGAATCTTGGGAAAGTGAAGAAGAATTTGAAAATAGGAAAAGAAATTGTTTACAGATTATTGAATTAATAAAATCATTTGAAAGAAATCCAAATGAAACCAGAACAAAATTGAGAATGCAACTTGGATTTATTGGTAAATTTTTTGTTATCTTTTTTAAAACTTAAAAGATTTTCTTTCAAATGTAAAACATTATTTTCTAGATTATCAAGCTGCTTCGATATATGCAATTGTGTTTCTCCTTTCTAAGCAATTTTTAGATTTTAGGCACAGTGAATTCAAGTCATTCCAAAAGAATCCAAATGAAACAAGAGTGCGATTGAAAAAAGAACTTAGATTGGATGGTAATAAATTAAATTAAAAGGAAAAAAAAAAAAAAAATGACTCTAAGCTTTTGCACTGTTAAGAATGAACCACTTACATCAAATCTTTGCCAAACTTTTTTTTTTTTTGAACACCAAAGCCTTGAAGTAGATATTCAGAAGATGTCTTTGGACATCTGATTCAGAACATTGAATTTAAATTAGAAAATATTATCTTTTTATGTACTTTAAATAAATCTAAATCTAAATCTGATAATACTATTCTATTAATTAAGTTCTACAAATTGACAATAAAATTTTCCTTTTTACAATAATTATAATTCAACAACTAAAATCGAACTAACTACCTCCTTGATTTTCTTGAGAATTTTGCAGCAAATCCACCATGTCTTCTCATCCAAATTTTAATAATATCTGTTGATGAAAAAGTTGCTTCTTTCCTTTGAACCGAATCAGTCTTTAAAGGATCATCAAATAATAAAACACCATGAGATTTACTCTTAAGAAAGTTTGAACAATCTAAAAAGAAAGATCTAGGAGTTCCACCATTAAAGATTCCAATAAACCATACTTTCCCTTTCCTTCTAGCAAATGCAACGACTTCTCCAATTGAACTTTGTTCTAAAACTCTAGTTTCATCCCATTCTGTTTCTAACTCTTGAATAAAATCTAAAAAAGGGGAGTTTAAATAATAAGTTGGATTGTCAGCAAAATGAATGATTGGAGAAGTAAATATGATTGCTTGAGCAAGTTCATGAGTCCAAGAAATTCCTCTTAACTCTGTTGGATTTAAAACTGTTGGTGTATAATCTCCATATCCAGCTAAATATCTAGTGAAAGGTAAAATACAATCATGTTCAGGTGGTAATGTTCTATTGAATCTTGTGATATGATATTCATGACCTCGAACACCTTCACGAGTCATTTCATTTGGCCAAATCCTCCTTCTTCCAGTTGGTTTATTTGCACCATGAAAGTTGATCATTAATCGAAGTTTTGCAGCATCATAAAGAGTTTCGTCATACCATTTTATAATAGGAACTGATTCATAATTCATAAAGTCAATTTTGATTCCTACAATCCCAGCACTTGATGCTTTTTTGAAAAACTCTCTTCTTTGATCTAAATCAACAACATCTTTATAATGACACCATATCCAAATCTTAACACCATTATCTTTTGCATATTGAACAACACGACGAAGATATGTCCAAGGATCATCCAATCCTTGTCCCCATTTATTCCATCCATCATCAATGAGATAATAGTCAAACTTTAAGAGTTTTGTTTGATCAATCCAACGTTTTTGATCTTCTAATATAGGATCACCAACTGACCACCAATGCCAAACAGATTTCCCTCCTTTCATCCAATTTGGATCAAACTCAATCTTCATATTGGAATCAATGATTTCATCTGGGTCACAAAGTCCTTCAATAATATCAGAATTAACTAAATCATTAAGATTTGTTGAAATAAGGGCTACTCTCCAAGGTGTAATTAAATCAGAAAGTTTTGTTTTCCAACCACCTGCATTACTTTGAAAAATGGTTCGAAATTGTCCTAAACTTGAGTAAAGTAATGACATTCCACTATAATTTGCGAGATTTGCTTCAGTGAGGGAAATATAAATAGGACTTCCATTTGAAAGGACTGATAAAAGTGTTGTTGGAGGTCCAATACGAGTTCCTACTATTAAATCTGAAAGAGATTCACTTTGATAAATTCCTTCATATGATTTAGAATTTTCTTGATACCAAAGAGTTGCTTTTTGAGTGAATTTCCATGAAGATCTTTCTCCCCATATTGTAATCTCATTTTCATTATCATTTTGATTCCTATTTTCTTCATAATCAGGATGATAACGAAATGCATAACCATCATCGAATAATCTAACTTGAAGGATATAGTTATAACTAATTACAGCCTCTAAAACTTCCACTTTCTCTTCTAGAGGTATTTCAATATCTACAAAACTAATTAATCCTTTTTTATGAACTCCATTTCGACTCTCAAATGTTTTTCGAATTGGTCTCTTTGAAATGAACTGAGATAAATCTAAATCTTTTTGAAATTGAGTCTCAACATTCTTTCTAAGTAATGATTTTATTTGATCAGGGACTTTCTCTTTTGATTCATTCTCAAAGTTTTTGTAAAGCTTTTTAGTTAGAACTGTTGTTGAGAGAAGCATTCCTACTTTTGAAGTTACAAGGGGTATGTTATCATCTTGATTATCTCCATTATGAAATAGTTCGAGTTGAACATTTTTACAATCACAATTACAAATTAAGAGTGAAAAGGTAAAAGTTGGACTATTAACATTTAAACATTCTCCAGGACATTCATCAATTGAATCAGCACAACTTTGAACTTCAATCCATATTTCTTTCTCTGGGAAGGGATCTTCAAGTTCATCATATATTTCTTCTTCTTCTTCATTTTCTTCTCCTTCTTCTTCCTCAGTTTCTTCTTCATTACTTTGATCAACTTCATCACCTTTTGAAAATCTATTTATACGTTGATATTCATAATGATATTCATTTATATCATCGACTGGTAGTCTAAATGAATTCCACATTATTAAAGCAATTATTAACATTAACATGACCAAAATAATTCTATTTTCACTCCTCCTCCTCATTTTTCAATAAGAAAATATACAAAATTGATTAGAGATTGATAATTTGAAGACTTCTATGAATGAGATCTAATAATTTTGTGTTACCAAAAGGTAAGTTATGTTGTTAGAGAATTTGAAAAAAAAAAAAAAAAAATATTCAAATCATACATAAAACGAAAGAGAGAAAGGATAATTAACAATCGCAATTTAAAATTGCTCTATCTAAATTCTATTGCATACAAGTGGCTTTAAGCTCTAAAGAAGAATGAAAAAAGAATTAATTTTTTATAAATTATAAAATAGAAGCGAAAAAGAAGAAAAAGGAGAAGGGAAAATGCAGGGGACTTGTTCAAGTTTTATTTCGATTTTTATCTTATTTTTATTTAAAGAATTCAAAAAATTAACAATGTTACTACTTTGTTTTTTTAAAAAATTTCAGAAAAGTGAGTCAAATAAAAAAGATTGTTGAAAAAAAAAAAAAATTAGAGAATTTTAGAGAGTTTTAGAGGATTGTTAGAGGTTTTTAGAGGATTTTAGAGCGTTTAGAGAGACCAAAAAAAGGATTTTTTTTTTTTTTTTCTTTTTTCTTTTTCGCTAGTTCCATGAGTGGAAAACGTTTCAGAAAGAACGACTGTTCAAAGATGGAAATATTAACAACATGGTCTCTCTTTAAGGATAAGTAACACACTCACGAAAATTTAGCTGTTTTTTTTCTTTCTTTCTTTCCTCTCCAGCTTTCTTTGCGAAGAACCTCTCCTTCTTTTCTGAACTTGTTAAACCAGCTATGAATTGAAGTTATTATAAAGTCTTTTTTGATTTTCAATTATTTTGAACCAACAATCTTTTCTTCTTTTTTGTTTCTCATCCTTTTGAATCTTCACAGGAAAAAAAACTTGATAAGATTTATTGAGATTTATTTAAAACCAGCATCAAGATATGATTTCAAATCAAGAAAAAAAAATTGATGAAATCTTCATAAATCAAGACCTTGGTATTACCATGTTCATAATACATTATAATAAGAAATTCATTAGTAATGATTGATTAAATTTCATTCTCAAATAATTTAGTTGTTGAGAAAACTTCCTTGAACTTTTTTTTTTTTTTCCAGAACCCAAGTTTTTTTTTCAATGATCAAAACTTTTGGGTCAATCAACCTCGCTTGCCAGTCTCTTCTGGAAATTTTCTTTGAAAAAAGCCGCCACCCAAAAAAGGGTTGCAGCTTTCCAGAGAGCCTGGTCTAATGAAGCACGTGACGAATTTTTTTGAAGGTTTTCGACCTCCATTTTTTTTGTTTTTTTTTGTTTTGTTTTTTTTGTTTTTTTCTTTTTTTTTTTTGTTTTTGTTTTTTTGTTTTCGTTTTTGTTTTTTTTTCAAAGTCATAATTTTTCTAAACCTGTTATTCACTTTTTGAATTAAACATGGCGGATTTCATCTTTTTTTTTTCTAGAAAGGTAGTGCCAAAAAGTCTCCCCCCAGCAATTAATAAAATGCTATGTTTTTTGACGAGTAGACCAATTAATATCCCCCCAAAATGAATCCAAAAAGTAATTATTCGGGACAGAGAAAGGGAAAGAACTTTGAATGTCATTTTACTCTCCTATCAATTCTGAATAAAAATCAACTCTCTTTTCCTTCCCTTTTTTTGGCCACTACTTTCCAGTTGAAGGCGAAGTTTGCAGGTTTTGAAAAAAAAAAAAAAAAAAAAAAAAAAGGGGAAAAAAAATTAATTGAAAGAGCGAGGTAATGTTTATTTATTTTGGAAAAAAATTGTAAGTGTTCCTTTGATAAACTTTTGAATGCACTAAATCTTTTGAAAATTGAAATGCAAAAATAGATTTATCACGAAAAGTAAACTTATAATAGGAGCGAATCCCATTGAAAGTTGGAAAATTATCAGTTATAAGTTCTGAAGGAGGAGCTAAGTGACCAGCATGATTGTGGACATGAGAAATAAGTTCAACAATATCTTTAGATTTTTTGAGAGGAATTTGATTAATTCTTTGATATCTGTTTAGGAACTCCTTCGCATGGGCAGCAACACCATCGCAGATACTATGGCCATGGTACGATTCGAAGAAGTTGTACGAGATGGAGAAGGGATACTTTTCTTGCAAGGAGCTAAAAAAAGATAAGCAAGAAGTTATCTTAAAATGCTTCGGACCTCCATCAGAAAAAATGTAAATATTTTTAATTCCATCAAAAAAGTTATCCTCCACCATCTTTTTCCAGACACTAACTACAAACCAAACATCATTTTTTGTAGATGCAGATTCTCCCATGAAGTGATGGTAATTTCGTTCCAAATCTTTCTCTTTCTCATCATAACCATAAATACAAATTATTAAACTTTGGTAGAAAGTTGATTGTGCTTGGACTTGGGTGAAATCCTGGACAATAATTAAAGAATCTTTCCCAAGTTTTCCTGATTGAAGCTGTGACTTAATATCCAAATAGTATTGGGATTGGGAGAGCCAAAGAAGTTGATGATGAGATCCTTCAGTAAATTTTTTTTCTTCTTCTTCTGTTCTTACAACAAGACCTTTCACTTCAGAAAAAGATTTGCACAAATCACAAATAGTTGCATCTTTTGAATGATGAATCTTTAAACATGCCAATAATGAATAAACAAAATAGGTTTTGCTGAGAGGTTTAATCCCTTTATTTGCTGCATCACGATAGTATTTATCATAAAGAGCTTGATCTGGGAGAAGTTGTATTCGATGATCTCTTCCACTTCGAATTGGGATTTCATCATCGATAAAACGATGAGCATGATCAATAGATTCTGGTAAAAGTATAACTCTTTTGTGTGGACGACTTTTAAGATCAAACGCATAATTTCCTTCAACATTTCTAGCTCTTTTGATTGTCATGGTGCTAAAATCCAATAATTTTGCAGCCTCATCATTGCTCAAACCTTCAACTAAAAATGAAATGATTGGTCTTCTAATTGGACTTGTTAAGGGAAGTTGATGAAGAAATTGAATAACTTTCTCTCCAATGAAGGTAACTTTATCCTTTTCTTTTTCTTCTTCTTTTCTTGGATTTTCTAAATAATTTAATTTAGCTAATATTTCTGCTTGCTAAAAATGTTATTATTATATTATTGTTATGGTTCTGGTTATTCAAGTTTTCAAAGTGAAACATACCCAAACTGGATCAATTTTAAATTCAAACTTTCCACTCAATTTCTAAACATCAAAAGTCAAATTAATACGAGAAGAATTGTAAATATTGTAAATTGATATAATAAATCAAGAACCTCTCTTTCTTTGGATTCAATAATTATTCCATTTTTTGTTTTTGGAGGATGAACTTTGGAACTACATCTTACACAATATTTCTTTTTGCGATTATGTGCTGTTTCATCTTGCAAATCTCCTTGATAATTTTCTGGAATATTTCCACGCAACTTTAAACTTGCAGTACCACAAATTCGACATCTCTCTCCAGGCATATTGCTTCAATTTTCGATTTGCAACAATTGAAGAAAAAGAAAGAAAAGAAAAGAAAAGAAAGAAGTCGATTCATTATTTATTAAAGCTGTTCGGACCAGAAAGAAAGAAAAAACAAAAAATCATGATTTTGACTTGTTCGTTTTGCTGAGGAAAAATTGTTTTGCGAAAGAAAATTTTTTTTGCTCACCAAAAGTTTTTTTTTGTTTTTTTCCGCCATGTTGGTTCTTCCCAGAATTTCAAAAAGTGAATAACAGGTTTAGAAAAATTATGACAAGCAATTCAATTCAGTTGAGCTGTAGAGCTGAAACTCAAACAACGCAAAGCAAACGTGGAATCTTAAATTTATTGGAGCTAAATTTATTGTAATTTAAGAATAAAAAGGTTATTTATGAAAATTGTGTTTTTTTTAATATTTGGATATGTTCAAAATTTTAAATTGAAAACAAACAAATCTGTTGAAAGGTTTTAATTTACTGAGTTGCTATTTGGCGAGGTTGTTGGATATTAAAGGTGAGAAATAAGTAAAATTAAATTGTATTGAGGTTGCAATTCCTAAATTCAAGTGTTTAAAGTATTTACAATTATATTCGTCTTCTTCTTCACTCAATCATCATGTCTTCATCCTTTACTCCTTCACATTTTGCCAAAATGGACTATTCAGAATATTTACATCAACAAATTTTGACATTCTTTCAATATCATTGTATAACATATCTCCCTTCAAACCAAATGCAATTGTAGCCACTTAGTTGTAACAACCTGAAATTATTACTATTCATTTGGTGAACATCTCAACTTTTACTTTCCTTTCTTTCAAGATCTTGAACAAATCAACAACCTCAGATTTAGTGGACAAAAGATAATAGCTTTGTTTTCTTGAAATAGTTCTACAAAAGCATTCACTTCCTCCTTCTTGCCAGGAAATTTGACATAAGGATCTCATTCCAAGCGATGCCTGGATGTAAGCTTTGTTGCTGTTGCTATTAAAGCCAATTTAGTTGTGTTAAGAAAATTATAATTCTCTCCAGTCTTTTAATCAAATGATCTTCACCAAAAATAAAAATAGAACTCAAATAAAAAAAGGATTCATTTTATTTACTCTATAAAATATGTTCAACAAAAAATAAACAACTTTTGAATGCATGCAATTCAATAATAGGAAAATTCAATAATAGGAAACCTTTTATAACCTTTCCTCAACAATCGAACAGGATAATCAAGCAATCCAGTTTTGTTCTTCATCTAATTTAACTTAAATGCTTTTCTTTCAGGCAATTATAGATCAACTTGAGCCAAAAAATTCATGGGTTTCTCAACAAGAGGAATAATTCTTTCATTGCTTCTTAAGACTTAGATATTGATACTTTTATTTATTTATTTATTTATTTATTTATTTATTTATTTTTTATGATTATTCAAAATAAAAAAAAACGTACAATATCCTTTCAGAACCACAAGTAAAGAAACTTCATATTTGTAGTGATTTTTAGATCTTCTTTACATTTTCCTTTCAATTATTTCAATAACAATCAGGCTGACTAGCACTTTAAACATTTGTTTGTTGCAATGAAAAGAAAATATTCCAAAAAAAGCTTTCTAAACAAGATTTGAGGATATTAATCCAATATGAACTTCAGCTCTTTAGAAATGATCACTTTCTCCAACATCTAAAAACAAAAGTAAAATTGTTTAGGGTTCAAATAGATTACTGTTGAATTGGAGAAATAAATTACCAAGCCAAAAAAAAGAAAAGAAGAAAAAGAAAAGAAAAGAAAAGAAAAGAAAAAGAAGAGTTTCAATTTTCAATTTAATTTGAATTCAAAGTTACAATAAATCTGTTTGGGTTTGAGAAAGAAAACAGAAA